>ODAI013247258.1_pt1 | contig 13302 bp, 11 predicted proteins | sample 1539321 | NCBI WGS metagenome assembly ODAI01 (sample SAMN02144231, study PRJEB22623) | gut metagenome | biome: sheep rumen | host: Ovis aries | place: New Zealand
GGCTGGAAGAACGCTGACGACGAGTCTGTAGTAAGCGGCCTGACGCTGACGAGCGAGTATGTGCTCACCTCCAACGTAGGCGAGTACGACATCGTTCCGGCTAACGCAACGGCACAGAACTACGCTATCTCTTACACCAATGGTACGCTGACGGTTAACAAGGCTCCGCTGATGATCACCGCGGATGACAAGTCCGTCATCTACGGCGATGAGCATCCTGCGTTCACCGCTTCTTACGAAGGCTGGAAGAACGCTGACAACGAGTCTGTCGTAAGCGGCCTGACGCTGACGAGCGAGTATGTGCTCACCTCCAACGTAGGCGAATACGACATCGTTCCCGCTAACGCAGAGGCGCAGAACTACGCTATCTCTTACACCAATGGTACGCTGACGGTTAACAAGGCTCCGCTGACCATCACCGCCGAGGACAAGACGATGATCTACGGCGACGAGGCTCCCGAGTTCACGGTGACCTATGCGGGCTGGAAGAACGAGGACGACGAGGCTGTTGTAAGCGGTCTCAATTACACCTGCGCTTACGCGCCGGGCAGCTATATCGGCACGTACGTCATCAACCCGAACAGCGCAACAGCTCAGAACTACGCTATCACCTTCGTGGATGGTACGCTGACGGTTAACAAGGCTACGGTTTATGTATCCGGTGCCGACATCCAAGAGGCTAAGTTCGAGGACGGGAACACGACCGCTGTCGTACTGAACGCCGGTGTACTGAACGGTATCAAGCTCAACGACCCGATCGGTCATGTCACCACTGCTTCCTTCAGCGATGCAACGGTAGGCGAGGGCAAGACCATCACCATGTACTACGAGTTGACAGGCAACGCGGCACTGCTCGCTAACTACAACCTCGACCCGACGACCGAGATCTTCGCCAAGAAGGGTGTCATCATCGAGAACTTCGTTCCTGCCGAGGAAGGCGAGACCGAGAAAGAGGACGAGGAGGCACAGATCGAAGAAGGTATCGAGGTCTATGCGTACGGTTATTGCGACGGTAGCGGCTACAGCCTGCGTTACCACCTCAACAGCGGTAACCCCGACCAGTACATGATCGCGTTCGACGACAACCGCTTTGAGGATGTGGACTGGACGAACCTGGATACTCCGGGTAAGGACGGTACCATCGACATCGAGATACCGGTTGACCTGCCGACGGGCGACTATACGATGACCGTTACCTTCCGTGACCATCGTTTCCCGTGGCTGCCGAGCAACGCACTGGATGTAACCTTCCATGTGAACCTGCCGGAGACCTACGTGACACCGCTGTTCGACAACACGATCGCACTGGTGGATACCTGCAACTGCTTCACGGACATCCAGTGGTACCACCGTGCCGACGCTTCGGAGGCTTGGGTAGCTATCCCGGGTGCTACGGGTCATTACTACCGTCCTGCCGATGGCGCCAAACTGACGGGTGAGTTCTTCGTCAAGGCATCCATGAACGGCGAACCGACCTACACTTGCGGTCAAGCCGACATGGAGACCCTCTACGGAGCTGACAGCAAGCAGCCGAAGGCGATCGTCAAGGCGTTCCCGAACCCCGTAGTCAGCACTACCAATGTCACCATCGAAAACTCGGAGAACTGGAACCACAACCTGCGTATCGTCAATACCGTAGGTATCGAGATGTTCCGCACGACCTTCGAGGGCAACGAGACGGTAGTCAGCATGGACGGCTTCGTTCAGGGCAACTACATGATCTCCGTCGATGGCATCGTAGTCAAGGTAATGAAGAAATAAAAACATTTACCATTTAGTCATTTACCATTTTATCATTTATTGGGTCATTGAAGCATTTAATCAAAATAACCAAATAGCCAAATGGTACATAAATGGTACATGGTAAATGACCAAATGGTACATAATATTGAATTTATGAAAACAAATCGTATTTTTTCAATCATTGTTGCAGCGAGCATTGCTTTGACAGCCGTAGCGCAGCAAAGCGAGCACGACAATTATGTAGGTGTTAACTTCGGCGGTGGTCTGAACTCTGCGCTGTACAAGCCGGCAAACGGCACACAGGGTCTGGGCTTCGGCTTCGACGCCGGTCTGCACTACGGTCATTTCTTCAACCGGACCGTCGGTCTGGGCGTGGGCTTGCAGTTCTCGTGGGCGAACGCGTATGCCACCTATAACTGGAACGAAGTGACGACGGGTCTGACGCACCCCTCCAACCCCAACACGCCGTATAACCTCACCACGGGCTTCAATAACTTCGTGGAGCGGCAGAACATCGGCTATCTCTCTATCCCGGTAGAGGTGCTGTTCCGTAAAGTCCTCAACGACCGCGCCGCTTTCATCGGCGGTGTAGGTCTGGCGCTCGACCTGCCGCTGTACGGCAAGTACATCGCCAAATCCGGCAGCTACAGCACGACGGGCGTCTTCCCCGCGCTCGGTAACTACGTCATCGAGAACATGCCGGAGCACGGCTTCAGCACCTATACGACGACGCAGGGTGCCAAGTGGAACAACCGCGCGAAGGTAGGCGGATCGGTCATCGCCGACCTCGGCTTCCGCGTAGCGATGAACGATAACTGGGGCATGTACTTCGGTCTGTATGCCGGCTATGGTTTCACCAACCTCTTGGGCGGAGCCAGGACGGAGGAGATGCTCATGATCAACGCCGCCGACCCGTCCAAGATCGACTACCGCGGTACGTTCGACTCCAACGAGGCATCCAAGGCGAATCTCATCCGTGCGGGTGTGAAGATAGCCATCGACTTCGGTTGGGGCAACCGCCGTGCGGAACTGGAGGAGAAAGCGCGTCTGGCTGAAGAGCTGGCAGCGGCGCAGGAGAAAGCCCGTCAGGACTCGATCGCTTCTGCCGAAGCCCGCGCCAAAGCCATCGCTGACTCTATCGCCCATGCGAAAGCCGAGCAGGCGCTCCGTGACAGCCTCGCTGCCGCCAATGCGCAGAACAAAGCCGTAGCGGACAGCATAGCCGCCGCTAACGCCAAGGCGAAAGCACACGCCGACAGTATTGCCGCCGCAGAGGCGGAGAAAGCCCGTATGGCGGCTGAGCGCGCTGCGTTCGTTGCTGCGCTCAAAGCCAAAGGCGAGACCGTCAACGTACACTTCGACACCGGCGGCGATGCGCTCAAGTTCAGCGAAGGCGAGCAGACTATCGTGGATGACATCGCCGAAGCAATGAAAGCCGATGCTTCTCTCCGTATCGTCATCACCGGCCATACCGACAACACCGGTAACGCCGAGCAGAACCTGCGCTACTTCGGTATGAAGCGTGCGGAGGCGCTGAAGAAATACATGGTGGAGAAAGGCGTGCCCGCCGGACAGATCCATTGCGAGTCGAAGGGTCAGCTGGAGCCGGTAGCCGACAACGCCACCCGCGACGGACGTGCTCAGAACCGCCGCGCCAATATCCGCTTTGAGTAAGCAGTCTTTCCTCACAAACAGACTTTTTGTAATAACTTTTTCATGAACAATGTGAGGGTCCGCTCCCGGGGCATGTGAATGTCCCGGGAGTTTGTTTGTCCGCTGGTGGTGTAAAAGCAATGGGCATATAAGGGGCAAGTAAGAGTAAAGTAAGAGTAAAGTAAGAGGCAACTCGGACTCAATTTATAATTTATAGTCTTTTTTTTATTAAAAATGCACAAACCCTTGCGGATGTGCATTTTTTTTTGTACCTTTGCAGCCGATATGAAAACATAATTCTTGCGACATGAAAACAAGATTCTTCAGTACACTGGTTTTAGCGGTCGGTATCGCGGGTCTGCTGACGGCGGAGGAGAAGGCGTACATCACCCTTTCCGAGACACCCGACGCGGGTATCTATCTGCCGGCTCCGCCGGACACCTGTTCGGTACATTTTGCGACGGATGTGTGGACCTGGCAGTACGGCAAGACGGTGCGTCCTACGGCGCGCGGCGAGCAGGCGAGCAAGGAGAGTGCGTGGTCGGCGGAGGAGATGATGCGTATCCTGACGGAGACGATGGAGACCCCCGTCTCGGACAGCGCGACGCCCGCTATCGCGCGTTTCGTACGCCGCCTGACGGCTACGGCGCACTGGGCGCCATATGCCGCGAAAGAGAAATATATGCGCGTCCGTCCCTTCGCACGGATGAACGAGCACCTGACTTCCGCCTATGACGACGAGGCGTCCCTCCGTAAGAACGGTTCGTACCCCTCGGGGCACACCTCCTTGGGATGGACGGTGGCGTTAGCGATGACGGAAGTGGCGCCGGAGCTGGCGGACACGATCCTCCGCCGCGGGTTCCAGTACGGCGAGGACAGATGGATAGTAGGCGCCCACTGGCGCAGCGACGTCCAGGCGGGGTACCTCTGCGCGGCGGCTACCCTGGCACGAGCACACGCCAATCCGGAGTACTACGAGGATCTGGCTGCCGCACGTGCCGAGTGGAGCAGACACACCAAAGCCTGCGCCAAAGCCCGAAAGGACGGCAACGCACAGGACCTGCCGGTGCCGGACGGACTGAGGATCATGGAAAGCCCCGTGGACACCGCTTCCTTCCTCTACTACGACGACCTGATGGGCTATTACGAGGGCAAAGCGCTCCGTAACACCGCTGCGGGGCAGAAAGCCGTCACCGGGGCAGCGAAGAAAACCAAGGACCTGATGCGCTATTTCTCGCCGGCAGCCGACATTGCGGTCTCCAAAGAGGAGACCCCGGCGCTGTACGCCCTTCTGGACTACAGCCACGACTACCTCAAACGCTGCGCGAAGAGCATCAAGAGCCGTCATCCCCGCAAACGTCCCTACGTACAGTTCGGCGAACCGACGCTCATGCCGGAACTGGAGAAAGAGTCGGAACCGGACACTTCGTACCCCTCGGGGCACTCCACCCGCGGATGGGGGTTCGCGCTCATACTGGCGGAGGTGATGCCCGACTGCTCCAACGCCCTTTTCGCAACGGGATATGAGTACGGCTACAACCGCGTGGTAGCGGGATACCACTACCTGTCGGATGTGCAGGCGGCAAGGCTCGTGGCTTCTTGCGCCGTGGCGTGCCTGCATACAGACAGCGAGTTCAAACGCCTCATGGAAGAGGCGAAGAAAGAGTACCTCCTGAAGAAAAACCCACCCAAGAAGAACAAAAAAAACAAAAAGAACCATGGATAGAAAAATCTCCCTCTTACTCTTTTCGTTCGTGCTCTGCACAACGGGCATCGGTGCGCAGGAACAGCAGCGCAGTCACATCGGTGAAGGACTGGCGGACGTAGCTACCGTAGTAGGCGAGACGCGAGATGCCGGTGAGCCGCAGGACAGCGCCGCCACTGCCGCCGTCACCGTCGCCGCACCCGCCAAACCCCGCCCGGCATGGAAGGACAAACTGTACTACGGCTATAACTTCGATGTCTATTTCCACCACGATACGCGTGCTGACCGCAAGGTCAACGGCTGGTCCATCAGCGTGACACCGGAGATAGGTTGGCGCCTCAAAGAGCGTGTCCATCTGGGCATGCGTTTCGGCGGAGGATACGAGAGTCTCTATCTCAGCTACCCCACGGAAGACGCTAACGGCAAAGAGACCACCTCGTACCTGCGTGTCAATCAGGGCACATGGGAGGTGACACCTTATGCCCGCTACCGCCTCAAGACCCTCTTCAACGACAAGGTGGGGATATGGCTGGAAGCGCACCTCTATACCGGCATGGAGTTCCCGCGGGTAATAGAAGGAGAAACGAAAGGCACCGACTACCACGGTCTGGGACACAATGTCATATACGGCGCACAGGTCTCGCCGGTCATCACCTACCAGTTCAACAAGAAGAGCACCTTCCAGATATTCTTCTCGATCATCAGTTTCGGTTACAGCGGTACCGCCTTCTTCTACCAAGACCCCGACACGGGTGTCCGCCATAACGAGTACACCAATGACATCATCATCTTCTCGGGCAAGCTGCGTAACCTGCTGGCTAACCAGTTCACCCCGGGTCTGTACGGTCTCAAGTTCGGTATTCAAAAGAGTTTTTAGATTTGATATTTGATAGTTGACTTTTAAGCATATGAAAAATTTATTTAGTCTCGAAGGAAAGAACGCCTGGGTGACGGGCGCATGTTACGGTATCGGTTTTGCCATCGCCAAGGCGTTTGCGCAAGCCGGGGCGGAGAACATCATCTTCAATGCCCGCAGTCAGGAAGCTATAGACAAAGCCATGGAGCTCTATCGCGCGGAAGGAATAACGAACGCGTACGGGTACGTGTGCGACGTGACGGACGAGGTGGCGGTCAAAGCGCTCGTGGAGCAGATCCACCGGGAGGTCGGCCCCATCCACATCCTCGTCAATAACGCCGGTATCATCAAGCGCATCCCGATGCACGAGATGAAGCGGGAGGAGTTCCAGCAGGTGATCGACATCGACCTCGTGGCTCCCTATATCGTTGCTGCAGCGGTGCTGCCGGAGATGATGGAGCGCCGCGAGGGCAAGATCATCAATATCTGCTCCATGATGTCGGAGCTCGGACGCGAGACCGTCAGCGCCTATGCCGCTGCCAAGGGTGGTCTGAAGATGCTGACCCGTAACATCTGCTCCGAGTACGGTGAGTACAATATCCAGTGCAACGGCCTCGGCCCGGGGTATATAGCAACGCCGCAGACGGCTCCGCTGCGCGAGCCACAGCCCGACGGCAGCCGTCATCCGTTCGACGCCTTCATCTGCGCCAAGACCCCTGCGGGAAGATGGCTTCAACCGGACGAGCTCGGTGCGCCGGCAGTCTTCCTCGCCTCTCACGCCTCCGATGCCGTCAACGGACAGATACTCTATGTGGACGGCGGTATTCTTGCCTACATCGGCCGCCAACCGAAGTGATTAGAAAATTACGAATTACGAATGAAAAAGATACTATTATTTGCGATGATGGCACTGGTGCTCAGTGCGTGTCAGAAAGAGGCGGTGCAGCCGAAGGTGTACGGGCGCTACGTGCCGGAGAGGAAGGATGATTTTGCGTGGGAGAACGAGTTTGCGGCGTTCCGTATGTACGGTCCGGCGCTGGCGGCGGAGAACCCGTCCAACGGTGTCGATCTGTGGCTCAAGGCGAGCCCCGAGCTGGTGGTGGACAGTTTCTACTACCGCGAGCACGTGCTCGGCAAACCGTACCATATCAACTACGGCAAGGGTCTGGACTGCTACAAGGTGGGGCACACCTGCGGCTGCGGCGGTCTCGTCGTGCTGGCGGAAGGCAAGACATGGATCGGCGGTCCGTATGACCGGTGGGAAATCATCGAGCAGACGCCCGACCGCTTTGTATTCCGCCTGGAGTACGACAGCCTGCAGGTCGGCGAATCCGTCCTCCAAGAGTCCGTCACCATCACAGCCGAGGCAGGCAACGCTATGAACGAAGCCAAGGTGGTACTGAACGGCGAGTATGCGGGTGAGTTACTCGTAGGCGGCGGCATCTATATGCACGACACGATTGACCATTTCGAGGTCTATGACGCGCTCGGTACGGTCTTCTACGAGGAGGACGCCTTGAGCGACAAGACGGCGGCGCAGATGAACTATGCCTATAACGGCTCCACCTCGCAGGGACGGATCTATATCACCGTCCGCACGCCGGAGGCGACCGTCACCGACATACAGGACGGCAACCTCATCGCCGTCAAACCCTATACGATGGGCGACACGCTGACCTACTACTTCGGTGCAACTTGGTCCGAGTGGCAGGAAAAAACAGAGAAATAGCAAAAAAACGTCCTTCGGGGCGTTTTTTTGCATTTTTCTCTTGCATATATCAAAAAAAAGCAGTACTTTTGCAGGCGAAAAAGACATTATCGTCTGGTCAACTGAAACAATTAACTTAAAATCTAACAATCATGAGAAAGATTTTCTCTTTATTCGTAGCTGCGCTGGTATGCGTATCTACGTTTGCCACAACCTACACGGTTGCAGGTGATTCTGAAGCAGTTTTCGGAATGTCCTGGTCTCCCACTTCTGCAGCCAACGACATGACGTTGGTGGAAGGTTCTACTTATCAGTTTGTCAAGACTGGCGTAGAACTGTTTAAATGCACTATCAAGTTTAAGGTATGCGAAGACCATGGTTGGACTGTGGCTTATCCTGCACAAGACTATGAACTATCGATTCCGGCTGCCGGTATTTACGACATCACCATTACGTTTGACGCCGGCGAAAGTAAGGCTGTAAACGCAACGGCTGAGAAAAAAGGAGATTCAAACCTGCTTCCTTCCATTATGATGCATGGTAATTTCACCGGTACGTGGACTAATACGGCTGAGTTCACTGTTGCCGATGACCAAGCGACTGCCTCTCTTGCCATCACACTGGCTAAGGGTAGTTATTCGTTCGGTATGCGTATCGGAGGGGAAGGTAACTGGACCTCCAATGGCTCTGCTTTCACCCGTGAGAACAACTCGTATGTTATTAACAGCGGCAATGGCAATCTGAGTCTGGCGGCTGATGCCAGCGGAGAATACACCTTCACTTGGACATTCGAGACAAACACACTGGCTATCACTTTCCCTCAAGCAACCGATGAACCGGATCCCGAGATCAACTATTACCTCGTAGGTGACCCGAGGGGTTGGGTGGCTGCTGAGGCTAACAAGTTCGCTGCTACGGAAGTACCGGGCGAGTATAAGATTACCACCACGCTGACAGCAGGCGAGACTCTCAAAGTGTTAGGCGTGCAAGGTAGCATACAGACATGGTATCCCGATGGCGAAGGTAATGAGTTTAGCGTTACCCCTGATTACGCAGGCGAGAAGGATATCTATTTCCGTCCTGCCGGCAACGCGGACTGGAGTGATTTCGGCGGATATATCTATATTGCTCCGAACGCGCCGATCATCGGCCCGATCGTAGTAAAAGACCTGAAACTCGTTCCGGGCGTATGGACTACGGACAATGCCGTGCTCGGTTGCTGGGCATGGGGCGAAGAGGCGGAAGGCGCTTGGTCGGTATTCGCTGGCGAAGGCGACACCCTCACCGCCAAGATCAACGCGAAAGCAGACTCCGTCATCTTCGTTCGCTTTGCTAACGAGGCTGAGCCGGCTTGGAATGACGAACTGATCTGGAACAAGACTGCCAGTATGAAGATCGCAGACTGCGGACTCTTCTTCGTAAACGCATGGGATAACTACAGCTGGTGCGAGCCCGTCAAGGTGTATGAGTACAGCCAGCTCTGGAAAGCCAACGCAGAGACTCCTCTGGAGGCGAATACCGTCTATATGGACAATCACTTGCTCAACATCAAGAGCGTATATGCTACCTCGCTGAAGACGCAGTCCTTTACTGCCGGCGAAGAGGAGTTTACACACGCAATCACCGTCCGTACAAATGGTTATCCCAATGCTGAGAATCTGAATGGAGCAGAGAAAGCCGGCAGCACGCCGCTTATCCTGACTGCAAAGAAAGATGCAGTGATCACACTCTATTATCGTCACCAGAGTAGCAACACTGTACGCGTTGATCCGGAAGATAACAAATCCGAGATAGTTAGCTGCGTACATAACCAGAATGACAGCAAAGACCTCATTGTCTTTGATCAGGCTGATATCGCAACCAAGATTGAGGGCGAATTTACCATCCTCACCGAGAATGCAGAGGTAACAGAGTATGTCTATGTGGCTAAGAAAGTGTCTGTCACAGAGGGACATGTCTATACGCTTGCCGCCAGTGGTACTACACTCCAACTCTCCGGCATCCTGGCAGAGGGCGATGCTTATGTGCCTGTACATGCGAACGGATACTACCTCCTGGGTAACTTCAATGACTGGACTCCTTCTGATGACTACCTGTTCGTGGCGAACGGTGACCAGGAAGGTGAGTTCAAACTCGATGTGACCTTTGCTGCAGGCGACACCCTCAAGGTGGCTTATGTCGAGAATGACGCAGCCCAAACATGGTACGGCGCAGAGAACTACGGTGTTCCCGCAGAGAGTCTGGGCGAGGCAACGGTTTATTTCCGTCCGGAAGCCTACACCGAGTGGACTGCCCTGAGCGGACATATCTATATCGCTCCGAAACAGCCGGTTATTGAACCGACACTGGCTAACGGTTACTACCTGATTGGTAATCCTTGGTCTGTAGAGAGCCTGAGCGAGGACGTGCTGTTTGCCGCTAACCCGGGTGCAGAAGGCGAGTATATGCTGAATACTACTCTCACCGAGGGCCAGGAGATAAAAGTCGTAGCTGTTGAGAACGATGCTCTCAAGACCTGGTTCCCCGATGGTATGGACAATGCCTACACGGTAGATGCCGCTCACGCAGGCAACGTGACCATCTACTTCCGTCCGGATGGCCTGGGTGGCGAAGGATGGTATGAAGGCTTCTTCTATATTCAAGCGAACGGCAGTACCGCGATCGGCAACACGGCAGCGGACGCTAAGGCGGTGAAGGTTCTCCGCAACGGCATGCTGCTCATCGAGAAGAACGGCAAGACCTATAACGTACTTGGCGCAATGGTCCGTTAAGGAACATGCCCGGCATAATACAAACAACCCCGCTGTGAAAGGCGGGGTTGTTTGTATGTTGTTACTTCTTCTTGCCGGACGCGGTTCGCTTCGCCGCCGCGACACGGTGTCGTTTGCGTTTGCGCGCCTCGCGTCTCTTCTCCGCCTGGTGCGCTTCGCGCTCTTCCAATGTCAGATGCGGCGGCGGAGTGATGCCCTGCTCGATGAGCCGCCGGTCCTGTATCTGCTGCTGGTGCTCGATGAGCCGCTCTTTCTCCTCGCGCTGGAGAGAGACGACCTCCTGTTGCGGTAGCGGCTCGTGGGACAGCAGATCCTCGTAGATAAGGAGTGTCGCCCACGCGTCCGTCGCGGCGTAACGAGCCTGCTCCGGCGTGAGGTGGGTGTTCTCCCAGTTGGTCAGCTGCTGTGACTTGGATATCTTGCGGCCGAAACAGATGGCGTAGATCTTCTGCAACCCCAAGTCGAGGATGCCGTACTGGGGTACGAGTTTCTGGATGTCGATACAGTTGGCGGGGACGAACTCACGGCGGCGGCGCAGACCGTTGATGTCATCGCGGAAAGCGAGACCGACCTTGCAGACCTCGGGGTCGGCGAAGAAATCCGCCAGCTCCTGCGGCATGCCGATATGTGTCAGCCTGAAAAGGTAGCACCGCTCATGGGACGCTATCTGTACCAACGCCGTGGGGTAATGGATCCCGCGACGGAAAGAAGGGCGTGACTCGGTATCGACCCCGACCTGCTTCTGGGTACGGAGGTACGCTACCGCTCCGGCTACCATCTCCGGCTTATCGACTACGACCACCTCGCCTTCAAACGCCTGAACCGGCATCCATTGGAGCAGCTCCTTACTGATATGATGAGTCTGGTAATACAAATGAAAAATGAAAAGTGAAAAAATTACGAATTATAGGCATCGTCATTGATGGCGTGCAGGGCTTTCATGACGGAGATCAGTTTGATGCCCCAATTGGCGTCGAACGCCTCGCGGCAGAGGACAACGGCGTCGTTCATGACCGGCTCATCTCCCGTCCGGAAAGCGGCGGCAAGGTCCTTGAGCTCCTGGTAGATGTCCGCCAGCCCCTCGGAGATATAAGCCGTCTGAATCTCATCGGTATAGACGCCCTGGTCCACGAAGATGTCAAGATAGGCATCATCCGACCCCAGCAGGTTACGGATGCCGGCGAGGACGAAATTATAGTCCTCCTCGGTCACAAACCGCTGCGGCTCGTCCTCCATCAGGGTGCCTTGCGGCTCTAACAGACGTGTCCTGAGATATAAAACCGGCAGAAGCCGTAACATCTGCTCGCGCCACTCGTTGCGCTCATGCTCCGCCGTCTGCTCCATGAGCAGGCACGCCTGTGCAGCAACCGTCACGAAAGCAATGGTACTATCCTCATAAATGAACTTTTTCATACCAAATAAACTAAAAAATCGTGCAAAGATACAAAAAAACTTGCATATGTACAAAAAATTATGTAACTTTGCACTGTTTTTTTGAGAATAAGTACCATATAATAAATTTTTACGGATATGAAGAAAATCGTATTAATGGCTTTTGCGGTTCTGAGTATGAGCGCAATGGCACAGCATGTAACTCCGCTATCTATCCGGATAGCAGAAACGAAGATCGATTCCCTGCGTACTTTGTACCTCAGCGAGCCGACGATGTACCGCGCCGCCTTGGAGGTGGTAGCTCAGAGTCTGGATAAGAACGAAGACGAGCTGAAGGCCGCCAAGGCGGAGCTGAAGGCGGAGCTGGCACATGCCAAAGAGATGGACAACTCACTGAAGGACGCTACGAAAATGGTCGCTTCCATGAAGAAGATCTATGCCAAGGAGGAAAGCGAACTGAAATCGATGCAGAAGGTGGTGGAAGGCCAGCAGAAGACCCTCAACAAGCAGAAAGAACTGAACCAGGAAACCCGTGACAGCTACCTGCAGTTACTGGAGAAACAGCAGAAGGAGTTGGGCTACTCGCTGCGTGATGTGGCGGACCGCCAGCGCGCTATCGCCGAGCTGGAGACTACTATCCAGAACGGTCAGACAAAACTGCAGACCTACATCCAGGAGACGCAGCAGAAAACATTGGAATTAGCCCAGCTGGAGGCTCTCTACAAGGAGCGCGCCGCTACCATCAAAGCGGAGCAGAAAGCAGCAAGAAACATGCAGTAAGCCCCAATAGAACGGTTCTATGAAAGTAATCAATCTCTCCGAGCACAATAGTGTGCTCAGCCAGTATCTGCGCGAGATCCGCGATGTGGATATCCAGAAGGACAGCCTCCGTTTCCGCCGTAATATAGAGCGGATAGGGGAGGTCATGGCGATCGAGGTGAGCAAGGTGCTTACCTATGAGCCGGCGGAGGTGCAGACGCCGCTGGCGAAAGCCACGGTCAACACCATCGCCGAGCCGCTGGTATTAGCCACTATCCTGCGCGCCGGCATGCCGCTCCACCAGGGATTCCTGAATATCTTTGACCATGCGGAGAACGCTTTTCTGAGCGCCTACCGCCGGATGGGGCGTAACGTGCATGGCGAGGAGCAGCTGGAGATCGTAGCGGAGTATCTGGCAGCCCCGTCGATAGAGGGCAAGACCCTCATCGTCGCCGACCCGATGTTAGCTACCGGTATGTCGATGGAGGTGGGCTATCTGGCGCTCCTCAAACACGGCAAACCCAAGCACACGCACCTGTGCTGCACGATCGGCACCAAGCAGGCTGTGGAGTATCTCCAAAAAGCGCTGGGCGATCCCGAGGATGTGACCCTGTGGTGCGCCGCTATCGATCCTGAGTTGAACGAGAAGAAATATATCGTACCGGGTCTGGGCGACGCGGGCGATCTGTGTTTCGGCGAGAAATTATGATATACC
>ODAI012279515.1_pt1 | contig 13301 bp, 8 predicted proteins | sample 1539321 | NCBI WGS metagenome assembly ODAI01 (sample SAMN02144231, study PRJEB22623) | gut metagenome | biome: sheep rumen | host: Ovis aries | place: New Zealand
ATGGAGTCAAGGGAAGAAGCCAGCCTATTTTTGGCGACGACACGCTTGACGAGACCAAGGCCGCGACGGAAGACACGCCTGACTCAAACTTTAAGGACAAGTCTGAGTTCTGGGTAAAGCTGACCCCGGACATTTTGGGCAAAGGCCTCCTTTCGCTCAAACAGCTTGCAACCGGAACTCAGTACGGCTTTTACATTTTTGGATACACGACGGATCCAAAAGGCGACTATGTTTCGGTTTGCCTTGGAAAGCAGTTTTTAGTAACGGGAAACGGCGAAAAAGGAACCCTTCGCATTCGCGCCCGCTATATCCGCGACTTGGAAGACCATGACGGCGGCCACCAGGAATCCGAGTATTACTGGAATTTTGAAGACACAAGCGTGATGAATTTTGGAAAGCTTTCCGTTGACAGAGAACGTTGGTTCAACGCCGACGACAGCTCTGCCCCCTATTATTCTTGGGGCGACAGCAAGGAGCACAAAGAAGAGCCAACCGACACCACTAAGATGATTACGCTCAACGCGGAGTTCAGCCGCAAAAAAGACCAAAGCTTTACGGTTTACTGGCACGGAAAGGAAGCCGACAAGTACACTTACCTTGACGACTACCTTGGAACGGTTACCGCGGTCTTTAAGTACAGCTCCGCCGCGGACAAGTGGACTTGCAGTTGGAACTGCGCCGGAGCGGAGTCAAAAAAAATTGGCGGAACGTACACGATAACTTCAAACGAAAAGCAGCTCAAAAACAAGTGGCAGATAATCAACGAGTCTTCGGGCGAGATTGAGTTTGTCTGGGACTGGAGTTGGGACAAAGATTTGGACGCCGCAGAGTAAGACTGAGTCAAGGCGCGCTTCGCGTAAAGCCTTGCCCGTTTGGGCAAGGCTTTTTTTTGACTTGATTTTTTGGAGAATTTAGTTTAAAATCGCCTCTATGAAGAAAGTTTTGTCAGCGGTTCTGTCCTTGTCTCTTTTTGCGTTTGTTTCATGCGCGAAATCCAGAGGCTCGCTTATGAAGGGAAGTCGGAAATTTGAGCCGCGAAGCGGCGTTTATTACAGCCTTTTCGTTCGTTCTTTCGCTGACAGCGACGGAGACGGCGTCGGCGATTTTAACGGAATCCTTTCAAAATTGGACTATCTTGAAGAATTGGGAATCACAGGAATTTGGCTTTTGCCGATTTACGCCTCCCACTCTTACCACGGATACGACGTTGACGACTATTATCAGACCAATCCCCAGTACGGAACGCTCAAGGAATTTGAACGCCTTTGCGACGAATGTAAAAGGCGTTCTATAGCGGTCATCTTGGACATTCCATTAAACCATTCTTCAATCCACAACCAATGGTTCCAGGACTCCATCGATCCCAAGAATCCAAAGCATTCCTGGTACCGTTGGGCAGCTCCCGACGCAAAGGACATTAATCTAAAGGGCAGCGCTTGGGGCCACAAGGTTTGGAATCTGCTTGGAGGAAACTATTACAGCGGCCTGTATTCTTCCGGCATGCCGGACTTTAACCATGACAATCCAGAGGTTAGGGCGGAGTTTAGAAAAATCTTGGCCTTTTGGCTTTCAAAGGGAGTCAGCGGCTTCCGCTTTGACGCGGCCAACCATTTGTACGACGCGGTCAAAATGCCGGTAAGCGTTAAAAATTGCAAAGAAAGGGCAATAGCCTTTTGGTCGGAAATGGTCGATTACGTTTTGAGCGTAAAGCCAAGCTCTTACATGGTTGGAGAGGTTTGGGACTCCGACGGAGTCAGGGCCGACTATATGCGCGCTCTTCCTTCAACCTTTCACTTTGATTTAGGCTCAAAAATCATCGACGTGGTCAAAAAGTCCGACGCGTCAAACAATTCCATTGCGGTTGCCGCCTTTAACGCCTACACCCTTGCGGCGGAAGAAAACCCTGATTTTATCGACGCTCCTTTTTTGACCAACCACGACCAAAACCGTTCCGCCCTTCATTTTAAGAACGATCCTGAATCGATAAAGCTTGCCGCGTCCCTTTACTTGTTCTTGCCGGGAATCCCCTTTGTTTACTACGGCGAGGAATTGGGAATGAACGGAGCCAAGCCCGACGAGCAAATCCGTTCCCCATTTCTTTGGTCAAAACTTTCGCCAAACTTTCAGACTAGCTGGATGGAGTCAAAGTACAACGCAAAAACAAGCCCTATGGACGAGCAAAATGCCGACCGCAATTCCATTCTTAATTATTACAGAAAGGCCATTCAATTTAGGGTAAAAAACGAGGAATGGTTTAAAGGCGTCTTTTATCCTGAGAAAACAAGCAATTCGTCTATCGTTTCTTGGATGTTTTTGTTAAAGAACGGCAAGCGCTTGTGGTGCTTTTTTAACGTTTCGGAAAACGAACAGGTTTTTAAGCGGCCTAGCGGCAGCGAGGACGCGATGATAATTTTCAGCCAAAAGAACGGTTCCGCGTTGACCAACGAGTCATTAAGGCTTCCGCCCAAAAGCGCGATGCTTTTTGGCAACGTTTATAAGTGAATTTTTTAAAAAAAATTTGACTTTTGTCAAAAAATTTCTTATCTTTAAATATAAGGAGCATCAAAATGAAAGTTAAACCTTTAGCTGACCGTGTATTGTTAAAGGCCGAAAAGGCCGAAAGCAAAACCGCTTCTGGAATCATCATTCCTGACGCGGCTCAGGAAAAAACTCAGACTGCAGTGGTTGAAGCAGTTGGTCCTGGAACAGAAAAAGATCCGATCACCGTTAAGAAGGGCGATCGAGTTATGTACGACAAATATTCCGGAACTCAAGTTAAGATTGACGGCGAAGAATACCTTATCTGCAAGATGAGCGACATCATCGCCGTTTTGGAAAAATAAGGCAAAAGCAGCGGCTCAAGGCTTGAACGATTCGAGCCTTGGGTTCATTGCTTAAATTTTCCCAACAAAAGCCGCGCGTTGCCGTTTGAAGGGTTTAGATACAGACTGTATTCTAGCGCTTTTACGGCGGCCGCGGCGTCATTTTTTGCGTCATAAATGCAAGCCAAGCGGTACATTATCTGCGAGCGCATGTAATTGTCGGTCGCGCGGCTTTGGGCTCGTCCGTACAATTCCAAGGCTTTGTCCTTGCTTCCTGTGCTTGAATAAATCATCGCCAAGTTGACCGCGCTCTCAGTCGCGGCCGCCGGACTTATGTCGTTTCCGCCGTAAGCGGCCGAATATCCGCTTTCGTAGACTGCGTATTCGTAAAGGCGCTTTGTAAGATCCGTGTTTTTTTCGGCGGCGGCAAAGTAGGCCGCGTATTCAACTTCCCACAAAGACATTCGCTGCAAGCTCAACGCCAAGTCTTCTTCAAAAGGCCGCTCGCTTCCAAGCTTGTAGCGGGCGGTCAAGAATTTAATGAACAATTCCTTTGCCTCCGCGTAGCGCTCAAGCCTTAGCAAGGTGTGAACGGCGTATTGCGCGATCGCTTCGGGATATAAGTCCGCGCCGGTGGAGTTTCGTTCCAAAACCCTGTACATTCTTCCAAGCCGCGTCCTTTCGTCGCTGGAGTCGTCAATCTTGTCTTCCAATTCAAGGACGGCCACATACAAGGTGTCGTTGCGCGTTCTTGCCAATGATTCCTTCATTCTAATAAGGGCGTCGCTTACCGCGACCCTTGGCCTTTCGTCAAAGCGCTTCATGTCGGTGGAAACGACTCCAGCGTCGCTCAGCGATTGAGTCAGCGGGTCGTCCATTATCCGTCGGGAACTGTTGTAGGCAAAGTTTCCGTAGGCGATTAAAGCGCTGACATTGTCGGGCCACTTTTGCGTTATGAATGTAAGCGTGTTGTAAGCGGCGCGGTCGTCGTTTCTTTGCAGGGCGTAAAGCGCGCTGTTCAAGTACATCGTTCCCAATAAGGATTCTGTCGAGCCGATTTCGGCGGAGACTCCTTTTTCGGCGCCCAAAGTGATTTGCGCTATCAAGTCGCCTCTAATTTTTTCGGCCGCCTTGTCTTCGCCCATGTTTACGTAGCAGTCCGACAAGAGCGAAGCGATTTCTATTTGGCTAACCTTTCTGTTTTCCAAAAGGCCGTCCGCAAAACGGTCTTCGTTTTTTTCAAGGATGTCTTTCGCGGTTTGGAGGGATTCGGCGGCCTCTCCGTATTTTTTATTGTCAAAATACACAAGGCTCCAAAAGTATGCGTCGCTAGAGCTTTTCTTCCGCTCTGGAACCATTTGCGCGGCGTCGCCGTACTCGCCCTTTTTCATCGAGCAAAGCGCCGCGTTTCTAAGCCAGGCGTTGTCGCCGCTTCCGTTGTACGCGTCAATGTAAAGCGACTGCATTTGGTCAGACAAGAAAAAACTTTGTTCCCTGCTGTTTGCTTGGTCCGCCTCTTGCCTTAAATAGTATTCAGAATAAAGCGAGCCGTAGTTTGTTCCGCGCAAAAGGGCGGCTCGCTTAAAGGCTTCTTCGCTCTTTCCCTGCTTGTCCAAAAAATTACAGTAAACGGCGTTTAGTTCCAAGTTGTCGGGGTTTTTCTTTAGGCTGTTTTTAAGGGTTTTTTCGGCGGCTTTTTTTTGTTCAAGCTGAAGGTATCGTTTGTAAACGCCAATCGCTTCCATCGGACTAAGAATTTTCTTTTCGCAGGAAGCTAAAATTTTCAACGCGTCTTTAGGATAGCCCTGGGCGATGTAACGGTCGGCCTCGTCAAGCGCCGCGGTGATTGACACGGCCTTTGCCCTTGACGAGCAGGAAATCAACGTTCCGCAAAGCGCGACTGCCGCGCATACAAGCCAGGCCTTTTTCATTAGCGCAGCTCTTTTGATATGCGGTCAAGAATGCCGTTTATAAAAGCGGCTTGGTCGTCTATGCCGAATGACTTGGCGATTTCCACCGCTTCGTTGATGATGATCGCGCTTTCCAAGTCTTTTTGGTAAATCAACGAGTAGGCGCTGACGCGCAGAATCGAAAGCGTCACTTTATTAATGCGAGAAAAGTCCCAGCTTGGAGAAAGTCGGGACTTAATTTCAGAATCTATTGAATCGATGTTTTCCAACGTTCCGCACAACATAAGGCGGGCAAAGGTCAAGTCGTCGCCGTCCTTTTTGTTTTCAATCCAATTGAAGCTTGTGACGTCGGCGGCTTCCTTGTCCTCGTTCATGTCCCAGGAATAAAGGCCCTGTATTGCGGCAACGCGCGAATCGTGTCTGTTCATTCAAGTTACCACGAAAGAAGCTTGATCAAATCATCGCCGGTCTTTTTGCGATTTACGTTCTCCGGAGTGTTGAGTGATTTGATTGTTTCTTGGCGCTTTTGCTCCAAGAAAGACAACTGCTTTGTCTGCGTTACAAGAGCGCGGATTGTTTCGTAAATGGTTTGCGTTGATTCGGGGCGAACGACGTCGCTGATTTCCAAAGCCTTGAAAGGATATTTCTCAAGGACAATGTAGAACTGCCACACTTGGCCGGCGTCCATGATTTCAGAAGGCTTGTTCAAGTCTCCGTCAAAAATCTTAAGCAACTCGTCGTATGTAACGCCAAGCTGGGCCGCGTGCTGCTGGACTTTCATCAAGTACAAGTCGCCGGCGCCATAGCCCGCTTCTTTGGGATTCTGTCCGTCGCGGCGCATTTGCTCGATTGTTTTTTTGCCGCTCTTAACGTCTTTAAGCAAGCCCTCCAGCTTTACGCGGGCAGCCAAGGGATCGGAATCTTTTGGCACGGCAACCAAGAACATCTTGAGGCTGTCGGGGCGGATAAACTGGGTCTTGTTCAATTCATAGTAGTCGCGGATTTCTTTGTCTGTGGCGGAAATCTTCTGCAATTCCTGCTGGTTTTGGGACAAAAGGTAGCGTCTCCAAATAAGGTCCGGGCGGATGATTTGGCTTTTAACCTCGTCAACGCTCATGCCTGTTTGGTCCTTTACAAAGTCGGAAAAGTTCATTTTCTTGTTCGCCATGACAAGGTCGTTCAATTCCTTTTCGGAATAAACGCGGGGCAAGTTCAACTGCTGGGAAATATTGGCCAAAAACGCTTCGTCAAGTTCAGAGGCTGAAACTGTAACGCCGGCTTTTTTCGCGGCCTGAAGAATCAACTTTTGGTTGATGATTGTTTCAAAGGTCTGCGCGCGTTCCTGGGGAGTCAGCTTTCTTCCCGCTTCCTTTTCTTGCGTGTCAACGATGTCCTTGACTTCCTTCACGGTGACAACTTCAGTGTCCGTGATTTTTACAACTGCAAGTTGTTGGTAGAGCGAGGCCTGCGCTGTGGCGGCAAAAAGGCCGGCCAAAACAATGAATGTTCCAATAGCAAGTTTTTTCATACAATATTCCTTTTATGTGTTTTAAACCACTTAAGTTTCCGTTTGGTTACAAAAAAATGTCGCCTTTTGGCCGTTACTGCTTGTCCAGCGGCAAGCCTCCGCTAATAACGGCGCGGATTCTGCGCACTCCGGCGCTTGACGACTGTTCCTTTGTAATCTTAAAGTCTCCGATTTGGGCCGTATGCTGAACGTGCGGGCCGCCGCAAACTTCCTTGCTGAACCAATCAGTCTTGGGGTCGCGGCCGATTGTGTAAACCTTTACGTCTTCGCCGTATTTATTTGTAAAGAGGGCCCTGGCTCCTTCTTCCTTGGCCTTTTCGAGCGGAAGAATTTCCATCGTGACCGGAAGGTCTTCCTTAATCTTTTGGTTCACGATGTCCTCAACCTTCTTGATTTCCTCGGGAGTCATCGGCCGCTCAAAGGTAAAGTCAAAGCGCATGCGCTCGTTGTTTATGTTGCTGCCTTTTTGCGCGACCTGGTCGCCGAGCACGTCCACAAGCGCCTGCTGCAAAAGGTGGGTGGCCGTGTGGTACTTTGTCGTGGTTTCAGACTGTTCGGCCAAGCCTCCCTTGGCCTTTCCGGCGTCAAGGCTCTTTGAGGCCTCCTGGTGCTTTCGCTCCGCTTCCTTAAAGCCTTCCACGTCAACCGTAAAGCCGTGCTCGGCTCCCAATTCCTGGGTAAGCTCAAGCGGGTAGCCGAATGTGTCGTAAAGGCGGAAGGCGACCTTGCCTGAAATTTCCTTTTTGGGGTTTTTCATAAGGTTTGGAAGCATTTTTTGGAACTCGGCCTCGCCGTTTTTAAGCGTAAGGCGGAAGCGTTCCTCTTCCGCGCCAAGTTCCTTGAAAATCTTTTCTTTGTTTTGCTCTAGCTCTGGGTAGGCGTTCTTGAAGTTGGCCACGACAGCGTCCGCGATTTGCGGCAAGAAAGACTTGTCGATTCCCAGCTTCATTCCGTGGCGGACGGCGCGGCGGATAAGGCGGCGCAAAACGTAGCCGGCTCCAAGGTTTGATGGAGTCACGCCCCGCTGGTCGCCCAAAATGAAGGTTGCCGCGCGGCTGTGGTCGGCGATGATGCGGACGCTCTTGTCCTTTTCTTCGTCGCTTCCGTATTTGTAGGAAGAAAGTTCCTCTATTTTATTGATGATGGGCTGGAAGACTTCCGTAAGGTAAACCGAAGTCTTTCCCTGCAAAATGCAGTTTGTTCGCTCCAAGCCCATGCCCGTGTCCACGTTCTGCTTGGGAAGGGGCTCCAAGGTCTTTTCGTCCTTGCGGTTGAACTGCATGAAAACGTTGTTCCAAATTTCCATCCAGTTTTCGGGATCGGTGCCCTTGTTGCTGCCCTGGGGCGGAAGGCCTTCGCCAACCCAGTAGAAAATCTCTGTGTCGGGGCCGCAGGGGCCTGTCGGGCCGGCCGCCCACCAGTTGTCGCTTGCCGGAAGGTAGGCGATTTTGTCTTCGGGCATGCCGTTTTCTTTCCAGTAGTTGGCCGCGTCCTCGTCGCGGGGAGCGTTTTCGTCTCCGGCAAAGACTGTGACCGAAATCTTTTTGGGGTCAAGGCCCAGCCATTTGGGGCTTGTCAAAAATTCGTATGAAAAGGCGATTGATTCCTTTTTGAAATAGTCTCCCAAAGACCAGTTTCCGAGCATTTCAAAGCAAGTAAGGTGGCTGGGGTCGCCGACTTCGTCGATGTCGCCTGTGCGGATGCACTTTTGGTAGTCGGTCAGGCGCGTTCCGGCCGGGTGCTTTTCGCCCAAAAGGTAGGGGACAAGCGGGTGCATTCCGGCTGTGGTAAAAAGAACCGACGGGTCATTTTCAGGAATCAAAGACTGGCCTGAAATTTCAACATGGTTTTTGCTCTTGAAAAATTCAATGTACTTAGAGCGTAATTCGTTAGCGGTCATAGTCTTTCAATTATATTGAATTGAAATGCGCTAGTCAATAAGCCCGTTTGTCCGGGGGCGGCAGCATATATAAGAAAAACAAAACGCTCTCGGGAGAATCGAACGGCCTTACTTGCGGTTGCGGCTGCAATGGAAGGTGGACATTTACATCAATTTCGCTTCGCGAAATTGGCAGCCGCAAAGCAAGCGGCCGTTCGCCTTCTCCCTGCGCGTTTTAACCTCCTTCCGTAACGGCCGCCCGGACAAACGCATTGCAAACGATTAAAAAACGCGTAGCGGAAAGGCAAACGGGGCGAACTTAGGACACGTTAATCTAATCGCTTTGCCCTAAAAGTACCTCGTTTGCAGCCGTTTGAATTTCCGCGAGAGCGTTTTTTTTTGTCATTGTATAACGCTTTTGTCCGGGGCGGCGGGCTTGCAAGCATTTTGTTTCTGTTATAAAATAGCGGCATGCTAAAGAGAAGAACTTGGATTTTAATCGCGGCTGGAGCGGCTGTCTTGCTGGCTCTTGTTTTGGCCGTTGCCGCGAGAGTCAATTCAAAAACAATAAAGGTGGCCTTTTACGGCGTGGACCAAAGGGCTCAAAGCGCCATACAGCTTGAGATTGACAAAATGTCTTTGCCAAGGGTCCGCTATTACGTTTTGGACGCAAAGGCCCCGCTCCCAAAAAACGTCCACAAAAAATACACAATGCTCTTTGCGAACAATTCCTTTGACTTGAACAGCCGCGCCCAAAAACTGGTTCCGGCGAACGAAAGCCTTTTTGATCTTTTGCCGACTTCGATACGCAAGGCCACAGCTTACGGAAACGGCCATTACGCGCTTCCGCTGCTTTTGGACCATTTTGAAATCGCCTACTACCAAATTTCAGAAAGCAAGCTTGGCTTGTCCCGTCCCAAAAGTTACGGCGAGCTTTTGCGCTATTTGGAGGCGCTCAAGGGGAACGTTGAGATGCCGCTTGTTTGCGCGGGAGCGGAGGACAAGGACCTTTTTGGCTTTGTAAGCGCCATGGCCCAGCTTCTTTACGGGGCCGAGGGCTATAAAAAAGCGGTCGCGGTCTTGCGCGAGTCTTCCAATTTGAACAAGGCCAACTTGCCAGAGGAAATAGCCCGCGTTCTTGACGAAATCAAGGCTCTGCAGCAAAAAGAGCTTCTTTTTCCAAAGTGGACCAGGACTTCCAAAAAGGACATTGATTATTTTATGCAGGAGCGAAAGATTGGCGCCGTCGCGATGCTTTTGAGCCAAAGGCGCGACATCGAATACAATTTGGTAAAGTATTACGATTCTGATTGCTTTCCCCGCTACGACGCCAGCGTTGAGCGCGGAATCGTCGCGCCGCAGCTTGTGGCCGTCTTGCTGAAGAACAAAAAAGATTCGTCTTTGATTTTGGGCCACTTGGTCAGCTCCGACGTCCAGGCGGCGCTTTCAAACCAAAGCTTCCTCGCGCCCGTCGCATCCAGGGCCGAAGCCTACGATCGCCAAGCGGACGACGTCCGTTTTTGGGCGGCCTCTTGCGCCGCTGGCCCCTTGAATTCGATCGAGCAAGAATGTGAAAGCGCCGAAGAGCGCCGCCATTTGTTGGCCCAGAAAATCCGCGCCTACTTGGAGTACTAAATGAGAAAATTTTTAGCCGCATTTTTTGTATTGATAGCCGCGGCGCTTCTTGTGATTTTGCTGACAAAAAAAACTTCCGAAGTGTCCGAAAAAGTTTTGTCCGACAGCGGTTCCCAAAATTCCGAGCAGGGGGCGGGCGGCCATTCCGACTCGGAAAATCCGCTTGGCGTTGAAGACCAAAACGTTGTCTCCTTTATGCCCTTAAAGCCCGACGAAACTTTGCTTAGCTCGATGGGAATCGATTTGGACGGCGACAATTTGGACGACGAAATCTTGGTCGTTAAAAAAGCCGGCAACCCTTACTTGTATTTAATAATCGGCCTTTACAATTCGGCCACAACCTTGTACGACAGAGTCAGCGAGCTAAAGACCGAAGTGACGCAATTCAAGTCCTTTTCTTACAACGGAATGGACGTTACCGGCGACCACAGGACCGCTTTGGTTTACCAGGGCTTTACCGACGATGGGAGCGCTGTCCTGCAAATGTACTTTTGCTCCCGCCGCGGCTTGACAAAAATCGGCGACTTTAAAAGCGACGGAACGATTTTCATCCAGCAATACAACAGAACCGAAACCTACGAGCTTTCGCAGTCGTCGGGCAGAAGCTTTCCCGTTTGGACTTATTCGAGCGACACTCGCGAAGGCGCGGGAAGCCTAAGCCAAGTTCAAACCGAGTACGACTGGAACCCCGACTTGCAGCGCTACGTGCAGGCGCGCCAGGTTTTTGTCGCCGGAAAAAACATCGCGGCGGAAGCCTTGGCAAAGATTCAGGACGGAACGGTTGAGACGTTCGCCAACTATTTGAACGGCCTTTGGTACAAGACCGACAACGAGGACGACGAAATCCGCTACATTTTCTTGGACTACAAAAACGCCGAGGTCATTTTCTTGGCCGGAGACTCGCAGGAAGTTTACAATTGGCAAAACTCAAACCTTTACAGAAACGGCATTTATTTAAGCACTGTAAACGCCTCGATCGAAAACCTGCGCCGCCGCTTTGACATAAGCCTTACGGGCCTTGACGAAATGCGCGTTCACGTTTACGACGACGTCCGAATGAGAATCGGCGCCGACGCCTTGTGGAACGGCAACTACAAAAAGATGAAGGGCGCGCATGAGTTTCCGTCAAACGAAATCGACACGGCGGACTTGGAGGAATTGCGCTCGCGCCTGGAAGAGATAAAGGAGTGGTCCGCTCCCGACGGCGCCTTGATAGCCTTTAAAAACGGAGCGTATACGATTCAAAACGAAAGCGTTCGCGAAAGCGGCGTTTACTTTGTTTCGCAAATACAATCGGCCTTTGTCATTCAATTCAACTCGCAGTCCGCCGACCGCTATATTGGAAACGTTTACTTGATTCGATACGGAACAAAAACAGTTGAGCCGACCGCAAAGGAAAAGCAGCGGGGCAAGAAAGCCTCTGTGGTTATTGACAAGAACACTTTGGTCTTGCAGCCGGCGGAGATAATGTCCAACACCGCCTACGAAATCTCCGGCCGGGCCATAAGCCTTAGCGCGGAGATTGAAGGCGACAGCCGCCCGTGATATTGAAGGAAAGGCGCCAATAGTTGCGAACGCTACGCGGTCGTCTTTTTTGAGCGGCTTGGCTTTTTGGCTTTTTTGGCGCTTACGATGTCTTGGAATTCCTTTCCGTCCATCGTTTCGATTTCCAAAAGGCGCTTGGCGATAAAGTCAAGCAAATCCTTCTGGCTCTTCAACGTTTTTATCGCGTGAGAGTACCGTTCGTCAATTACGCGCGCGATCTCCTCGTCGATGAAGTTTTGCGTTTGTTCGCTAAACTCGCGCACAATCGAAGGCTCGCCGCCGCGGTTTCCAAGAACGCCCTTTCCAAGCGTCATGTTCTTGAACTTGGAGCTCATTCCAAAGTCAACGATCATTCTCTTTACGATGTCAGTCGCGCGGGCGATGTCGTTTGACGCGCCTGTCGAAATTTCTCCAAGCATGATCTCTTCCGCGGCGCGGCCGCCAAGAAGCGTGTCCACTTCGTTGATCATGTCGCGGTAAGTCTGGAAGTTGGCTTCCTCCTGCTCGCGGTACTGGGTGTAGCCGCCGACTCCGTGCGAGCGCGGAACGATTGTGATTTTGTTTACCGGAGGATAGTCCGGCGTGAAGGCGCCCATAAGCGCGTGGCCGGTTTCGTGGTAGGCCACAAGGCGGCGCTCTTTTTCGTTCTTTTGATAATTCTTTTTCTTAAGGCCGATGCTCACCTTGTCGATTGCGTCGTTAAAGTCCGCCATCGAGACTTTCTTGCGGCCGTTTCGGACGGCCAAAAGCGCCGCCTCGTTCACGACGTTGGCAAGGTCCGCGCCGGCAAATCCGATCGTTCCGTGCGCGATTGAGCTAAAGTCAACGTCGTCGTCAATCTTTACGTTCTTTGCGTGAATCTTAAGGATTTCTTCGCGGCCCTTTACGTCTGGGCATTCAACCGGTACTTGGCGGTCAAAGCGGCCGGGGCGAAGGAGCGCCGGGTCAAGAATGTCGGCGCGGTTTGTGGCGGCCAAAACGATCAAGCCTTTTTCGTTGTCAAAGCCGTCCATCTCTACAAGCAATTGGTTCAATGTTTGCTCGCGCTCGTCGTTGCCGCCAAGGTTGTTGACGCGGCTTTTTCCGATCGCGTCAAGCTCGTCGATGAATATGATGCAAGGCGCTTTTTCGCGAGCGGTCCTGAACAAGTCGCGGACGCGGCTGGCTCCAACGCCGACGAACATTTCGACAAAGTCAGAGCCTGAGATTCTAAAGAAGGGAACGCCGGCCTCTCCCGCGACCGCGCGGGCCAGCAATGTTTTTCCGGTGCCGGGCGGGCCGACAAGCAAAACGCCCTTGGGGATTTTTCCGCCGATGTCGGTGTACTTTTTGGGAGACTTTAGGAAGTCCACGACTTCAACCAATTCCTCTTTTGCCTCGTCAACTCCGGCAACGTCAGAGAATCTTGTCTTGACCTTGCCTTCGTCAACCGCTTTTGCCCTTCCTCCGCCGGAACCAAAAAGGCTTCCCATTCCGCCTCCGCCCATGCGCCGGAAGATGAAGAAGTACATCAGCATCAAAAGGCCGATGGGCAAAAGGACGTTCAGCAAAATCTGCAAGAGGTAGTTGTTTTGCGTTCTGATGAATTTATAGTGGACGCCTGTTTCGTCAAGCAGCTTGATGAAGTCGTCGAACAAAACGCCGACGGTTTTGTAGTCGGGATTCTTTTCGTTTTGCATAAAGAAGGGGAGCGGCGGCTTGTCCGATTCTTTTTTGTCGGTCTGAATCGAAGTGTAGCCGTAAAAGTAGCTGTCGCTCAATTCCACATCCTTAATCGTTCCTTCTTGGATCAATCTGCGGAATTCCGAAAAGTCGATCATTTTTTCGTTGGCGCTTGATGAGAAAATATGTATGAAGCCCAGAACCATGATGGCGGTGACTATTATCAGCCAAAAAGGAAAAGTCGGCTTTTGGCCCGATCCGTTGTTCTTTCCGTCATCGTCGCCGGAAAGCTTGAAAAAGTCGAATTGGTCGTTTTCGTC
>ODAI014466772.1_pt1 | contig 13300 bp, 12 predicted proteins | sample 1539321 | NCBI WGS metagenome assembly ODAI01 (sample SAMN02144231, study PRJEB22623) | gut metagenome | biome: sheep rumen | host: Ovis aries | place: New Zealand
CTATGATAATGACTCCTCGCTGGGTATCAACAACACCGGTAAGCTCACTATGTCTTATGGTGTTGAAGACTTCGATATGGATGCACAGGGTAATTATCATTTCAGATGTGCGAACTCCACATTCTTTGTTCGTCTGGCAAAGTATTTCTCCTCCGAGATTGCCGCCCTTTATAACAACATTCAGGCAGCTTGCTGGTCTGCTACTGATGCAATCAACGAATTTGATAGGTGGCAGGAGCAGTTCCCGGAGGAGCTTTGGAGACTCGATTTCGAGCGTAAGTATCTCAGACCCTACAACGGCACAGTAAGAGATCCGAATGCATCTCCTGTGACCTATTTCTTTGAGCCTGCGTCGAACTATCTTGAGTCCATGGCAAATGGACGTAAGAAGTATCAGAGACGTCAGTTCCTGCGTAATCAAGAAATTTATATGGCGTCTAAATTCATCAGTACGACTGCTCAGAACTCAAAGATCCAGCTGAGATGTTCGAACCCGACTTCTTATGTGGTCATTCCGAATTATACCGTAACCGTCACCCCGTACATGAACATGTATTTGAACGTTTATAACGGACAGGTACAGGTCATGCATGAGAGAGCGGTTGCTGGACAGCCGTACACCGTTCAGGTTTCTGACAGCACTGGTGCAGACTTTGTATACATCTATTCTGCGAACAGAATCCAGTCTCTTGGAGACCTGTCTGCTCTGTATCTCAACTACTGCGACATCGGTTCTGCCGAGAAGCTGAAAGAATTCGTCATCGGCAATACCACCGAAGGCTATACCAACGAAGCGCTTACCACTTTGACATTTGGTTCCAACACTCTTCTGTCCAGTATTGATATGAGGAACACCAGAAGCCTGACTTCTGCGTTCGACTTCAGTGCACTGTCTCAGCTTAAAACACTCCATGCAGAAGGTTCCTCGATTTCGGGTGTTACATTTGCAAACGGCGGTATGCTGCAGGAGGCTTATCTTCCGGAGTCCATCACAACTATCAACGCAAAGAACCTCTCCTATCTGGAGACCTTCGAGGTTGCTGGGCTTGGCAGCTTATCCTATCTCATTGTTGAGAACTGCCCGGCGATCAATACCCTCTATATGGTTCAGAATGCAGAACTGCTGTCTCGTGTCAGACTTATTGGTCTGGACTGGAACGCGTCTTATGGCCTGCAGGATACCGAGGTATTCGATCACCTTATGGAGCTGAGAGGCTTCGACAGCTCTGACGCTATTACCAACCAGTCTGTTCTTTCTGGTTCCGCATATGTGGCCGTTATCCGTGAACAGAAGCGGTATGACTATGCCGCATTGTGGCCGCAGCTCACCTTCTCTTATGGTTCTGAAATCAACACGGTTATTGCCACCTTTGTAAATGAAGACGGCACTGTCCTTGATGTTCAGTATGTAGACAGAGGTTCTGCTGCTGTCGATCCGACAACGAGAGCGGTTGATCCGATTGCGATTCCTACAAAGGCGAGCACGGTAGATAAGGTATTCACCTTCTCTGGATGGAACAATAGCTTCGTGTCGTTGTTTGATAATATCACATATACCGCGCAGTATAGTGCAGCGACTCGCCAGTATACAATTCAGTACTCTGTCCTTGGAACTGTGAAGCAGACGGTTACAGCGGACTATGGCTCAACCGTTGTCTACAGCGGAGAGACTCCGACCTACACGGCCGAAGAGTCTGCCTATAACTACTATCTCTTCAAAGAATGGGATAAGTCTGGTTTCGTAACTGGTGACAAGGTCATCAATGCTGTGTTCGATAAGTGTACTTATACCGCTGGATATTTTGATGGCAAAGACCTGTCAGAGATGACTCCGGTTGAGATTTATGCTCTGACCCAGGCATCAAGACAGACTACCGCCTTGTCCGTCGAAGACTTCGTTGAAGAGAAAGACGTCGTCTCGTTTACTATGGGCTCTGATTTCAATTACTCTGACGTAGAGCAGGTAGAAATCATCTCCGATGCAGACGATGCGCTGTATCATGGCAGACAGGTATTTGACGGAACAAACGTTCTTGACACCGGAATCAAGCTTTTTGATACTGATAAGGATTGGGTCCTTGCGGTCGACTACCGTTTTGCGGCAGACTGCCCGGGCAACACAAACCTGATGCATTGCAGATTCAACAGTAACCAGTCCGGTATTCGTCTTTACAGCACAAATGCTGGCGTTCCGAGATTTATCTATGGTCCAAGTGGTTCTACTACGGTTGCAACTCTTGGTTCTAGAGATATAATCGTCATTCGTCACACAAAGGGCGAGAACATTGTAAAAGTTTATAAGGGCAACCTTCCGGCGGCGGCACTTAGCTACGAAGAACTTAGTGCTACTGTTTATCAGTTGTCCGCAGAGCAGACCCTGGTATTTGGTGCGGCAAAGACAAGCGAAGGCTATGAGTCTCACGCTAAAGGTACTGTATTCTGGGCTAAGCTCTGGTATGCGGATCTTGGAGATGCGGCTTGCCGTGCGCTTTCTGCATGGACTCACGAGGAAATTACCGCAGAGGTTAGCGGCTTCCGAAAGTATTACTTCTCAGATGGAAGTGATCGCAGAAGCTCGATGACATTCATCGGTAAGTACGTTCTCGAGAATGAGATGAAGCTGACATCTTCTAACCCCAATGCTGGTGGTTGGGCAACTTATCCGCTGAATTTGTTCCTGAACGACAGATTCTATAATGCGATTCCGATCCAGTGGAAGGGTCTTATTAAGAACGTTATCGTAACATCTACTGTCGGTGGTGGTTCTACGAATACGTCCACATCCGACTGTTATGTATACGTTCCGGCTCTTGTTGAAGTTGACTCCCAGTATGATTACGAGCCTTATAACTATGAAGGTTCCGCAACCAGCTGGATGACTTCTACCACTGCAAGGCTTAGAGCGCATAGGGATCAAGAAGGATACGTTTCCTACTACACCCGTTCTCCCAATGCGGGAAGTGACCAGTATGTATGGTTTGTCACAAATGATGGTACGACCTCAACATGGAACTATGGTTCTGTGACCAGGGGCGTTATCATTGAGTTTTCAGTCTAAGAGGGGAGGTTTCTCCCCTCTCTTTTTATTTGGAGTGGAACTATGGCTTACTACAAAGTTATTTACAAACAGCGGGTCATCGATGTTCTGAAGGACCTTAAGTATGTCAGGTATCAGCTCAAACATCAGATCCTTTTGCTTTGCCCGTTCGAGCAGGCAGAGGGTGTCTTAAGTTCAGATCTGGAAACTGCATATCATACATATGATGTCCCGAAGAACTTTCCGGTGGATAAATTTCCTACGGTTACAATAGAAGAAATTACAGAGACCGAGTATAAGCATCTGGCTCGGGTTCATATGATGAGCCCTGAAGAGATTATTGATGAGTATACGGAACAGCTCATAAAGATGGGGGTTATATGATGGAATATTCAGAGTTTGTTGAGAGCCTCAGACGTCTTTATGAGGCGAAGAAAATTGATGCTAATAAGGTTCGCGAGTTTCGGCTTGCGAACCGCATCACCAAGCAGGAATATGAGTACATTGTCGGCCTTGGTCGGTAACCCACCTGCTTACTGTTTTTGAATAGGAGGAGCCATATGGCTTATGTAATTCTTATCAAAAGTGATAACACCGCTGTGGTTACGTCCAAAGAAGTCATCATGGCGAAATCAAAGCTGACAAGTGCGCTGAAGATCGTAACTGCTCGCTACTACAATGGATATGACATGTCTACGTTTGGTCTTATTCTGACATATAAGACTCCGATTTCCGGGGATGTAAGAACTGCTATGCTGAATGTTACAGATATGAACTACGATGGAGTGGCAGATACGCTTTGCTACGAGTTGGCGCTGGACACCGGCATCACTGCTGAGGCTGGCGATGTAAAATTCCAGTTCATGATTACCAAGACGGAGCTCGACCCGGATACCGGCAGCAATATTCAAAGAGTCAGAATGATAGAGGAGCTTTATGTACATGTATGCAAAGTCTCCGATATTTTCCAGGCTACTGATACTGCTCTCTCTGATCTTGCAGAGATTTATCTGCGCAACCAGCAGATTGCTCTCAGCCTGTCACAGACTGCGGATAGGATTTATCAGAATTCTGTCGCGGATATTGCAATTGACGCTGATCATATTCGTCTGCAGAACGCAAGTGGCGTAGACGTTGGAACCGGTATCTCTCTGGAAGACCTGAATGATGCTCTGGTCGAGACTGGCGGTAATACTTCCGGTAATATCAGCATCGTTTCAATTTAACAAGAAGGGAGTGTTCAGATGGCTTACCCAAAACACTCGAGATTCGTATATTCAAATTACGATGATATTTTTAACGCCATTAATACCGGCGAATTAAATCAGTTCGACATCTGCATTGCGCAAGATACCCGCGAGTTACTCTTGGTAAAAGAGGATCTGGACGTTCTCCCGATTAAGCCAAAAATCTATCGTTTTAACGGTATCATTGAGGCAGAAACACAGCTGAATGCAAACAATGATACCTATGAAGGACAGCTTGTTGCGATTCTGAGAGACGGCAAGTACGTTGCTTACATCGTGAACAGGAGAAATAACAGGTTCGTAATCGACTCTCTGGCAACAGTAGAGGCGGTTGTTGACTATGACGAGATTACCCACCCTCCTATCATCAACATGTATGGAGAGTTGGGTAATCCCATTGTCCTTTCCGAGCTGGCAGATGGTGTATATCGAATCAATGGACAGTATAAGATTTCAGAAACCCTAACGACCATCTTCTCTTCCGCCTCTAACAACTTGTTTGTAGTGGAGAAAAAGGACGAAGAAGTTGTTATAAAAAAGATTTCGTCAAGTGAGATCGTAGATTACCACGTTGATTTGGACGGCATGGTATCTGTGGTGCGCTATGCAACTACAAAGTATCTGCAAGACAATAATTACACCACTACGGATTATGTGGACGCAAAGATAGCGGCGCTGAACTTCATCACGCAAGAAGAGGTGAACCAGTATGTCGCTGGAATTGTCCATGATACCATTGATGCCATCCTTGATGAACGGGTTGACGCTGCTATTGAAAGACACATGGAGATAGCAACAGAGGCCGATATTCACGAAATCTTTACCTAATGTTATAGGAGGAGAATTATGCCAAACACTGTTAAGCATATAAGCCTTGAAAGACTGACCCTTTATGATTCTCTCATCAAGGACTATATCGACGCCGAAGTGGCAAAATCACTTAAGACTGTTGCTCTGTCCCAAGACGGTAACAGCCTTTTGTTTTATGACGTAGAAGAACCCGTTGGAACAACGGAACCCAAATATACAATTGAATTCCCAGAGACAAATCTGGAGCCTTATATTCAAAAGGTTATCAATGCTACGGCGGGCAACCTTGCGGCCTTAACTGCAGCCGGAGGCATTCAGGACTCTGGTATTGCCATGTCTACTGTTGCTTCAAAATCAGACGTAGATACGGCGGTTGCAACCGGAATAGCAAATACCTCGCACATCAGTAAGCAAGTCGTGACCACTCTTCCGACCGTTGCTGAAGCGGCTGAAAATGTTATCTATCTTATCAGAGATAATACCGCCACAGGCAGCGATAAATATGAGGAATGGACGTTGATCGGCAATGATCTTGTTATGATCGGCGATACTACGGCAGACATGAGTCAATATTCAACAACGGCTCAAATGAACTCTGCCATTGATACAGCGAAGGCTGATGTCCTTGCATCTGCCGCTCTTGATTACGAAGCTAAGATCGCAGCTGCGAAGAATGAAGCCGAAGAGTATGCAGATGATGCTATTCTTCCGATTTCTACCCGTGTTGGCACTCTTGAAAGCAGTTATACTGCCCTTTCTGATAATGTGTCGAGCCTGACGGGAACTGTTAATAATCATACCACCAGAATTGAGGCACTCGAGGCCGGTGGCGCAGAAATTGAAATTGCAACAGAGGCTGAAATTCGAAACTTATTCGTTTCCGCATAATTCAAGGAGGTTGAATCATGGCTATTACGTATGAAGGAATGATCAACCTCGATCGGCTAGGCCTTTATGACAGTCTTATCAAACAGGCTTTTCAGGATGCTCTGGATTTAAAATCAGATATAGGGCACACCCATAATGCTGCGTCAATTATTAAGTACGACACCGTTGCAGGGTGGGCGGAGAACTTATCCTATATACCTGCGAACGGAGAGATAATTGTTGTTACGGATTATGCGACAGATGGAAATGGGAACAACATTGCTGCTATAAAAATCGGTGATGGCAGAGCTTATGCCGCAGATCTTCCCATTATAATGCAAGATCACATCAACGACACGGACATCCACGTTACTGCTGCAAACAAAAACTTTTGGAATAGCAAATGGAGCGGGCACATTTCTGCCACAGATTCTGAGGAGCTTGTTTTTACTACGAATTAAAGGAGAATTAACATGGCTGATATAGCAAGGTTTAGACTTCCGTCTGGAACCGTTTATGACATAAAAGACGCCCAGGCGCGGGCAGACATCGCCGGTATTAAAGCCAGTGTTACCGGCGGAATGCACTTTGTTGGCATTACAAGCACTGTTCTTTCCGACGGTGCAATTACGAACCCTATTAGCGTCGATAGCGAAAGCATTAGGGTCGACGCCGGAGCTGTAGCTATTTATGGAGAAATGGAGTACGTGTGGAGCGGCTCTAAATGGCAGGAATTTGGTTCTACCGGATCTCTTAAAGCTCTGGCATTTAAGGACAACGCATCTGCAAGCTATACCCCCGTCGGCGATGTAAGTCAGCCGGATTTCGGGGGAACGGCTGCTACCATTACCGTTAAGGGTACTCCGACAGGATCTGTGACAAAGCCAACCTTTACCGGAACGGCCGCAACTATTTCCGTGAAGGGAACCCCATCCGGTAATGTTGGGATTACAATTGGTGCTCCTGTTTCTGGGGAGACCAAAAACTACACACCCGAAGGTGTTGTTTCCAAGCCAACATTCTCTGGATCATCGACAACTTTTACCGGCACATATACTCCAGTTGGAGACGTTTCTGTGTCCGTCGGTAGTGGAACCGCAAATTACACTCCTGCCGGTACAGTTACACAGCCCGCATTTACCGGAACCGAAGAGACCCTGGTGGTTTCTCCTGCGAATTCCGGGGATGCAACCTATACTCCGGATGGATCTGTTGATTCGTCATTCACTGGCAATTCGATGACATCCACTGGTCTGTATACTCCGGCTGGCACCGTCGGCATATCTGTTAATGCAACGGGCCAAACAAATTACACCCCGGCTGGAAGTGTTTCTACTCCAGAGATTACGGTAGTGCCCAGCACGACTATAGTAAACTCGATCACTGCAGTAGGAACCCCTGCAGCTTGGACGGCAACTGTTTCGGATGAGATTTTAACATTTAGTTGGGACGCCGGGACTCTTCCCACAAAGGGCGCTGATACAACTGTTGCTACCGGAATCCAATCGGCGACAAGCTCCCAGCCCAGTTTTGCCGGGACCGCAGTGTCTTTGGCGGGAAGCTTCACCGGAACAGAGGGAGCAATTAGCGTCAGTGGAACGCCGACCGGATCGGTTTCTTCTGATTTCACAGGTGTTGGTGCAAGGCTCGTTAGCACATATACTCCGGCGGGAACTGTATCTCAGCCGTCGTTTAACGGTACTGCGGTAGACCTTGAAGCAACGTTTACCGGTGGTCAAGGGACAGTCTCGGTTAGCGGAACTCCTAACGGTTCTGTATCTCAGCCAACATTTACTGGCGAAGATGTCATCATCAAGGGAAGCTTCAGCGGCAATGAACTTACTGCTTCTGGAAGTTACACTCCTGCTGGAAATGTATCCAAACCCGGATTTACAGGCGATGAACTCACATCTACCGGAAGCTACACCCCTGCCGGAACTGTTTCTAAGCCTACATTCACAGGTACTCAGACCACAATTACAGTTTCATGATAGAAAGGAGGCCATATGGCTAAAATTTCCAGAGTCAGGCTTCTTGATGGCAGTGAATATGATATTGGTCGGTCTACTGGTGCCGAATTTGTTATGGGAACATGGACCTCGGATTCCAATATTTGGACCGGGGTCTCCCAAGACATTCAGCTATATGATGGAAAAGAGATTGTTTTATTCTTGCCGCACAACGGCACGAGTACACCAACGACTTTAAATCTCACCATGGGCGGAGGTATCGGATCTGTCACAGGCCCGAAAGACGTTTATTTCAATGCGACCACTCGGCACACCACTCATTATGGCCAGCATCAGATGGTAAGAATGGTGTACCATGCTGCTCTCACTATTGGTGAAACTGACTATGAAGGTTGGTGGATCGATTACTCCAGAGATATAAACTATTACGACCGAGAAAGAACTGGCAGTTCTATCAAGGCAGAAACGGCAATTACTGCTGGGTATCTCTGTGGTGGAACGTCTGCTGGCTATAAACATATTACAGCCGGGGGTTCATTCGATATTTCATATCCGGTCCTTTATTCCCAAAACAACGTTAGTGCGGACGGAGTCGATCCAAGCTTTTTCCAATCGGCTAATATAAACTGCACTCTGACAAATGACAACACGGCTCCGAATTTTACATTATACTCGGCTGTTTACTTAAAAGGATCACTTCAAGGAAGCATTTTCACAGTTGATCCTAATACTATTTTCACTCAGGCAGTACCTACGGCTGTCGATGGATATGTTTACTACTTTCTTGGAATAGCGACTTCGGCGACTAGTATCAAGCTCATGCACGAACATAAGATATTCAGATATTACAACGGAGCATTCCAAGAGAACTCAGCTTATATCACTAACATCAACACAACTGTCACTGTTCCGACTGCGAGTTGGGCGGCATCGAGTGGCGTTTATAGTCAGACGGTCACGGTGACTGGAGTAAAGGCAACCATGGCAGTCGAACCAACGCTTGATATTTACCACACGACAGGCATTACTCAGGCAACTTGGGAGAGTCAAAAAGAGGCTTGGAATACCTTCGCTGAGTCTGGTTGGGCTATAACCGGAGCTAATTCGATCACGTTGAATTGTTACTCAGCGCCTGCGGTTGATTTTGTTATGTCAGTTCAGTGCTGGAGCGTGTAATTGGAGGGGTGATTATGGGACAATGTTTAATACATAGAACAGGAGTGTCTTTTAAGGCATTCATCAATGTTACTGCCACCCCGAACAGCGTTGTATCGGTGACGTTGGGTGGCGAAACGCAGACTTTAACTGCTGCCGCCAACGGTTTGGCTGCTTTCACGGTAAAAAAGAAGGGAACATATTCTGTCACTTCGAATGCAACTGGCACCCAGACAGTTGATGTGAGCGTAACGACCAACAAACAGACCTATACGGCAAATATCGTTGGGCGCTTTACTCTTACGATTAGTACGCAGAAAATTAACAACAAGCAAGCAACCAATGTCAGTGTTAGCAGAAAAAGTTCTACCTATGCAAAAGCAGCGACGGGAGCGTTAAATAGTGGGGCTTATATCTACTATGGTGATGTTCTTACCGTTTCTGCAAGCGTGACGAGCACGACTATTTATAACGCAGCCACTCTGAAGGTAAATAGCACCAACCATACAAGTGGCAACGACTACACTGTTACGGGTAACGTCACAGCAGCAGCTACCACTACAGTCAAGAGTTATAAGCTGACCATCAGCAATCAGACCATTAATAGTAAGACGTCAACCAGCATCACTGTCAATAGAACCGAGTCGACAAACCAGGGCGCTGGTACGGGAGCAATTACAAATGGCGCAACTATCTATTATGGAGATAAGCTAACAATCAGCTGCGCTGCTGCCAATACTACCATTTATAACACTCCGACCTTAAAGGTTAACAACACCGCGTTTACAAGCGGAAACTCGCATACCGTCGTGGCGGCTGTTACTGCAGCAGCAACCACTAGCGTTAAGAGCTATACTCTTACTATTACGAATGCTACCATTAACAGTAAAACCGGTGCTACTGTTACCGTCACCAGAAACAGTTCGACTAACGCCGGAGCTGCTACGGGCACGGTCACAGCCGGAGCAAATAAGATTTATTACGGAGACGTCCTGAAGATCACTGTAGCGAATTCAAACTCAACGATCTATAATGGACCAACTCTCAAGGTTAATAACACGGCATTCACTAGTGGAAATACACATACAGTAACAGGCGCGGTTACAGCTGTAGCTTCGACAAGTGTTAAGAGCTACACTCTTACTATCACGAATGCCACAATCAACAGCAAGTCCGCAGCCACAATCACTGTTAACAGAAACAGCTCAACCAACGCAGGTGCAGCAACTGGTACAGTTTCGGCTGGTGCGAATAAGATCTATTATGGCGACGTTTTGAAGATCACAGTTGCAAACGCCAACAGCACCGTCTACAATGGGCCAACACTTAAAGTCAATAATACGGCCTTCACTAGTGGCAATACGCACACGGTAACAGCTGCGGTAACGGCGGTGGCGTCCAGCTCGGTCAAGCAAGTTACTCTTACAGTACAAGCAGGCGCGAACTCTACGATCAAGCTCGAGAGAACAGCTTCGACGTATGCTGGTGCTGCAAACAATACGAATCTTATTACGAAGACTAATGCGAATGGCACGGTCAATGTCTACTACGGCGACACTATTAAGTGGACGTTTAGCGCGTCAACGAATTATAGTATTTCGACGCATACGATCGGTGGTACAGCAAGGAATTCGGGCTACTCATGGAGTGCAACGGGTAATGTAACCGCCATAACTACTGCCAGCGTTGTGCTCTATGAATTCAGAGCATTGTGGGTTCCGGCAAGATATACTGTAAGCGGACCGTGGACCTTTAAATACCCAGCGACCATGTCAACGTTTGCGCAGGTGGCGGCAGATTCTACGTATTATTGGAGCACAAACACTATAACCTACAATAATAAAACTTATTATGGACAACTCCGTGTCAATAGCAATTCAAGAGTGGACGTATTTTATCGAACAAGCAAAACAGCTAGTGGCGGAGCTTCAATAGGGGATCTGTTGACTGCTACTGGTGACTTTATGACAGGAACACAAAAGCTAGAGAACAGGAAACAATGGAGCAACAAATCGCCCTCTGGAACATCGTATTAATTGCCGATACAACAGTTTTAGCAGCTACCTTAACCATGAGACTTATGAAACCGATATTGAATTAAGCGTAACCTTTGCCGTTGTAGATCCGGTTTGGTATAGCAGGAACATTATGTAGTAGCTGCTCGTGAGACCGGAAAATGTTCTGGTAATGGTGACGGTCTGCCCTGCTTTTGTGTTTTTCCCTACGTCACCAGAATAGCCATAATTACCTCTCGAGGGTGTTGTTATAGACGTTCTCCCAAGGCGAATATATGCTGCTTCATAGTTTGTGGTCTTCGGATTAACCCAAAGATCACTATAGTTATCATTGAAGAACACGGCGGCGCTTGTAGTTCCGTTTTGGAACGTAGGTAATGCTGTGCTGTATCTGATTTTTACATATGCGGAGTCTCCAGAAACACTGTCAACCTTAAAAGTTGCCGTTACTTTTGTCTTTCCATTGAGACTAATTTTGCTTGAAGTTAATTTTGCAGCATGGCCCCATGACTGGTAATCACTATTGCTACTGCTGTAGTTTTTATAACTCACCCAAAGGGTGTCACCCGACACGGTGGCGACTTGGTTGATTTGTCCATAGTTCACATAACCAGCAGTACTACTGCCGGAGTTTGCGCTATATGCACCTTGTCCATAAGAAGAGCCGTCTTTGGAGATTTCATAGCCTGTCCAAAGACTTGACATTCCGGGTGGTGACAGAGGAACAACAGCTGCGCTTGTTACAGCGGTTACATTATCCGTTTTGTGCCATATGGCATGTTATAATCCTTCAAAAAATATATTTGGAGGGTTAAATATGCCAAGACTCAAGCGGAACTCGATTGTCATTTCTGAACTCTTCGAAGAGTGGATGAAATACCGCAAACGGATCAAGACTACCAACAACACCATGCTTAGAGATAGACAAAGATGGAATCGCTACTGTTCAAAAACACCATTTGTACAAAAGAAGCTGTACGAACTTAAGCGCCCAGACTGGAAGGCTTTCTGCTGTCATATTATATCTGGTCAAACTTATGATGGGGCCCCACTCACTCATAATGAATGGGGCTCCACAAAAGCCATTCTCAATGGAATGCTGTCTTATGCCCAAGACAAGGGTTGGGTTGAATACAACTGTCTTATTGGCATGAAATTTGAGAAGCATCTTTTCCGACAGAACACAGTAAAGACTGCTAAGTCAGAAACATTTTCTAAAAATGAGCAGAAGAAACTGTGTAAATGGTGCTATGCAAAATTTGATGAAACAAACAACCCTGCGTATCTCTACCCACCACTCAATCTCCTGCTCGGGGCTAGGGTGGGTGAGATCGCAGCTCTTAAGTGGTCCTGTTTGGGAACCAATCGTCGTAAAAATTTTCTTTGCATCACAGAGTCAGAACATCACGATGTTACCAGACATAAGACAGTTGTGTCTCCGTACACTAAAACACATAAGGCTAGAGTCGTTCCCATCAACAATGAAGCCATCGCAATTCTCGACAAGATTAGAGATGCCGGACATAGCTCAATTTGGATATTTGCAAAAGATAATGAACGGTTGACCGTGCGGCAGCTATCTTATATTCTCGTCAAATATTCAAAAGAGACCGGGGCAGTAAAGAAGTCGACCCATAAATTACGAAAAACATACGGATCAAACTTATACAATGCCGGAGCGACCGTTAAGCAGTGCAGTGATATTCTAGGCAACACCCCAGAAGTGTTCACAAAGTGCTACTTATATAATACAGCAACTGATAACCAAATGCTTAAGCTGGTGAGCAAAGTGAGTCTCCCGACAACATGATGTTTAATGTAACCGCTAAAACCACATCGGTTGCAACTACTTTCACATTTACAATAAAGACAAATATGGCCCTTGGCAGCGGCAAGGTCCCAAAGGGTACTAAGTTTGTGTTTAGTTACCAAAAGGTATCTGTAACGACATTTAAACAACTTGCAAATCACGCAACATGGTGCAAGTCAGCAGTGGTGCACCTATCAAGAGGCGACGCTGAAATGACGATACATAGCCCTGACTCAAATTATATTAGAGCGGAAATAAGATGGACCGGCGGCGGCACTTCAGTTAGTGATGGTAACTTCAAGCTCAATGGCACTCTTGTAAAAAGCGCAGACACTATAACTGCGGGGGCAACATATGACATTCCCAAATAATGCTGTTCGCTGTTATGA
>ODAI013810749.1_pt1 | contig 13299 bp, 18 predicted proteins | sample 1539321 | NCBI WGS metagenome assembly ODAI01 (sample SAMN02144231, study PRJEB22623) | gut metagenome | biome: sheep rumen | host: Ovis aries | place: New Zealand
CTCCAAAAAATAAACTTATCTTTTTAAATATTTCATATGAAAACAATTTATTAATAAAATATATTTTTGTTTCAAGAGATATATTAATTGTAGCATTTAAATAACCTAGAAATATGACTAATTAATAAGATATGATTTCTATTTACCTACTTTAAATTTTTTAATAGAATTAGATGGGTAGTTTCATTGGAATCCCATACGTGGAGAATAGGAGTTAAAAAAATAGCGTGAGCATGATAGATAGAAAAATTCCTATGCACTTGCGCATAATATACCTTTATTTAGAATCCCGTATTGGGATTTAGATAGCGGCGTTATAAAAACTTTTAATGACCTTATTCAAAAAAAATATCATGTAGTTAATAAATGGCATAATGATAGAATAAAAGCCCCAAAAAAATAAAGTAATATCAGTTAAACTCTACTTTATGTAGAGGTGATGGTATGAGTATTTTTAAAGATATAGTCGATTGGTCGCTCTCAGATTTTGCAAGTTTTTTCGGCGGCTTAATTATATTAATTTATATTCTTTCTGAGGTCTTTAAAAAAGCCACAGAATAGACTAAATGGGCTTAGGAAAGAAAAAAAGAAAGAGAAAAAGTAAAACGAGAAGCTGCACATGATTAGTATAAAGAATTTACAGACGAATTTGTAAAAGAATTTGTGCCTCCACTTGTAGCTCATTTTGAACAATCTGATAAAGAAATAATTAAAAAATTAGACCAACTAAATAATTCCTCAAATGATATGTTAAGAAAATAGATGACTGATATTTATTATAAGTATCTACCTTATAAAAAAATATTATAGTATGATAAAAAATGTTTTATTAAATTATATCATGACTACGGCGCGCAAGGTGGTAATTCATATGTAGATGAATTAAAAAAAGAAATAGATACTTGGGAAGTAGTTTTAACTGAGGAAGATTTACATTGGTAAATTTTAGAAGAGAAAAGTTATAATTTGACTTTTCTCTTTTTTTATGTTATAATATAATTAGAAAAAAAATAGGAGTAGTAGAATTTATGGAATACATTATTTATTGTATTCTTGGAGTTTTACTATTATTTTTTATTATTCTCTTTTTTAGACAGCAAAAATAGAATAAATATTTATTAGAAGAAAATAAAAAAATAGAAGAAAATAAATTAGAAGAATTAAATTAGAAATATAATAAAAGAAAGGAGTTCCTCGAAGAAGATTATAATAAAAAATAGGAGTATCTTCAAGATTAGTATAAAAAAAGAGAAAATCAATTATATCAAGATTTCTATCAAGCGCAATAGAATTATAATGAAATAACTGAAAATTTAAATTAGAATTTTAAAAGATATAAAGAGTCATAGTATAAATTAATACAAGAAGATTTAGAAGAATATAGTAAAAATGAAAAATTTAAAAAATAGATTGAAATAGAAAAAAATACTTAGGAACTTTATGAACAATATATAAAAAAACAAAAGCTACTTGAAGAAGAATTTCAATCTAAAAAAGCAGAAATAGAATTTGAAATAGAAGAAACTTATGATGATGCCGCAGAAGCCGCATTAGAATACTGCGATATACTTGAAACTTTAGATGATTTTCGCAGACGGCGCGAGGTCGTAAATTCATAGGTATTGCGTGAAAAACAAATACAAGAAGAAAAAGATTATTATCGTATTTGTCTTAGTTAGAATGATATAGAAGACCTATAGATTATTAAAGATATTGAACATAAATTTAATAATAAAGAAGTTTTACATAAAGCCGCCTTTGATTGTTATGTGCGCCGGCCGCTCTCTGAGATGGAAAAGAGAGTATTAGGTAATAAGAAGCCGAGCGGGATATATATTATTACTTATATTCCTACTGGAGAAATATATATAGGTCGTTCAACTGATATAGCAAATCGTTGGGTTGAACATGTAAAAAGTGCGTTTAATTTAGGTACTATCGCGCATAGTTCTCTCCATACAAAAATGGAAGAAAAAGGGATTTGGAATTTTACTTTTTAGATATTAGAAGAAGTACCAAAAGATAAATTAAATGAAAGAGAAAAATATTGGATTAATGTATATGGCGCGACGTCGCTACTTAATCAGAAACAAGGCGGATAATGAAAATTAAAAGAAGAAAACAAAGACCGCAACCTCCTAAATATTTTTGGATTGATACAGATTGTTGTTGGTTCTGCCATGGTAAAAAAAGAAACGGATGCGGTGGATGTAAATTTTTAAAGGAATATAATTATGAACATAAATCTAAGCAAAAAATAGAAAGAAATAGTTGAATCACCATATCCAAAAATAGTTGTTAATGCTGCAGCAGCTAGCGGAAAAACAGCTCTTATAGTAGAGCGAGTTAAATTTATGCTCTCACGCGGTTATATGCCAGAACGTATAGTAGTTATTACTTTTACTACAGCCGCGGCAGATGAAATGAGAAAGAGAATTGGTTATGTTGATGGCTTATTTATTGGAACTATTCATGCTTATGCACTTTATCTTTTAAGTGTATATGGTTTAAATGAAAAGGCATTATAGTATATAAATGAAGAAAAATTTGATAGTCTTTTTGCTATGGTAAAAAGACATAGAAAATGCATTAAACAAGTAGATTACCTTATGGTAGATGAAGCTCAAGACTGTTCAGAGAATGAATGGGAATTTTTTGCGTTAATAGACCCTGCTGGGTTTTTCTATTGCGGTGACACAAAACAATGCATTTATGAATGGCGAGATGCAAGACCAGCTGATTTTTTAGAAATAGCGTCTTATGAAGAAGTACATACATATTCTCTTGATGAAAATTATCGGAATGGATACTCCATTCTTAACTTTGCAAAAGATATTATAACTCGTACTAAATCTCATATGTATGATGACTCAATACCAATGCGTCATACCTCTGGAAAGGTCTAGTGGGTTGAATTTAACTTAGGTAATATAGCTAAATTAATTAAAAATAGTAAGGAACCTTATGGTAGTTGGTTCGTACTAGCGCGCACCAATGATTAGATAGAAAGTGTATAGTATATCCTAGATTCATATGGAGTCCCAAATATTACCTTTAAACGTGGCGGGAAAAGCTTTGATGAATTAGACGCACTCACTAAAGAAGATAAAGTAAAAGTCTTAACTATTCACACAGCGAAGGGACTTGAAGCGGATAATGTGGTCGTTATTGGGGCTAGACTATGGGGTGATGAGGAAATAAGACTAGCTTACGTAGCGGCGACTCGTGCGAGAGAAAATTTATATTGGGTATATAACAAAAAGAAAAAAGCTAATATAGAAAGTTGGGAATAAAATAAATGGAAAAGATTAAATTAAGAAAAGAGATAAAATTTCCTGGAATTCCAATACATATAGAAGAAAATTATATTAAAAACGAAATAATTATTACTCATGCATATCGTTCTGATGATGATTCTGGAACCCGAGTCATGCTTAGAGGTGTATTACGCGCTGAAGATGGAGATGAAATTCCATATATTCAACCATATGAACTTAAGAATACAGGTGAAACTAATGTTTAAAGTTAAATATAAATATACTGGTGATATTTATACTGTTCTAGATGTTAAATATGATGAATATTATTAGATTACTCGTTTTCTTATGTGGGTTGATGATGAATGGAAATGGGTAAGAGCTGATAATTTTGTACCGCCAAACTATGAAGGAAGTCAATAAATTTGACTTCTTTTTTAATTTATGGTATAATATTTATAGAAAATGAAAATGGAGTATACTACATGAGTGATAATTATGGAATTGACGAAATTAAATCTTTAAGTTTTAAGGAAGCGGTCCGCGCGAGAATTCAAATGTATCTTGGTACTGCTGATAATGAAGGCACTTACCAAGCACTTAAAGAAATAATTAATAATAGTACAGACGAGGCACTTTGCGGCTTTGGTAATCAGATTGACATTTCAGTAGATGAAGAAAATAATACTATTGAAGTTCAAGATTATGGCCGCGGTGTCCCTTTTGGTGTACGTGAAGATGGAGAAAATGTGCTTGTTTCCATCTATTCTAAATCACATACCGGTGGTAAATTTGAAGATGGCGCATACAAGAATGTATCGGGCCTTAATGGTATTGGTGCTAAATGCGTATGTTTAAGTTCTCTTGACTTTATGGTAGAGAGCTGTCGTGATGGTAAGATGGCGCGCGCTATGTTCTTTAAAGGAGAGCTAGTTAGTTATAATGAGTTTGATACTAAACATGCTAATGGTACTCTTGTTAAATTTACACCAGACCCCGAAGTTTTTAAAGATGAAAAGATTCAATATGATTATGAGAGAATTTGTAATGATATAAAGAATATTTGTTATCTTTATAGCGGAATTACATTTAATGTATATAATTTTAAAACAGGCAAGAAAAATACATATTCCGCGCGCAATGGTATTAAAGACTTTATCAAAGATAATCTAAATACGCCGCTTCATAAAACAATTCAATATGCTACTGCCACTGATGGTGAAGATAAAATTGAAATTGCTTTTCAATGGGGTGCGAAGCGCGAAACCTCTTATGTATTTGTTAACGGCTTGCTATGTCCTGAAGGGGGGAGTCCCATAACGGGAGCAAAAACCGCTATTACGCGCACGTTCAATTCACTTTCAAAACAAGATTTTGACGGTGATGCAATTCGTGGAAATTTATTCTATGTAATTAATTGCTCTGTTGCGCATCCGTCTTTTGCAAATCAAACAAAATCAAAAATCAATAATGCTAATCTGCGTACACTTGCTTCTAATGCTTTTAGCGATGCGCTGAAGTCAATGAAGATTAAACTTCCACAAGAGTTTGATACAATCGTAGAATTATTGAAAAAAATTGCAAAGGCAGAAGCTGCCGCAGAGAAGGCGCGCCAGCAAGTTCTTAATGCTTCAAAAGAAATTGAAAAGAATCAAAAGAAAAAAGTTTTTGCTTCTGATAAATTGAAAGATGCGGAGTTTCTTGGGCAGAACTCGACCCTTCTTATTGTTGAAGGTAATAGTGCTATGGGTGGTATGGCTCAGGCGCGTGATTACAAGAAGTATGGTATCCTGGCAATTAGGGGTAAGATTATTAATTGCTTGTCAAATCCCGAAGAAAAGATTTTTGAAAACGAAGAAATTAAGCTTCTTTTGAGCGCAATGAATATTGTGCCGGGGAAGTATAATAGTTCAAAACTTCGTTACGGCCGCCTTGCAATCTGTACCGATGCAGATAGCGATGGATACCATATTGGACTTTTGATTATGGCTGCGCTTACCTATCTTGCACCGCAATTTATTAAAGAAGGTCGTTTGTGCTGGTTGCGCTCACCACTTTATATTGTCAATAATGGCAAGCAAGAAAGCTACTATTTTGATGATGCAGAGTTTAATGCTGTACGCGGCAAGATTAAAGGTGAAGTGACGCGCGCAAAAGGTCTTGGTGAATTGCCGGCTGAAACCGCGCGAGCATCTATGTTTACTGAACAGTATCAACGTATGGAAGCTATGGAATATAGTGATGAAGCGTTAGGTTTATTGTATGATTTAATGGGCGAAGACGTAAAACTAAGAAAAGAATTTATTTTTAATAATATTGATTTTTCGGAGATAACGGAGTAATATATGTATCTAAATCCTTTCATTACAATAATAAAAGAGAATGGAGAAAAAATAATGCCAGACGATAAAGTATTTTATACAGCGAAGCCTGTACGTAAAAGAGTTTCAAAAGAAGAGTTCGATAGATTTATAGAAAACTATCCAAGACCATTAACATATGACGTAACTGGAATCTGTGAACCTCCAGCTGTGTCATACAATGATTTTAAACTCGCTAATAGATGGCCCTATAGTATAGTTGCATCAACTCATATTTATGACGATGACCCAAAAGGATATTACTATGAGCCAGAAGAAAAAAGAAGTTATATAATTATTGAAAATTATCAAGAATTATTTGATAGTAAAACGGGGTATATGGCGTAATATGGAATGTCCTAAATGTGGTTCATATAATGATTATAATGGAATAAGCTGTAAAAGATGTGGGTATGAAAGAGAAAAGATAGTAAAACTTAATAAAGGGGATATTTTTGTAATAGATGTTCATACTTTTTTAAGAGAAGAAATGTATAAAAATCCTATATTTAAAGTTTTAACAAGAGAAGAAATAATAAAGGAAAATATGTACATTCCTAATGAATATGGTTGGTTAGTAATAAAAATGGAGTAAAATTATGCTTAAAGAAGATTATGAAGATTATAATATCCATGATATTGAAATGGAGATAGCTCGTGAACCTCTTAAAATAATAGAACCATCATATGAATATTTATTAGGTTTTTATGATGGTATTTTTTGTGAGCAAGGCCAATTTGAACTAAGTTATGATTATTTAAAAGGATTTTATGAAGGCGTGAAAGTGAGGAAAAGTAATAGATGAATGAAGATATAATTTATTTTTCTTTTAATAATTGGTTTAGCGGTAGAGATTATCCTATTGGAGATAAATACGAAGAATTAATAAATTCTCATAAATTTAGTAACGAAAATTGGGTTAAAGAAAATAAGCTTGTCGTAGTAACTGGCAATATTGATATGTCTGTTAATTGGTGTATTGCTGCACCAAGGAAATGGGTAGAAGAAAATTTGCCAGAACTTTTAACTAATAAGGAATATAATTATGATATTATTACTTATTATAAAGGTAAGGAAACAGTAACCACATATACCAAAAAATATAGTGATTTTGTATACCCTGGAACTCCTTGGGAATGTAAATATGGTATGCCTTTTAAAGAATATGACGAAGAAGCAGTAGGCGTGTATTATATAGAAGAGGATGAGTGGGAATGGAATGATGATGAAGAGGATGAAGAAGAATGATTAAATATATCTGTGATAAATGTGGTAAAGAAATAGATAAATTTTTATTAAGAGATTGTATGATTATGTCAGTTACTGGACGTTATGCAAGATATGATAAAAGTGAAATCATATTATGCGAAAATTGTAAGGAAAAATTCAATAATTGGATAGGTGATACAGATGAGTGAATTAAAACCAGTAATTGAACAATCTTTCGCGCAATATGCTGGCATGGTAATTCAATCCCGTGCGCTTGTTGACGCGCGTGATGGACTTAAACCTTCTGCGCGTCAAATCTTCTATTCAATGCTTCTTCATAAACTTACCCATAATAATCCTTATAAGAAAACCGCTAATGCTGTTGGTATGGCTATGGCAGATTTTTATATTCATGGCGATTCAAGTTGTGAAGGAATTATTATGCGCGCCGGTCAGAACTTTGCTATGCGCTATCCGCTTGTGGATGTAAAAGGTAACTCTGGTTCTCTTATTGAAAGTGGTAACTGGGCTGCTATGCGTTATACAGAAAGTCGTCTGTCTGCGCTTTCTAATGTTCTTTTTACAGATATTGATAAAGATACCGTAACAGAATGGCGCGATAGTTATGATAATACTAAACAATATCCCGCAGTTCTTCCGTCAAAAGGTTTTTATAATCTTTGTAATGGCACAAGTGGTATTGCTGTAGGTCTTGCTAGTTCTATTCCGCAGTTTAATTTAAAAGAACTTAATAATGCGCTTATTAATCTTATTCAAAATCCGGACTGCGATTTTGATGATATTTATTGCGCGCCCGACTTTGCAACTGGCGCAATTTTACTTAATGCAGATGAAGTAAAGGAAAGTCTGCGTGTTGGTAATGGGCCAGCTTGTAAGTTGAGAAGTGTTGTTGAATTTGATACGGCTGAAAGATGTTTTGTCGTAAAAGAAATTCCTTATTCTGTTTATACAAACACTATTTGTAAACAGCTTGAAGAGCTCATAGAATCAGAAGAAAACCCTGGAATTGAACGTTTCAATGATTTAACTGGCGCGACGCCTTTGATTAAGATTTACCTTGCAAAGAAAGCAAATCCAGATAAGGTATTAAAGTATTTATATAAAAATACTTCACTCCAGTATTACTATGGGATTAATCTTACTATGCTTGATGGTGGTAAATATCCTAAAGTATTTACATGGCACGAAGCTCTTCAGGCGCATATTGACCACGAGAAAGTTGTGTATCGTCGTGGCTTTGAACACGACCTGAATAAGATGAAGTTTCGTGTTCATATTATTGAAGGGCTCTTGATTTGTATCGCGCGCATTGAAGAGGTCATTCAGACAATTAAATCTTCGAGTTCTACCGCAGAAGCAAGCGCGCGCCTTCAAAAAGAGTATCTTCTTGATGCCGACCAAGCTAAGGCAGTCCTGGACTTGAAACTTAGCCGATTGGCGCACCTTGAAGTAACTAAGTTGAACGGCGAAAAAAATGACTTGCTTGAAAAAATTGGTGCAATCGAACAAATTTTAAATGATGAAATCCTATTTAATAATGAGCTTATTAAGGGTTGGAAGGAAGTTGCCGCAAAATATGGCGACGCGCGCCGTACACACATATTAAATATCTCGAAAGAAGATGAAGAGGAACCGACTGAGGTTCGTAATCTAATTCTTAACTTTACAAATAAGGGCGGAATTTATGTAACTGAAAGCTCTTCTCTCTATACACAGCGTCGAGGCGGAGTTGGAAGTAAGTTTAAAATGGAGAAAGGAGAATATATTGTTGGTACTGAAACCGGTGATAATACCGATATAGTTCTATTATTCTCCGATAAAGGAAATTTCTTCCAAATTAAAATGAGTGAATTTCCAGTAAATGAAAAAACTTACATAACTCAATTTATTACTATGACGGCGACAGAATCTATTTGTAACGCCGCAGTTTATGCGAAGAATGAAAATAAGAATATTTATTTTATTACAAAGAATGGCTTACTTAAAAAATCTCTCTTATCTGAATACTACCTTAAACGTGGTAATAGCGCCCGCGCCATAAATCTTGACAGTGATGATGAAATAGTAAGTGTATTCTTTGGAAATGATAACCTTGATTGTGGTATTCTTAGTAGCGATGGAAACTTTATTATGTTTAAAACTGATGATGTAAAACCTATTGGTCGTATAGCACGCGGTGTAAAAGCTATTAAACTTAATGACGGAGCCTTCGTACAAGACGCTCGAATGATACCAAAAGATACTAAAACTATTATCTCTGTAACAAAGAAAGGTCTAACGAAACAGACAAATATAGATGAATTTTCTTATACAAATAAAAATACAAAAGGTTCTAAAATCCAAGGTTTAACAGCAGACGATATGGTAGTTTCTTTCGATGCACTTGGCGCAGAAGCTGAAATTATTGTTACATCTACTACATCACAGATACGAGTTGCAGCGGCGGAAATTCCAATGCTCTCTCGTTCAGCGCAAGGAGTTCATGTAATAAAACTTAAACCGTTGGAACAAGTAATTCAGATAGAAAAAATTTAATGTATAATAATTAAAATTTGAATTTTTATAAAAATTCTGATATAATATATATAGAAAGTTGAGAGAGGAAATCTCAATTTGATATAAAATAAAAATTATAAGGAGAAAAAAGATTATGAAGTTGACAGAAAAGCAGGCAATGGTATTCAATTATGTTAAGGAGAACGGCGGTCGTGTTGCGATGGAGGAGCTTTGTGCTGCTCTTGGTAGTGATGCTAAGCACTTGAATCCCGTTGTTACTGGTCTCGGTGTTAAGGGCGAGCGCGCTAAGGGTCTGTTGGATTATGAGAAGATTCCTGTGGAAGGTTCTGATAAGCCGGCGAAGTATGTGTTCCTGACCGAAGCTGGTAAGACTTTCGTTCCTAGTGATGACGAAGAGTAAGTAATTAATTCCATAGATATATAATATGGAATAGGAGCTAATCCTATTCTATATTCATATATAAGGACCAGTAGAATAAAATAAAATAAGATAAAAAATGGAGAGAATTAAATGAGACAGGCAGAAAATAATGTACATATTGAAGGTATTTTATCGCAGATTGAATTGGAGAATGGTTCTTATATAAAAGACGGTAGAACTATTGAAACAGTTCGTGGCCGTATTTATGTTCGAGTTGATCAGACTATTAATGGTAAGCCCGTAACTAGTGAGATTCCTATTGAGCTGTTTTCACCTAAGCTTACAAAAGGCGGTTCACCTAATCCTTCTTATGAATCTATTATGAAGATTAAGAATGATATGAAATCTATCGCTTCCGCTGGTAGTATCGATGGCGCTGATTGTGTAAGAATTAATGGAGCACGTATTCAGATGAACGAATATTTCGACCAAGCACAGCGGTTCGTTTCATTCCCTCGTATCTCTGCGTCCTTTGTCAGTAAAATCGGTAAAGAAGCTATGGAGCCAAAGGCTACTTTTAATGTAGAAATGGTAATTGGCAGCCAGGGTTATGTTGAAAATGCGGAAGGCGAACAGGTAGTAGATGCAGACGGTAATCCTCAGTATGAAATTATTGGTCTTGTTCCTATGTATGGAGATAAGATTGATAAAATTCGTTTTGTTTGCGCTAATGAAAACGTAATTAATTCTGTTAAGGATTATTGGGAAGATGGCGCGACTGTGAAAGCTAGTGGTCGTCTTAACTTTACTTCTATTACTGAAACGGTTACTACTGAACAGGGATTTGGAGAAAATATTGAATCTCATAGAACAAAGAGCATTAGAGACATTGTTATTACTGGTGGTCTTCCTACTCCTCTTGAAGGAGAAATGGCTTATACGGCAGGAGAAATTCAAAATGCACTGGCCGAGCGTCAGGCTCGTCTTGAGCAATTAAAAGCTAAAAGCGCGACTGCTACTCCGAAGACTCGTCCAGCTCCAGCACCTATTAGCGGCGGAAGAAAGGCACTTGATCTCGGATTTTAAGAGGTAATGCAGTATGGCCATTGATATTTTAAATATTGAGCCAACTGTAATTAGTAGAGATTTAAAAGGGAAGTATGTGTTACTTTATGGTAAGCCAAAGAGTGGGAAGACTACAGCTGCCTGCTCTTTCCCTAATTCTCTTTTAATTGCTTTTGAGAAAGGCTATAATGCCATTGGTGGTATTAGGGCGGCAGATGTAACCCGTTGGAGTGATTTTAAGACAATTTTGCGCCAGCTTGAAAAACCCGAAGCGCGCCAAATGTATGAAACTATTATTATTGATACTATCTCTATTGCTTGGGATTATTGTGAATAGTTTATTTGCGCGCAAAATGGCGTATAGAAAATTGCTGATATCGCCTGGGGTGGCGGATATAGCGCTTGTAAGAAAGAGTTTGAATCTAGTTTGCGTAAGATTACATTACTAGGTTATGGACTTGTTCTGATTTGCCATAGTGGTTCACGCATTGAGAAAACTGCGGAAGGTAATGAGATGGAGATTATATTCCCCGATATGCCAAAGCGCGCGGCTGAAATTTGTAATGGTCTTGTTGACGTTATTGGCTATATTGGTGGAGAGTATAATACTGAAGGGGATTTTGAGAGGTATTTATATACTAGAGAAACCCCTAGTCTATTCGCCGGCAGTCGATTTAAATATCTCGCGCCAAAGATTAAGTTTGGATATACCGAGTTAGTTAATGCCATTGCAGATGCTATTGAAATGGCAGAAAAGATTGACGGTGTAAAAGTAGTAGATAAAGCAGAAGTCAAAGTCGAAGAGAAACTTGATTTTGCCACTGTAAGAGCTGAAGCCGCGGATTTGTGGGCGAAATTAGTAGAACAAAATGAGGAAAATGCTAATATTATCTTAAAGAAAATTGAGATAATTATGGGTCATAAGATGAGACTTTCAGAATTTACAGAAGATTAGGTAGATCTGTTGAACCTTGCCGTGAACGAAATGCGAGATATGCTTTAAAATTTAATATAAATATAGTATAGAGCAGGCTAGAAATGGTCTGCTCTATTAAATTTGACTTTTTTTTAATTCTATGGTATAATATATATAGGAAGAGAATAGGAGAAAAATTATGCCAATTTGTAGAGTCTGTAAACAAGAAATAGATAAAGAATTAGATGATTGGGTAATGCCGTCGCGCAATTGGTATTATCATAAAATATGTTATGAAAATTTTAAAAAAGAAAAAGAAGTTAAATCTGATGAAGATTATATTGATTTAATATTTGATTACATCGCGCGCGACCTAAAAGTTTCTTATGATTATCATAAAATAAAAGCATAGATAAAAAATTTTGTAAAAAATGGTATGACGTGTAAAGGAATATTGTTTACTTTAAAATATTATTATGATAAGTACAGTAAAGAAAATTGGGATAAAGGATATGGCGGAATTGGTATAGTACCATATTTTTATAAAGAAGCAACAGAATACTGGACAAATATCGAACTTAGAAAACGCGGTAGTTGTGAACTTATAGTACAACAAATTAAAAGTTTAAAAGAAATAGAAAAAAAAGAAATTAAATATAATCCTATTCAAAAGAAAAAGAAAAAAGAAGAAATAGATTTTTCTGAAATATTAAAGGAGGACGAACTTGATAGTTGATAAAAACTGTATCCAACAAGTGTTGGGTGGAATAATTAAAAAACCAAGTATTTTAGTCGAAACAGAAAAATATAGCTTATCAATTCAAGATTTTAGTTCTACTTTTGAAAAAGTCATCTTTCAAGCAATTAAAGGATTATACGAGAACGGCGCGAAATCAATAAATATAATAGATATAGAAAATGCTCTTGACAATAACGCCGGTGCGAAAAAAATATATGAAACTAATAATGGAATTGAATATCTTCAAGATATAGATAGCTTTGTAGATATAGATAACTTTGATTATTATTATAATAAATTAAAAAAGATTAATTTACTTCGAGATTTTCAAAGGCAAGGAATTAATATTTCTCAATTCTATATTGAAGATTTAACAAATGAAAAAGCGTATGAAGTAAATAGTAAATTTGAAAGTTTATCTATTCAAGATATCATAGATGGTATTAAAAAGAAAATACTGGGTCTTGAAAATAGTTATATTAAAAATGATGTAACAGAAACAAGGAATGTTTTTGAAGGACTAGAAGATTTACTTAGTAATATAAAAGAAGGTAACTCTGGTATTGGTATGCCGCTACAAGGCGCGATATATAATACGGTTGTAAGCGGCGCACGTCGCGGCGCGCTGTATATTCGAAGCGGCGGAAGTGGTGTGTCTAAAACTCGACAAGCAGTAGGTGATGCATGTTATCTTGCTTTTCCATTTAGATATAACTTTACAGAATGTGAGTGGGAACAAGCAGGTAATAGTGAGAAAGTATTATTTATTGCAACTGAGCAAGATTTTAGTGAAATTCAGAAAATGATTTTAGCCTATGTTAGTGGAATTAATGAAGATAGATTTAAATATGGA
>ODAI010637780.1_pt1 | contig 13298 bp, 12 predicted proteins | sample 1539321 | NCBI WGS metagenome assembly ODAI01 (sample SAMN02144231, study PRJEB22623) | gut metagenome | biome: sheep rumen | host: Ovis aries | place: New Zealand
CGTAGTTGCCCACTGGTGAAGCCATACGACCAGCAAACATACCGGGGCTGCTTCGTCTCACGGATCAGGCAGTCCATCGCTTCGTTCTGGCACAGACCGTGGGAATCGTTTTTCCGGGCTTTTGGCCTCACGGAGAGAGCCTGCCTGGGCAAAAAAGCAAACCGGAGCAGGGCTTTCGGCCCCGCTCCGGTTTTTTCATGACGCTGTTTATTTGCAGATACTCCCTGTGATAACACAGCCCCCCTGCTTGATCAGCGCCCCTGCCTTAATGACAGATTTCACTCCACTGGCAGTCTCCGCAGATCTTCTCCCTCTCTCCGGCAGCAAGAATGCGCTCCCGCACGAGGCGCGCAAATTCCGCGCAGGTCATTTCTACTTTTGCCATTTCGCCGCCGGTCAATTCGCCGCCAGCCATTTCACTGCCGGCTTTGCCTGCCGCGCCCTCCGGACACAGCCTTGCCATCACCCCGGCGTCGTAGCGGGCAACCTTTTCTTCACTCGTGCAGATGCCGCCGGCATTGTTCGGACAGGCCGCACAGATATCGTCGGTGCTGCAGATGACCTCGATCACCTGCTCCGGATCCTCTTCCAGCAATGCCTTTATCCTTCCCATGTGGGACGAAAAATCCTCGCTGTAGCCTTTCCCGCGGAAAAAAGCGAGGCACATCCCGTGATGTGCCCGCAGTCTGATCGGCTGATTACCGCGCATTGATCGCTCTCCTGATGACCGAGCTTACCGCGTAGGCCAGCGCGATCTTGATCAGATCCGGAATAATGAAGGGGAAGACGCACCAGCCGAGCGCTGTCATCACGCCGATCGCGCCGTTCGCCTTGCTGTAAACACTCATGAACCAGATGGTGCCCACCGCGTAGCAGGCGGCAAGGCCCAGCAGCATGCTTGCGATGCGGATAAGGGGATTTGCCTTAGCCGGTTTTTCCATCGCCCACATGATCAGGGCAGTAAGAATAAAGCCAATGATATATCCGCCGGTGCTGCCGAGCAGAATGCCCATGCCGCCCGTAAAGTTCGCGAAGACGGGAAGGCCTGCCGCGCCCAGCAGAATATAGATAACAACAGCCAGCGTACCCAGCTTGCCGCCCAGCACCAGAACCGCCATGAAGACGGCAAAAGTCTGCAGGGTGAAGGGGACCGCCGTGGGAATGGAGATCCAGGAACACACCGCGATCAGTGCCGCGAAGATACCCGTGTAAACAATATCCTTTGTAGAGAACTTGCCAGCAGCCTGAACTGCCTGTGTCTGTGCCATGATACTAACCTCCTGAACTATTTTTTCCTTAAGGAAGATATCATAGCCCGGGCAAATTGTCAACCTGTCAACACATTATGGTTAACATTCCGTGTGACAAATCTGTGGTGTTCTTTCTGTTGTTTTCGTCAAAAAATATTTCTCTTAACGAAATCGTTTTCTATCCTTAATCCTCCTTTAATCTTCCTTTCAAGATGAATTTATCTTGCCGCGGTATTCTTTACGTGCATCAAGCAAAACACCAGACAAAACATAAAGGCACACGCATTGCCGGGAAGGACAGTTATGGAAAGATTAGAGATGATTGAGAAACTCAGACAGCACGCAGACATTTCTTATGAAGAAGCAAAACAGATCCTGGATGAGACAAACGACGATATGCTTGAAGCGATCGTTCTGCTGGAGAAACAGGGCAAGCTGAAGAAACAGCAGGCTGCAGACACCGCAGCTCCCGCCCAGGCCGCCGAGGCAGCTGCCCAGGCAGCAGCTCCCGCCCAGACCGCTGAAACCGCCGCTCAGGCAGCTGCTCCCGCACAGGCCGCCGGTACCGACGCACAGACAGCCGCCGCACATCAGGCCGCCGCTACTGCTCAGCAGGCAGCCGATACCGCTCAGCGCGCCGCTGACTCTGCGCAGCGGGCAGCCGACAGCGCTCAGCAGGCAGCCGATACCGCCCAGAAGAAGGCAGCGCCCAAGGCTGAGAAGAAGAGAGAAAGAAGTGCCTTCGGCAAAGCGATCCGCGCGATCGGCGCTTTCCTCTCCCGCACTTCATTCCATGTTGAGCAGGGTGAGAGCGGACTCTTCGTCATGCCGTCCTGGGTGTTCGCCATCCTGATGTTCTGCTTTTGGAAGGTGCTTGTGCCCGTCATGATCATCGCGCTGTTCTTCGGTATCCGGTATCATTTCTCGGGCGCGGCGGATGTCTCCGCGGCGAATGAAGTCCTGGCGCAGGCCGGCAGTTTCGCCGACGGCGTGGAAGACGCGATGAAGAGGGAACAGTAATCCTTTATTTCTCAGGGTTTTCAGTGTATCATAGAGTAACAGGAGGTCCCGTTTATGGATAATCTGGAAAAAGCCGAACGGCTGAGACAAACCGCTAATGTTTCTTTTGAAGAGGCAAAGGCCGCGCTTGACGCCTGCGGCGGCGATCTGCTTGACGCCGTCGTGCTGCTGGAAAAGCAGGGCAAGACCGCTGCCCCCGGCAAGAGCGTATACTCCACTTCTTTCCAGGAGCAGACCGAGTACGCGAACGTGCCGGAAAAGGTCGAGCAGCAGAAGCAGTCGGCGCCGACCCCCGGAAAGAGCATCGGGAAGATCGTGCGGTTCGTTATCGATTTCCTCCGCAGAACATCCTTCTGCATCTCGCGGCAGGGTGAGGAGATCTTCCGGCTGCCCTCGTGGCTCATGGTGATCCTTGTCGCGTTCTCCTGGCGGATCTCCCTTCCGGTCGGGCTGATCGCCCTGCTCTTCGGCATCCGCTACTCCTTTGCGGGTAAAGCGGATACCGACATCCCCAACAGTGTCCTCTCGAAGGCCGGGGATGTAGCGGATGACATCCGCTCGGGACTGGGCAAGAAGAAAGAATAAGCAGACACAGACAGGCCAGGGATACCGCTTGCCGGTATCCCCGTTCCTGTTTTCACGCTGTCATACAGATCTTTTCACAGGGAAGGACAAGGCATGGGTGCGAGAATTCTTGTAGTCGAGGATGAGGAAAAGCTGGCCCGGTTTATTGAACTGGAGCTGATCCATGAGGGATATGAGGTGACAAAGTCCGGCAACGGCCGCGATGCGCTGGAGATCGCGCTGCGGGAGGATTTTGCCCTGATTCTGCTGGACATCATGCTGCCGGGCTTAAACGGGCTCGAGGTGCTGCGGCGCCTGCAGAAGGAAAAGCAGGTCCCCGTTATCCTGCTGACCGCAAGGGATGCGGTCAACGACAAGGTCTCCGGCCTCGACGCCGGCGCGGTGGATTATATCACCAAGCCCTTCGCGATCGAAGAGCTCCTTGCCCGCATCCGCGTAGCCTTAAAGCTCCACGCCGCGCCCGCGCAGTCTGCCGCCCGGAGCGATGCCGCCAAAGAAGGCGTGCTGACCTGGGGGCTTCTTGTGATGAACGTCCCTGCCCACACGGTCAAATACGACGGTCATGAGATCTTCCTGACCAACCGCGAATTCCTGATGCTGCGCACCCTGCTGGAGAACCGCGACATCGTCCTCTCCCGGGATACGCTGCTCAACAAGGTGTGCGGCTATGATTTCGTCGGCGAGACCAATATCGTGGACGTCTACATCCGCTACCTGCGCTCCAAGATCGACGATGTGTTCCATATCAAGATGATCCATACCGTCAGAGGGGTCGGTTATGTCATTAAATCAGAAGAAGGCTGAGGCTAAGGCGGCGGAAACTGCCCGGAAGGCCGCTTTAAAAACTGCGGCGGCAGACCGGAAAGCTGCCGTCAAAGCCGAGAAAGCCGCCCGCAGGCACCGCCCGGCTAAGCCCGCCGAGCAGCAGCGCAGGATGACCTCGATCACGCGCAAGCTCCGCTGGTACATGGTCAGGAAGAAATTCCTGCGCTTTTTCTTTTCGGATCTGCTCTTTTTCCTCCTTGCCTGCGTCGGATGGTGCGCGGACAGGGAATTTGCCGCGCTCGGAAATGTGATCTGGAACAATGAGCGGAGTTTCATCTTCCTCCGCACCACCCGCGGACTGATCTACCGGGTCGCCTCGCCGGAGGGAAAGATGCTGATGACCGCCCGGGCCGAGATCCCGCTGCTCGTCATCGCCTCCGTCACCGCAGCGATCTTTGTGCTGCAGGTCTTCGGTCTCTTCCCCTCCTTTTTCCGGGAAGACCGGAAGATCCGCAGGATCCTCTCGCCCATCAACGAGATCGCCCTCAAGGCGGATGAGCTCAGCCGCCTCACCTTTTCCGAGGATAAATATGAGGAGATCGAGAAGGCGCTGGAAAATATCCGCCCGGACCAGTACGCGGAAAATCAGCCCCTCGCCTTCCACGATTCCGACCTGACCGGCGTCGAGGCCGCGATGAACAACCTCCTGCTGCGCATGCGCGAGACCTACCGCCAGCAGGCCAGGTTCGTCAACGACGCCTCCCACGAGCTGCGCACGCCGATCGCGGTCATCCAGGGCTACGCCAACCTGCTGGACCGCTGGGGCAAGTCGGATCCCCAGACGCTGGAGGAAGGCATCTCGGCGATCAAAAATGAATCCGACCACATGAACCACCTGGTGGAGCAGCTGCTCTTCCTGGCGCGGGGCGACAGCGGAAAGACCGTCCTGGACCGCGAGGATGTGGATCTCTGCGCCATGATGCGCGAGGTCTATGAGGAATCCTTCATGATCGACGAGGCGCACCGCTACCGCCTGAAGGTCCCGGATGAGCAGATCATCTTCTCCGCCGACATCGGCCTGCTCAAGCAGGCGGTCCGCATCCTGACCGACAACGCGGCCAAGTATACAAAGGAGGGGGATGAGATCATCCTCTCCGCCGGGCGCACCGCCGCGGGCGATCCCTATGTGCAGGTGCAGGATACGGGCGTCGGCATCGCCGAGTCTGAGATCCCGCACATTTTCGAGCGCTTCTACCGCTCCGACGAGGTGCGCTCCAGCGCCGGCACAGGGCTTGGCCTCTCCATCGCGAAATGGATCGTCGACAAGCACGGCGGCCGGTTTGAAGTCCTCTCCCGCCCGCAGCTGGGCACGAGGATCCGCATCGTACTGGAATAGAGAAACCAGAGGAACCCTGCCATGAACCGGAACTCCGCTCCTGCGCCGCTTTGGACGCGGGATTTTACGATCATCACAGCCGGAAGCGCGGTCTCCATGTTTGGGAACGCGCTTTCCGGCTTTGCCATGAGCCTGCTGGTCCTGGATATTTCGGGCTCGACGCTGCTCTACGCCATCTACATCGCGATGTACACGGTGCCGCAGCTCATCCTGCCGATCATCTCCGGCGCCATCCTGGACCGCTTTTCCAGGAAGAAGATGATCTATACCCTGGATTTCATTTCGGCCGGCCTGTACTTTGTATGCGCCGTTCTCATCGCCGCGGGATGGTTCTCCTTCACGGTGTTCGCGCTCGGCGTCTTTGTCCTGGGCTGCATCCAGAGCACCTACATGGTCGCCTACGACAGCTTCTACCCTCTGCTCATCTCGGAAGGAAACTACCAGAAAGCCTACTCTGTCGCGAGCGTGCTGGAGACGGTATCCGCCGTGATGGTACCGGTCTCCGCGTTTCTCTACCGCAGGACAGGCCTTGCCCCGCTGCTCGCGGTCAACGGCGTCTGCTTTCTTCTGGCGGCGCTGATGGAGACGCAGATCGGCGCGGATGAGGAATACATCCGGAAACAACAGGCCGCTGCGGAAGCAGAAGACGTCAGCGTTTCGACGCCCCGCCGCGTGCTTCTCGACATCAAAGAGGGTTTCGCCTATCTGCGGGCCGAGCGGGGCCTGCTTGCTGTCGCCATCTACTTCGGCTTTTCGGCCATCTGCGGCGGCGTATCCACGGTGCTCGTCCTCCCGTGGTTCCGGGCAAACTGGACAAACGGCGAATACTTTTACATCCTGGTCCAGGGCATGGCCCTGGTGGGCAGGGGGATCGGCGGTCTGCTGCACTACCGCTTTAAGATTCCGTCGAAATACCGCTGGGGGACGGCCCTCTTTGTCTATCTCATGATCTCCGTTTTTGAGGGCATCTACCTGTTCACGCCGCTCCCCGTCATGATGGTACTGTGCTTCTGCGTCGGCATCGGGGGCATCACCTCCTACACCATCCGCATCTCCGCCACGCAGAGCTACGTGCCGGATGAGCGCAAAGGCCGCTTCAACGGCGCCTTCAACATGCTCAGCACGGCCGGCGCCCTGATCGGCGAGGTGGCCGCAGGGACACTGTCCCAGTTCTTCCCCGGGCGGCTCGTGCTGCTCACCGTCATGATGATCAGCGCTGCAGCCGCGCTCATCCTGATCGGCGGCGGGAAGAAGTACGTGGCGCCGATCTACAACCGCAGCAGATAAGCCGCAAAGAGGACACAAAAGTTTCACAAAACGAAGGCCCCGGAACGCTTGACACAGGCGGGTCCGAAGACTATAACAGGAGACGAAAAGAACAGACCGCCTGTCCGACCGGGGCAGCCAATACAAAAGGAAATCAGCTGTAGCAGACATGTAAGGAGCCTTACTGGAGCCGACCTCCCGAAAGACTCCTTATTTTTGTGCGACAGCCGCTACCGAGAGACCGCAGGTCTCGAGGTGGGCGTGGCGAATACCACGCACGGCTCGTTTCCCCGTTCAGGCGTCTGCAGCATGGAAGAAAGAAGGAGCGAGGAAAATGAAGAAAAGAATGTTGAACAAAAACCTGAGCAGCATGTTGAAAGCGGCAGCGCTGACAGCGTGCCTTTGCGCAGCCGGCGCCTTTACCTGCCTGGCCGATGACGGTTCCGTCATCATCAGCACGGATTATCCGGGCGTGAGCGCGAAGCCCGGCGCCTCTGTTTCGTTCCCGCTTTATATCGTAAATAACGGGACCACCGAGCAGGATGCCGCGCTGGCCGGCGAAGGGCTCCCGGAGGGCTGGACCGGCTACTTCAGAGGCACCGACAGTGAGATCTCCAGCGTGCACATCAGCGCGAAGCAGGATAAAGAGGAAAGCCCGAAGCTGAGCTATTCCGTCACCATCCCGGATGACGCGCAGGACGGCGATTATACCTTTACGGTCAAGGCTGCCGGCAGCGAAGAGACCGCCGCGACGGCGATCACGGTGACGGTGACCAGCGAGGAGGCCGGGCAGAGTGATTTCACTGCCGAGTACCCGCAGCAGCAGGGCGATACCTCCACGAACTTCAGCTTTGATACCACGATCATCAACAACCGTCTGACGCCGCAGTCCTACGCGCTGGCCGCGCAGGCGCCCGAAGGCTGGACGGTCACCTTTACGCCGGCAGGCGAAAGCTCCAAGGTCGCCTCTCTTCCGGTCGATCCGGACAAGAGCCAGGGCCTGACCGTTGCGGTAACGCCGTCGGAGACGGCCGAACAGGGCGATTACACCATCCCGCTGACCGCTGTTTCTTCCGATGATACCCTGAAGCTTGACCTGCAGGTGACCATCACCGGCACCTACGGCGTGACCTTAAGCACGCCCACCGGCAACCTTTCCGCCAGCGCCTTTGCGGGCGAAGAGACGAAGGTCACGATGGCCGTGACGAACTCCGGCAATGTTGACCTCGAGAACCTGCAGCTGGCCGCCCAGGGCGCCGCGGAGTGGAACATCCGCTTCGACGAGACCACCATCCCGATGCTGGAAGCCGGCGCGACCAAGGAGATCACCGCCTACATCCAGCCTGCGAAGAACGCCGTGATCGGCGACTACGTGACCGCCATGACCGTCCAGAACGCGCAGGTAAAGAGCGAAGCTGACCTGCGTATCTCCGTGAAGAACCACACCACCTGGGGCATCACGGCGATCGCCGTCATTGCCGTCGTCTGCATCTGCATCGGCGCCGTCATCCGCAGATACGGCAGAAGGTAAGCAGCCACGCGCACGGAAAAGGGGTTGAATATCATGATGCAAACGGAAGGAACGGAAACGGAAATGATCCGGATATCCGGTCTCACGAAACGATATGGGGAAAAGACAGCGGTGGATCACCTCACGCTGGACGTCCGCCGCGGCGAGGTATTCGGCCTGCTGGGCCCGAACGGCGCCGGCAAGACCACGACCATCCTGATGCTGCTCGGACTGACAGAGCCGGCGGAAGGCAGCGCAACCATCGACGGGATCGACTGCACGCGGGACGCGATGAAGACCAAGCGGATCACCGGCTACCTGCCGGACAACGTCGGGTTTTATCCCGACATGACGGGGCGCGAGAACCTCATGTTCACGGGAATGCTGAACGGCCTGAGCCGTGAAGAGTCCGCGCGGCGCATCGACACGCTGCTCGAAAAGGTGGGCATGACGGAGGCCGCGGACAAAAAGACCGCCGCCTATTCCCGCGGCATGAAGCAGAGGCTCGGCATCGCGGACGTCCTGATGAAGGATCCCAAGGTGATCATCATGGATGAGCCTACCCTCGGTCTTGACCCGGAGGGAATGAAGGAATTCCTTCACCTGATACGTCAGCTTGCAGTCGAGGACGGCAGAACGATCCTGATCTCCTCCCACCAGCTCTACCAGATCCAGCAGGTCTGCGACCGGGTAGGCATCTTCGTGGAGGGCAAAATGATCGCCTGCGGGAAGATCGAAGAGCTCGGCCGGCAGCTGGTCATGGAAAACCATTACGCGCTCGAGGTGGAGGCGTCCCCGATGGACGACCGGTTCCTCGGCTTCATCACCGGCCTTGAGGGCGTGCGTGATGTTTCCGGCGAGGGCGCGCGGATGCTGATCCATTCCGACAGGGATCTGCGCAAGGACGTCACCGCGTTCCTCGGCACAAACGGATACGAGCTGCTGCTCCTTCGCCAGAAGGGCGGAGACCTGGACGAGATCTACAGCAGCTATTTTGCACAGGCAGAACTGGAGGCGGAAAAACATGGCAAAGAGCATGACAGGGACCATGGACGCAGGAAAAACAGGAAGAGCTGAGAAAATATACAGCAGGCGCGGTTCGCTGGGCGTCCTGTACCGGAAAGAAATGTCGGACCACATCCGCGGCAGGCGGTTCCTGATCATCCTGCTGCTGGTTGCGGTCACGACCGCTGCCGGCATCTACGGCGCAGCGACCGGCATGAAGGACGCCCTCGAAGCGGACAGCAACTTCGTCTTTCTGAAGCTGTTCACCACAGGCGGTGCGTCGATGCCCTCCTACGTCTCCTTCATGGCGCTGATCGGCCCCTTCGTCGGCCTGATGCTCGGCTTCGACGCCATCAACTCGGAGCGCAGCAACGGAACGCTGGGCCGCCTGCTGGCGCAGCCCATCTACAGAGATAACGTGATCATCGGGAAATTCCTCGCAGGCACAGCCCTGATCGCCATCCTCGTGACGGCGGGCAGCGTGCTGACCGGCGCGGCGGGCTTCCTGACCACAGGCTTCCTCCCCACCGGGGAAGAGCTGGCCAGAGTCCTCGTCTACATCGTCTACACCATCCTCTACATCTGCTTCTGGCTGGCGCTGGCGATCATGTTCTCGGTCTTCTGCCGCCACGCGGCGACCTCAGCCCTCTCCTCCATCGCGATGTGGGTGGTCTTCGCCGTGTTCATGAGCCTGGTGGCAGGGTTCATCGCAAACCTGGCCTACCCGATGCGGAATGAGTACGAGCAGGCAGCCAACATGCTCAGCAACTACAACTGCCAGCTCTTCATCAACCGGCTCTCGCCCTACTACCTCTACACCGAGGCAGTGAGCACCATCCTGAACCCGGCGGTAAGAGCCGTAAACCCGGTGACGGTCTCCCAGATGATCGGCGCGATCAGCGGCTACCTGCCCTTCGACCAGAGCCTGATGCTGGTGTGGCCGAACCTGGCGGGCCTTGCCGCCCTGACCCTGCTGGTCTTCATGATCTCGTACATCAAATTTATGCGGCAGGAGATCCGGGGGAACTAAAGACAATATGGGGAGTATCGTTCAAAAAACGGAGAAGCCATAACGGCTCCTCCGTTTTTTCTGTCATTCCGTAAGTCTCAGTATTTCCCTGCTGCAGATGCGCAGCAGCCGTATCGTTTTTTCCACTTCCTCCGCCAGTTGATCTGTCGCGGGGCAGCCTCTCCCCCTCGCCATCTGCACGGTACCAGCAAGATTCCCATGCTGCCGCAGCAGCGCTCTGTACAGTTCCTTTATCTGCGGAAGGTCGGCCATGTCCAGCATTGTTTTCATGTCCTCAAGCATGGCATCGATCTGTCTGATGCACCGTTCTCCATGAGACAGCCAGAAATCCATCTGCCCCTCAATCGCATAACCGGCGATTCTTCTTATCCGGGGGCGCGCAAAAATCGAAAGCCTGCAGCCGGCAGCCGCCCCTGCAGCAGCCCTCTCGCCAGCCTCGATCTGCGCTCCCGTGCACTCCTCCGCTGCCGGCAGCAGCAGCCTCCAGTTCTCCGGATCACTGCCCAGGTCCACCTTGATCTGGATATTCTCCAGCGGAAGGGCAAAGGCTGTTCCGGTCAGCGGGAACTGTCCGCCGCACCAGGCGACACAGATCTTTTCCGGGGACTGCTGCGCAAACCTGCTGATCGCCAGCAGAAGCTCCTTTTCCACCCAGACAGACTGCACCGACTGTCTGGAAAGCATCAGGATAAAGGCCGAGGCGTGCAGGATGGCATTCTCAATAATATAGGGATAGCTCGTGCCGCGCGGGATATCAAACGGCGCCATCCAGCACTTTACGCCGCCCGCCTCCAGCAGGTCATGGACCTTTTTCACAAAGTCAAAATCCCGGGTCGAGTAGCTGATGAAGCAGTATCTGCTCCCCGGAAAGCCCGAGCGCTCAAACGCCCTGACGCAGGACTGCAGATAGCCGGTGTCGTACTGGCCTTCCTGCGGCATGACCATATCATAGTAGATCTCATCGAGCCGGCGCTTTGCCTCCTCCTTGCTGCATCCGTCCTGCGAGATCATGATCATCCCGCGGATGAACTCACTGATGCTGCGCCGGTTCGTCACAATATCATCGAGGTCATAGGAATAGAAATCCGAAAAATCAACTCTTCCGGACATGGCATCGATCGTAAAGATCAGCAGCTCGCAGCGCCCGGAGTACCGCCAGGCTCTCTTCCCCTGCTCCTCCATCTGCCTGTAGAACCGCACAAAATCCCGGCCGGAGAAAGGCACCTCCCCCAGCCGCTCCAGATACACGGTCTGATGGTCCGGAGTCACCCCATACTGCATAAGGTCCTTCGGCATCAGCCCGCACCCGTTGCAGATAAACCCGGGAAGAAAGTAATCGCAGTCTCTCCCGGTATCCAGATCGAACATATCCAGGTTGTTCAGCACGCTCCTTGCCGCCGGCGTGGGGTCAGCCGCATTTGCCAGAATGACATAGTACCAGTGCTGGTTCGGGTTAAGGGTAAAATCTTTGAAGTCTTCCAGTCCGCGTATCGGGTTCATGCTTTTCCCTCCGCTTTCTCATGGCTTATCGCCGTGTCTGCGCTTTCTCTCTGTAAACAGTTTGCCACGAAATCCGCAGGAAGTCCACTCTTTGTCAATCATTACAAAACCCGCCAAAAAACGGGGCACCCCGCCTGCATCATTGCGCAGACAGGATGCCCCGTACTCACATTCATATTCACAAATCTCAGGCAGCCGCCCGCTCTTCCAGGTGGCACAGCCGCCTCCACCTGCCGCTCAGGTACCGCCCCACAAAGAACGAGATCCTGACCAGCCAGTCGATGATCATGGCGATCCACACGCCCACCGCGCCCATGCCCATCCTGACGCCCAGGATATAGCTGAAGCCCACGCGGAACACAAACATGGAGAACAGAGAAACGACCATGGTGAAGTTGACGTCGTTGCATGCCCTCAGCATGTTGGGCAGAACGAAGGACAGCGGCCAGAACAGGATGGCGAAGCCGTCGTGCAGCCAGACCAGTGTAGCGGCGATGCTCGTCGCCTCCTCGCTGAGGCCGTAGATGGCCAGAATGCGGTTCAGATTGAGCAGAATCAGCCCGTCCAGGATGGCGGTGCTGACATAGGTGATCAGCAGAAGCTTGCGGGTGTAATAGCGGATCTGCCGCTCGTCGCCCGCGCCCACGCACCGGCCGATGACCGTGATCATGGCCAGGTTCATGGCCTGCCCGATGATGACGCCCATGCCGTCCAGGTTGTTGGCTACGCCGTTAGCCGCGATCTGCGCGGTGCCAAAGCCCGAGATGATGCTGACGACCAGCACACGGCCGAGCTGGAATACGCCGTTTTCGATGCCGCTCGGGATACCGATGCGCAGGATCCGGCGGATGATGGAAAAGTCAGGCTTGTCCATGCCGTGGCTTAAGTGCACCATCAGCGAATCATTGTGCAGCAGCACGAACAGGATGATCGCGCCGGCCATTCTGGAGATCAGGGAGGGGATCGCCACGCCCGCAACGCCCATCTTCAGGACGAAGATGCAGACCGCGTTGCCCACGATATTGATCAGGTTGATCAGGATGGATACCTTCAGCGTGATCGCGGCGTTGCCCATCGAGCGGAACAGGGCCGCGCAGGCATTGTAAATGGCCAGGAACGGGAAGGAGAACGCGGAGATCAGCAGGTAGATGATCGCGTCCTGCATGACGTCGTCCTCGATGGATCCGAAGAACAGCCGCAGCATCGGCACTCTCCAGACGATCGCCGCCACACTGATCAGCAGGCTGATGAACACGGCGGTGTACAGCAGCTGCCACGCGCAGCGGCAGGCGTGCTTCACATGTCTGGATCCGATGAACTGGGAGACCACGACGGCGCCGCCGGTGGAAAGCGCAGCCATGATGGAGAAGATCAGGTTGTTGATCATGTCCACCAGGGAGACGCCGGAGATGGCGGCCTCGCCGACCGAGGCGACCATCATGGTGTCCGCCATGCCGACCGTGATGGCGAGCGCCTGCTCAAAGACAAGCGGGATGATCAGTTTTTTCAGATCCTTGGAGGAAAACAGGTATTCCATGAAGTATTACGACCTTTCAACTATGCAATAACCGACAATCCCGTAGTATACCACACTCATTTCCGAAAGCAAGAACAAATCACTCCCGCCGTGAGAAAAACCTGCAGGATCACGCCTGCCACTCCATCACAGTGTGAATCTCCCGGATGTATCCCTCGTCGTCGTTGGGCGTCTCCAGGATGAACGGGCGCCCCTGCAGCGCAGGATGGAGGGCAAGCCGCTTCATCGCCTCCATGCCGATGCATCCCTCCCCCAGCTTTTCGTGCCTGTCCTTATGGGATCCCCGCTCATTTTTGCTGTCGTTAAAGTGGACCGCCTTCAGCCGGGAGAGCCCGATCACCTCGTCAAACCGCGTCAGCACGCCGTCCGGGTCGCCGACGATATCATAGCCCGCATCCCAGGTGTGGCAGGTATCAAAGCAGACGCCGATCTTA
>ODAI013606293.1_pt1 | contig 13298 bp, 9 predicted proteins | sample 1539321 | NCBI WGS metagenome assembly ODAI01 (sample SAMN02144231, study PRJEB22623) | gut metagenome | biome: sheep rumen | host: Ovis aries | place: New Zealand
ATGTAGTCGATGGTGATGGTTTCTGGCGTGGCAGCCAACATGGCGGCGCTGTTATCAATCGGCTGGTCTAATTTGACGTTGTCGTTCTGGCTGAAGTTCTGCTTACCGGCACGGGCGCGAAGCACGTTCACAAGCTTCTTGGCGTCGTCGTTCTTACCCAGTTTCACAGCAGCCTCGGCAGCAATGAGATAGAACTCGGAGAACTTGGCAATGTTCCAAGGACGTGGGCTACCGCCATTCACCTTCGAACCCAGACCACCATTGTTGTCGGTGCGATAGATGCCAATCTTCCAGTTGATGGGATACTTCTTGCGGCTGATATGGTTTACAGCAACTACGAAGTCGGGACGACCAGCCATCTCGCCGAAGCCGAGTTTGCCGTCAGCACCGGTGTAGTTGATCTTGCTGTCCTCGCTCTCGGGAACCCAGCTGAAGTAAACGTCGCCATGCTTGACTTGCTGACCGTTTGCACCTTGTACAAACATGATGGATGCGTTGTCTCCACCTGCCTTCTGCCAGTTGGTGTGATAGCGCAGGGTGAAAGTTGCGTCGTAGCGAGAGTCGATAGCTTTCACTGCATCTTCCCATACGCCACCTTCCATGAAGTTGTCAGCAATAGGAGCCATACGTGTCCAAGGACGGCCCAGAGCCTGCACAGCCTCGCGCTGGACGGGGTTCAGGGTTATATCCTTACCTTCCTTATCCTTGGCTTTGGCAATCATCTCGGTGTAGTTCCAAGTCTCCATCCAGTAGGCGAAGTTCTCAGGTGAACCACCGCCTCCCCATCCGTAGCCGGCGCCACCATTTCCATACTTCTCGTTCTCGTCGTGATCAGCATAGAGCATGATTTCAGCGTTGCGGTCGTTGGTTGCCACGTTCACATCGTAGAATGTCTCCTGCAGCTTATAAGGTCCAGGGTTGTTGATGGCTTGCATTGCCATGTCGTAAGCCTTCTGGAAGTAGTTGTTGGCTTGGCTTGCATCGCGAGAGCACTCGGGATAGGTGGGAATCTGGTTCGGGTTCTGCAACCACCAAGCGTAGGTCAGATAGGCCTTCGAGAGATACAGGCGTGCCAGGTTCTTCGTGGCAGTGCCAGTCTGACGAGGTTTCTCGGGCAGGTCGGCAATAGCCTTCTCCAAATCAGCGAAGATGGCAGCATAGACCTCGGGAACGGTGTTACGCACCGAAGTACGAACCTTTGAAGTGTTGAACTTCAGCTCGCCAGCGCCCAGATCCAGGGGCACACCACCGTAGGTCTGCACCAAGAGGAAGTAGTCGAAGGCACGGAAGAAGTAGGCCTCTGCCAACAGCGAAGCGTCGATGCCAGCCTCGGCACCGTTTTCGATGATACCGCTTGCTGTGTTGATACACGTAAACGCCTCTCCCCAGCAGCCACCGGCAATACTGTTTGTCGGAGTCATGGAGCCCACGCCCGAGAGGTCGGCATCCTTGAAGTTGCCGTCGGCCGATTGTCCGTAGGTGTATTCGTCTGTACCTGTCTCAAGGCTGTTCAAATAGTAGCCATTGCCATAGAAATAGCGCAGGTGGGCATAAAGCGAAGTCAGACCGCCCTCAATTCCCGTCTTCGTGGTGAAGAAAGACGGAACCAATTTGCTGCGCGGTTCTTCGTCTAAAATGTCGGAGCAAGAAGAAGCCAGCATAGTACCAAGAATGCAAATGACTCCCCACTTTTTGAAACTATTTGTTTTCATTTTTATATGCTTTAATTTTTTCATTTGAATATCAATTGTAGGTTATTAATTCTGAAAGGTCGTTGTTCTATCAGAATGTCACGTTAACACCAAAGAGGAAGTTACGCGTCGAAGGCGTGTTGTAGCCAATAATAGGCATGCGGTGCTTGCCGGAGTATTCGCCATAGGCCACAGCTGTGTTCTGGTTTGCCCAAGAGTTGGTCTCGGGGTCGAGGCCGCATTCGTTGTTGAACGGCGAGAAAAGCACGAACGGGTTCTGAATGGTAGCGTAGAGGCGCAGACGGTTGATACCGAAGTCCTTCACAGCCTTCAGGCGGTCGAAGTTGTAGCCGAGCGTGATGGCGCGAATCTTCAGATAGCCAGCGTTGAAGTAGCCGAGCGTAGAACCATACTTGGGGTTGTCACCGCTCTGGATGCCACCGGGTTTCGGATACTTGGCACCCGTGTTATCTTCTGTCCAATAGTCAACGTCGAGCTGTCCGCGACGTCCAGTCAACATGTTCAGATAACCGTTAGAAGAGTGGATGGCACTGATCACCTTGCCGCCAATCTGGAAGGCACCAATCACGGTGAGGTCGAAGCCTTTGTAGCCAACAATCGAGTTGAAACCACCAATCAAGTCGGGCTCCATGCTCATAATTTGACGGTCGTCAGCACCAATTTGACGTGTAGGCATGCCGTTTTGGTCGTAGTCGCCAGTGTACTTCACCTTGATCATACCGAGGTTTCCACCGGGCTCGAGAATGTCGAGGTTCGTCTTGCCGTCAGGACCTGTTACGATATCTTTCTCGTTCCACAGGCCTTCGTATTCGTAGTCGTAGATGACGTCGATGGGATGGCCTACAAACCAGCGGTTGCCCTCGTCGCGGTCTTCACCCGATGCCAGGGCGGTCAGCTTGTTGCGGTTCTGGTAGAAGTTGATTCCTGCCTCCCAGTTCCAACCGTTCTTGTTGTCGATGATGATGCCGTTCAAAGTGAACTCCCATCCCTTGTTCTCCGTCTTACCGATGTTACCCGTGAAGCTTCCTACACCAGAGGTTGAAGGCAGCGACACGTCGAGCAGAATGTCGTTGGTCTTCTGGACATAGTATTCAAACGATCCAGAGAGACGGCCAGCGAACAGTGAGAAATCGAGACCAAAGTTCCATGTCTTTGAGTACTCCCAACCGAGGTCGGTGTTGGGGAGCGCGTTAACGAAGAATCCTGGCTTATAAGTTGAGCCAAAGTTATAGTTGCGAGTGGCCAGTCCACCGAGTGTGGAGTAGGGGTTGATGCTTTGGTTAGAGGTTTCGCCATAACCAATGCGCAGCTTCAGGTTGTCCACCCACGTGATAGGCTCCATGAAGCTTTCGCGCGAGATGTTCCAACCAGCGCTGATTGCGGGATATGTATGCCACTGGCTTCCCTTTGCCAGACGTGAAGAAGCGTCGGAACGAAGGGCGACAGAAGCCATATACTTGTTGTCATAAGAGTACATCACACGACCCATCCAAGACATCAGGCCGCTCTGCCAGTAGTTGTAGTTGTTCAGGTTGACCTCTCCAGAAGCCTGGTCGAGGGCATAATAAAGGAACGAGTCGTTGAAGATAGATTGGGCACTTGCTCCAGTTGACTCGTAAGTGGTTTGCTCAGCAGAATACATGCCGACAACATTCAGGTTGTGCACATCGTTGAAAGTGCGGTCGAAAGTGATGAGGTTTTCAACTGCCCAGTTGTATGTGTTGTTCTCGTTCATGCTTCCGCTGTTAGGATTGTTGGCGTCCTTGTTGTTGATACCTGTTCCTGTGAAGCTGCCGCCTTTCGAGCTGCGGTAGTTCAAACCGATGTTGATGCGATAGCTCAGGCCCTCAACCCATGGGCATTTCACCTCACCGAAGAGAGTGTTGTAAGAACCGATGCCCTTGTTCTCGTTCAGCCAGAATTCCTTGTCTCTCTCCACCACCTCCTTGGTGACTACGGTTTGGTCGTCGGCAGGCAGAGTGACATAGCGCTTCAGGTTGCCATTTTCGTCGTAGGGGCTTGCCAGCGGGCTCTTGCTCAGCACGCCATACATGTCGTTCACGCCCTGCGTCTTGCGATAGCTGTTGTTGGTGCTCAGTCCGAAGCGGAACCATTTTCCTACCATTTGGTCGAAGTTACCGCGAACAGAGATGCGGTCGTAGGCTTGTGTAGGAACGGGCGACTCGTCGTGATAGTAGCCGGCGCCGAAGCTGTAGCTACCGCCATTAGTACCACCGGCAACGCTCAAGTCGTGGTTGTGGCTTACGCCTGTCTGATAGTAGAGGTCCTGCCAGTCGGTGTTGGTGTCGTCACTCTCGTCGAGCGAGTTCTGATACAAACCGGCATACTTGCGGAACTTGGCAAAGGTGGGGCCGTCCATCATAGGATATTTGTGGAACACCTTCTTGAAGCTCACATAGCCATTATATGTAACGTGCGCGGGCGTGCCTTGGCTGCCTTTGGCCGTAGTGATGATAATCACGCCGTTTGCACCACGCGAACCGTAGATGGCCGTGGCAGAGGCATCCTTCAGGATGTCCATCGACTTGATGTCTGTGGGGTTGATATCAGAGAGCTGACCCATGAAGGGGATTCCGTCGAGCACAATCAGCGGGTCGTTGCTGGCACTCAGCGAGCGCTGGCCACGGATGCGGATTTGCATCTCGGCACCAGGCTGTGTTGAAGTCTGCGTCATGAGCACACCGGCGACGCGTCCCTGCAGGGCTTGTGCGGCGTTGGAGGCTGCAATCTGGTTCAGTTTCTCACCGTTCACATTGGCCACCGAACCGGTGACGGCCTCACGGCGCTGTGTACCATAACCGATGACAACCACCTCGTTCACCGAGTGTCCGTCTTCTGCGAGGGTGATGCGCAGGCCACTGCCAGCCTTGATTTCCTGGGTGACGTAGCCTACATAAGAAATGACGAGCGTAGCGCCCGACTTTACGTTTAGCGAGAAGTTACCGTTGATGTCGGTAACAGTACCGTTGCTGGTACCCTTCTCCATGACTGTGGCTCCGATCAGCGGACCTTCAGCGTCCACTACTTGACCCGTAGCCTGCTTCGTTTGCTCCACGGAAGCCACTGACTCAGCAGCTGCCGAAGCCTGTTGCGCATAAGTCATGCCGAATAGGCACAATCCCACACACAAGGCTGTTTTTTTTGCTTTGAAACTCCTCATACGTTTGGTTTAGTTGTTAATAAATTTAGTTGTTCAAACTTTCTGCAGCAAAGTTAGTTGCATTTCAGTTTGATGGCTTATACGTATGTTTCGTTTCGTTTCAAATTTGTTTCAGCCTACTGATTTTGCTCAATATATTCGGTTGGTGAGACTCCAAATTGTTTGCGGAACACGGTGGAGAAGTGTGCCAGATTGCTGAAGCCGACGGAGTATGCCACCTGCGTGACATTGATTTTCTGCTCCTTCAAAAGTCTCACGGCCTGTTCCAGCCGGATGTTGCGGATGAACTCGCTCACGGGCAGACCAGTCATCTCTTTCATCTTGCGGTGAAGCTGTGCCCGGCTGATGCCAACCTCGGCCGTCAGCATCTCCACGTTGAAGTCGCTGTCCGAGAGATGCTCGTTCACCACCTTCATGATTCTTTCCATCAGCAGTTCGTCGTTGCCTTTCACTACCTTTTCCTCCACCTTGTCCTTCTGCTGTTGCGTACCCGAGTACTTGCCTTTCAGACGCAGGTTCTTGTTGATGAGGTTGTTGATTACCACATGCAGCTCGTCCATATCGAAGGGCTTGGCCAAGAAGGCGTCGGCACCTTTCTCCAGTCCCTCCAGACGGTTGCCCACGTCGGCCTTCGACGTCAACATTACCACAGGGATGTGGCTCAAGTTCATGTTGGTCTTTATCATCCTGAGCAAGGTGAATCCGTCCATCTCAGGCATCATCACGTCGCTCACCACGAGGTCGTATTGCCGCTCGGCACCCAGCAGCTTGTGCAAGGCGTCGCGACCGCTGATCACGGCCGTCACGTGGTAATATCCGCCCAGCTCCTGAGCGATGTAGTGGCCGATTTCCACGTCATCGTCCACCACCAGCACTTTGTAGCTCGACTGCGGCTTCTGATGGCTGACGTTCTCGGTCTTCTCCTGTTTGGCGAGCTCTTCCTTTGTGAAATGCTCCTTGCCCAGCGGCAGCCTCACGGTGAAGATGCTGCCCTGCGAGTCTTGCCGGTTGGCAGCCTCAATCGTGCCGTGGTGCATGGAGACAATCATCTTGCAGAGGTTCAGGCCAATGCCTGTGCCCTCGATGTGCATCTCGCGCGAGGTGCTGCCCTGATAGAAGCGGTCGAAAATCTTGTGCACGTCGCCCTTGATGCCCATGCCATTGTCTATCACCTGCAGCTCGGCCGTCTTGTCGTCGGGTTGCGACACGCGCACCTCAATCTCGCCCTCGTCGAAGGTGTATTTGAAGGCGTTCGACAGCAGGTTGTCCAGAATCTTGTCAAGCCCGTTGCGGTCGAGCCACACGTTGAGCTTGTCCACAGCTGGTGCATAGGTGAACTTCATGCCGCGCTCGCGGGCCGTGTATTCATAAGACTTCAGGATGTTGCCCACGTATTGCACGATGTCGGTCTCTTGGCATTGCAGCTTCATTTGCTGCTTGTCAATCTTGCGGATGTCCAATATCTGGTTCACCAGGTTTTGTATGCGGCTGGCGTTGTGCTCAATGGTCTTCAGGTCTTCGCGCACGTCGCCGTCCAGGTCGCGCTTCAGCAGCTTGTGCAGGGGGCTCATGATGAGCGTCAGCGGCGAGCGGATGTCGTGCGTGGCGTTGATGAGGAACTTCATCTTGTCTTCGTCCAACTGCTGATGGGCGCGACGGCGGTAGCTCCAACCAATCAGTCCCACCAACCCGAGCAGCGCCAACATATAAATAAGGTACGCGAGGGTAGAGCGATACCAAGGCGGGCGCACCGTGATGTGGAATGTCTGCGCCTCGGTATACATGCCGTTCTCCAGCGCCCTCACCTCAATCACGTAGTTACCCGGCTGCAGGTGGTTGAATGCCACCACGTTGTTGCCGCCCGGCGTCTGCGTCCAGTCCGAGTTGCGGCTCATGCGATACTCGTAGAACACGCTCTCGGCATTCGAGAACGTGAGCAGCGAGAACTCCATCGTGAATGTGTTGTCGAGATACGACAGTTCGATGTGGTCGCTCTCGGCCATCGAGCCCTTGATGACGGGTTTGCCACCCGAGAGCGTGGTGCCGTTCACGGCGTTTCCGCCGATGAAGATGCCCGTCAGGTGCACCTTTCCCTGCTTGTATTGGCTGTTGCGCAGCGTCTCGGGCAAGAACGAGGTGATGCCGTCGCTGTTGCCAAACCACACTCGGTCGTCCTTCGTGTGCATCGCCACGCCGTTCACATATTCGCGGCTGATGAGTCCGTTGCCGTGCATGTAGCTCACAAAGCTCTTCTTCTGGCGCTGGTATTGCCACAGACCCATTGTCGTGCTGCACCACAGGTCGCCCGACTTGTCTTCCACTATTCCGCTCACAATCTTGTTGGCCAGCACCTCAGCACCGGGGAACGGGACGGCCTCCTTCTCTTTCGAGTCGTAGATATACAGGCCCGTTGCCGTGCCTAAGAGTATTCTGTGGTCCGACGTCTCGCAAATCGACTCCACGGCGTGGTAGTCCAAGATGACTTCCCATCCGTAGGGGTGGAAATGGTCTTCTGCGGGGTCGTAGCAGTTCACGCCCGACGCCGTGCATATCCACAGTTTCCCACGGCTGTCCACAAACAGCTCTGAAATCCAGTCGTTGTGCAGCCGACCGCGCTTCTCGTCCTGCTGGCGCATCGAGAATTTCCGCACCTCGCCCGTCGCCATGTCGTACATGCAGAAGCCCTCGCCAAACAGCGAGAAGTACAGATGTCCCTTGCCGTCGTCGGTGATGGCGTTGATGAATCCGTTGCCCGAGGGCGCCTTCTGTTGTGCAGCGCCCGTCAGCGGATTGTAGGCATAGATGCTGCCGTTGGTGCCCACCCAGTAGTTGCCCTGCGTGTCGCGATACAGGATGTAGGTTCCTTCGGGCGAAGAGGGGTGCGCAATCATGCGGCCCTCGGCGTCGAGTCCGAAGATGCCGTTGTTCTGCACCGAGCACCACACCGTGCCGTTGCCACCGTCGCAGATGGACGTCAGCGAGCCGCCGATGTTCACGTGCAGGTCGGCAAACTTCCAGCTGCGGAACTGGGGCTTCGCCTGGGGCAGCAACAGCAGTCCGCGCCGCTGGCAGCCCACCCACAGGTTGTCTTGGTTGTCTTCGTAGAGCGCCCACACGTTCGACGTGTTCAGGTCGAACGAAGCACTCTGGTATACATATTTCTTCAGTTGTCGCTCACCGCGCGGCACCCAGCAGAGGCCGCTGCCCAGCGTGCCCACGAAGAGGTTTCCGCGTCGGTCGGTGATTGCCGTGCGGCAGAGCAGTTCCTTTCCGCCCACTGCACTTTGGTCGAAGTAGTCGGTATACAGCTGTCCGTCGCGATAATAGAGCAGTCCGTGTATGCAAGCCATCACCACGCCGCCCTCGTAGTCGGCAAAGTCGGTCACCGTGCCATAGGGCGACTCAAACTCCTGCAGCTTGCCGTCACGGGTGCGCCTCACCACTTTGTTGCCGTGGCCTGACTTCCAGAAGGCGCCCTCGCTGTCAATCAGTATGTGGCTGAAATAGTTGTTGTCGTCGGTGGCATAGCCCTCCACCTTCTGCGTCCGCCGCTTGTTGATGTCCAGCCGGTAGAGGCCGTAGCCCGCCGTACCCACCAGCAAGTGGCTCTCGTCCTCCTGCAGGATGTCGTTGATGCGCGGCACCTCCTTTGCCCCCTCCATCTTGATGTGCTCAAACTTGTCTGCCACGGGGTCGTAGTACTCCAACCCCTCGCGAGTTCCCACCCACAAGTTGCCCTTCGAGTCGGTGAACAGGTGCGAGATGACGTTACAGCACACGGACGTGGAGTCGTTGGCGTCGTGCAGATAGTTCGTGAAGCGATATCCGTCGTACTTGTTCAGTCCGTACTCCGTAGCCACCCAAATATATCCTGTCTTGTCTTGGCAGATATGAACAATCTGGTTGCTCGACAACTTGTCCGAGGTATAGAAATGCCCGCTCTGCGCTGCAGCCAGCAGGCAGATGAACAACAAGGCGATGAAGGCTAGCCGTCTTTTCATTTACTCCTCCCCACCATCTCTGGTGAACAACCGTTTCTCAGCAAGCTTCTCCCATTTCGTGCCGGGCTTGCCATAGTTGGCGTACGGCCAGATAGAGATGCCGCCGCGTGGCATGAACAAGCCTGTCACCTCGATATACTTCGGGTCCATCAGGCGGATGAGGTCTTTCATGATGACGTTCACGCAGTCTTCGTGGAAGTCGCCGTGGTTGCGGAACGAGAAGAGGTAGAGCTTCAGGCTCTTGCTCTCCACCATCCGCTTCGCCGGCACATAGGCGATGCGAATCTCCGCGAAGTCGGGCTGGCCCGTGATGGGGCACAGTGACGTGAACTCCGGACAGTTGAAGCGCACCCAGTAGTCGTTCTCCTGATGGCGGTTCTCGAATGTCTCCAGCACCTCAGGCGCATACGCGGAATTGTATTCGGTCTCGCGGCCCAGAGCTTCCAGGCCTTCGTCTTTTCTTTCTTTCTGCATAGTCTTTTGTTGATTGTACGCTGCAAAGATACGGCTTATTTCCCGAAATACCAACCTTTTAGCGTAGTTTTTAATTAAAAGAGCCCAGCAACGAGATGGATTCCGTTGCTGGGCTGAAGAATAAATACGTTGACCACTTGGTCCGTCTTATTTGAACTTGAGTGCAGACAGCAGCTCGGCCAGCTTGGCCACTACGGCTGCATCGTCGGAGGGAGCACCTGTGCCGCTGGGTTTGGGGAAGAATACCCTTGCCGTACCCTTGTCGCCCAGGTCAGCATAGAGCACGAGGCTTTTGCCGTCGGGCTGCCAACCGCCCTGGAAACTCACGTCGCCCACCTTGATGGGGTCGATGGCTGTCAGCTTGGCAATGTCCGACTGACGTGCGTCGAATGTGATGTTGGCATCGTGATTGATTTTGATTTCGTAGGTGGGTACAACACCTGCCTTGGTGCGGAAGCTCACCTCGTGGTTCTTCTGCAGATACTCTGCTTTGCCGTTCAGCTCGAAGCCCTCGGGAGCGCTCATGCTGAAGGCGTCGGTGCTCAGCGTGTTCTCGTCCTGAACCTCTTGCTCAGCCACCTGCTCCGTAGCCTGCTCGCCCTCGGCGGCAGCCTCACTGGCAGCAGCGTTCTCTGTCTTGTTACCACACGATACCATTGCCACGGCTGTTGCAGCCATGATGGCAAAACTGAAAATACTCTTTTTCATACTGTAAATGATTAATTGTTAATTAATGGTTATTGATGATAGTAAATCTCTCGTTTTCTTCCTTTTCCCTCATGTGCGATGCATACCTTTCGATGTTTCGCGGCTGCAAAGATATAAAAAAACAATGAATCAAACTACAAAGAAACGAAAAAAGAATAGTTTTTTATAGGAAAAACGCTGGATTCTCCTGCATTTTCTTTTGGTTCTTGTTTGGTTTTCGGGTGTTTTAATTCTTAATTTTTGTATATGCCCACTACATAAATGTTAAAAATCGGAAGAAGCCAGGCGAAAAGTTAAAAGAAAAACTAAAAGAAATTTACTTTTGTTCGTTCTTTTTTTTTTTTGTTAACTTTGCGGCGTCAACGTTGATTTAAACAGAAGTATAACGAAAAAACTTTACAAACCGAAATGAAAGAAAAAGAAATCAGAGAGATGCTGAAGCGTGGCCTGGTATCCATCCGCTACGTGAAGAAGGACGGCGAGACGCGCAATGCCGTGGGCACCACCAACCTCTTGTTCGTGCCCAAAGCGCAACATCCGAAGGCGTCGCTGCAGCCGCCACCCGAATGGGACGCGCCCGACACCCCGACCAACGAGGCGCGGTTCAGGCGGTCGGCGTGGGTGAAGGACGGCTACGTGCGCTACTACGACTTCACGGTGCAAGACTGGCGCTGCCTGGTGTGCAGCGAGATTCTGGAGGCGAAGCCGCTCGTGCTCTCCGAAGACATGGACTATAACGACGTGCAGGTTGAGGTTGCCTTAATATCCGACGACCGATGAACCGACGACCCTCTCCCCATCACGCCGACCAGCTGCTCTGCGGTTGCGTCTGCGCGCTAATGCTGATTTTAGTTTGGTTTTTAGTATTAATATTTCATTAAAGGCGGCCCCCTCCAACCTCCCCCCGTAGGGGAGGCCTCTGAAGTTACTCCATTTACTAGAGTATTAAATTGTCCTCCCCTCCCTACGGGGGAGGGGGCGGGGGAGAGGCTGGCTGATTAATAACATTATGCCTGATTACAAATTTCCCATTGGTTCTTACAAGAAGAACATGGACGAGTTCCTGGCGTCGTTGCCCGACGACAAGATGTTCTACGTCCGCCTGCGGCCAGAAGACTGCAGTTGCGGCTGTTTCAAACACACGTTCTACCGACGGCTGAACGAGGAGATGCCCGTGTATTTCCTGAGTTCGTGCCACGGTTTCAAGCAAGGCGAGAGCGGCACGTATGAGCCGGTCTTTACGCGCGTGGTGCAGGCGGCATGGAACGCAGCCTACTCTGAATACTTGAAGGACAAGGCTGAGTGGTGCGCCAAGTGGGGCTGCGACTGAACAGCAACAAAAACATCAAAAACAACAACAACAAAAGAACAACAACAAAAAACGAAATGAACTATGAAAAGTGACTTTATCAAACTGGTGAAAACCTTGCAGAAGAAGGTCGGCCGGACGAAGGTGATGACCGTGTCGATGTGGCTCGAGCTGGCGCACAAGATGCAGCGGAACGCATCGGTCAACTTCAGCGAAACCGCTTGCTCCGTCGAGACGGGCTACAGCAGCTTCTTTGAAGGCAAATATGTGGAGATCCGCGTCAGCCGCTACAGCGAAGCCGAGCGCGAGTTCTCGCTCTACAGAAACGTGCGTCTCTACGACGAGCACGGCTATTTTCCCTACGAATGGGAGTGCCAGCGCAAGCGGTTCAATGAGTTTTGTGACAAACTGACCGAAGAAGTATGAGCACCACGGAATATCGCAAGTTCACGTACCAGGGCGCCACGTTCATCGTGGGCACTGACGGCAGCGTCGACGGGCTGCGCCACTACAGCCTCGTCGGGAATGGATATATGACGTTGAAACGCAAAGTGGACGGGAAGCAAAAGCACTTTCTCGTCCACCGCATCGTGGCCGCCGCCTGGCTCGAGCCTCCGCTCTTTCCCGAGCAGACGCAGATAGACCACATCGACGGCGACAAGCAGAACAACCGCGGGGAGAACCTGCGCTGGGGGACGCCGAAGGAGAACTGCAAGAACCGCACCCGCCTGTGCTGTCGGCGCGTGGTGGCGGTGAACACGAAGACGGGCATCTCGTATGTGGCCACCAGCCCTAAGGACATGCATCGCAAGCTGGGCATCCATCGCGAAACCATCGTGAAATACGCCCGCCTGAACCGACCTTACCGCAACTGGCTCTTCATCATGAACGAAGCTCTGAAAAGCAAAGGCACATGAAGAAGGAGTCGTTCATCCTCTATGCCAATCAGTATGCCGCCCTCGAGCGGCTTACTGACGGGCAGCTGGGCGCCCTGTTCCGCGCCATCTACCGGTGGCTCAACGGTGATGCGGTGAAGGCCGAGACGTTGGAACCGCAACTGTTCGTGGCGTACAAATTCCTGACGCTGCAGATTGAAATTAATAATGAAAAATATTTACAATCGAAGCAGCGTCGCGAAGCCGGCAAGAAGGAGACGCAAGGGAAACGGAGTGTTAACGCTGTTAACAATTCATCTTCTTCACTCACGCACGCGTGCGTAAATGTGAATGTGAATGAGAATGTGAATGAGAATGTAAATGAGAATGAGAATGTGTCTTTGTTTGCCAACAAACAAACGGCGATGGGCGAAACGCCTACAGACACAGACACAAAGACGGAAGAAAAAGAAGAAGAGATACGGAATAAGTGCATGAACTTCATGAAATACTGGAATCAGTGCGTGAAGAAGAGCGGCACGAGGATGAGTCAGGTGAGGGCACTCACGCCCCCGCGCGTGGAAGCCATCCGCGAAATCATGCGGGTGTTCCCTCCCGAGCAGGCGGCGCAAGCCATCAACAATGCCATGCGCTCCCCGTTCTGCAACGGCGAGACGAGACTGCGACCGAAGCCCGTGGACTTCGACTGGCTCCTAAAAGTGAAGAACTTCACGCTGGCGCTGGAGGGAAGCCTGTAAAGCAATTGACAATTGACAATTGACAATTGACAATTGACAATTATGATTTGCCGCTCGGCCGTAGGACGCTTTTCTTGCGCTCCGTAGGTGCTCAGGCAAGCAAGCTCGTAATCCAAAGGCGCAGCCGACTAAAAGAATTGACAATGGACAATTGACAATTAACAATTAACAATTAAGGCCCCGCTTGTCGGCTGTTCGGCGCCCCCACGGGGGCAGCTGCACATAGCCCAGGGCATCGCCCTGGGTAAGAGAATGCAGCAAACTTGCGCCCTGTAAGGGC
>ODAI014750198.1_pt1 | contig 13298 bp, 18 predicted proteins | sample 1539321 | NCBI WGS metagenome assembly ODAI01 (sample SAMN02144231, study PRJEB22623) | gut metagenome | biome: sheep rumen | host: Ovis aries | place: New Zealand
CCAACCTGAGGATAACCGGCATTCTGCTGATGAGGTGATTTCTCGTGATGTTCTCGTAACCCTTCATGCGGTCTCCGAGACTTGTCTTATCTGTTGCCATATTTTTTATTTTATTTCGTGTCCATCAAACTGGGACACTTTGTATGAACGTATAAGTTTGTAATCGAAAGAGATGACATCAATTTTAAGCCGCCCACTATAAACGGTTTGCCTAGTTGGACTAAAATATGAACCGGATACACCTCGTATATACAAGTTTTTATCACCGTTTTCCTCTTGGTATATATAATTCGGGGTATAACCATCTGGTAAACGTATGTCAATGGTCTCCGTTACCGCCTCACCACCGTTGATGGAATAGACGATTGTTGCCTGGTAATCGTTGTCAGTTTCTGCGCAAGAACAGAGGCAAAACAACGTGGCGATAATTAAAAGCAATCTTTTCATTTCGTAATCTTAATACTTTTGTCGTAAAAAACCTCTTTCTTAACGGAGATATTGATATACTCAAACGCAGGGTCTTCAATCTGCTCTTCCAAAGTTATGCGGTTATGGCTCTTGTATTGCTCCTTGAAATGGGCAAGAACCATCTCATACAGTTCATCGTCGCTCTTTTCAATATCTTCTGAGTTGAGCTTCATAAAGCCGTTATAGGAATAAAGAGGAAAATGCACCCCATCATCCTTGCAATGGATGTTTACACCGTAGATAATATTGCCATAGTTTGGATACTTGTTGGAAATGTACTCAATATTCATAATTCAAAATATTTATATCCTCGCGTTGCAGCTAATTTTCTGTCTCTAGTAAAAATCGTGTTCGTTGAATAATGCACGTATGTTTTTGGTACTTTGTTGCCACCCTTTGTCAATAGGTAGCCAACGGTACTTAACCCATAATTTTGGCATAGGTACATCGCAGCATCTAATAGCGTTACTTTTTTCATTTCTTTCTTTTTTTACAAAGATAGGGAAAATTTTTCAATCCTCCCTATCTTTGGCGCTATAACAAAACAGCCATGTAAATGAAAAGGCACCCAAAGCCAGAATATGCAATAACACCGAGGGTGGTAAACCAAATGTCATTTAGTGTTTCCTTGATGCGAACATTCTTCGGGGTGCCTTTTACCCAACAACTGTCATCACCTATCTTTTTCAAATAGGAAATAACCATCGCAATGTATGCAATGATGGCTGGCATTAAACATAGTATCAGCATAACCCAATCTCCTTAGCCTTGGCCTTGACAAATGCATCGGCCTCTTCAAAGTTGTTGCCAATCACTCCATCCAGAATAGCCTCCTTGACAGCATCCTTGAGAACTGAAATGGTCTTGCAAGGCCCAATCCCGAAAGTTTCCATAATGTAGTTACCGTCGATAGGGTTCTTGAAGTTCCTAATGGCATCTTTCTCCTCAACCTCTGCGATGTGCTTCTCAATGATAATCAGGTTGTTGTAGATTTTAGTTCTACGCTCCTCGTATCTGGTGGTCACATCTGACTTTGCAAGAATAAGAAGCCCTTCAAGAGCATCACCCGCATCGAAGATAAGCCTCCTGATAGCACTGTCGGTAACCCCTTCCTCAGCAAGCGTGGTAGGACGCATATGCATATCCACCAACTTCTTTACGTACTCCATCCTGGAATCGAGAGGGAGGTGCAGACGGCGGAAAATCTTCTCGACCATCTTGGCTCCTGCTGGTGCGTGGCTTTCAAAAGTCCATCCCTTCTTCTCATCATACTTCTTCGTAGGAACCTTGCCGATATCGTGGAGAAGTGCGGCCCAACGAAGATACAGGTCATCACTCTTTGCCACAACGTTGTCAAGTACCTGAAGGGTGTGCTCAAAGATGTCCTTATGCCCCTTGTCCCCCGGCATTTTCAATGCGTGAACCTCCGGGAGGATATATTCAAGGACACCGCATTCCTCAAGTGCCCTGATTCCACTGGAAGGGTTCTTGCTTGACAGGATTTTGTTCAGTTCCTCGGTAATACGCTCCCCTGAAAGGATTTTAATTTCCTCTTTGCATTTCTTGGCCGCCTCGAACGTAGGGATATCATAACGAAACTCCTTACCTGGACGGGACAGTTTGCACTTGAAACGCACCATTCTCAAAATACGAAGTGGGTCCTCGCTGAACCTTTCAACCGGGTCTCCGACACACCTGATAATACCATCATCAAGGTCATCAAGGCCGCCAACAAGGTCAATCAAATCACCAAAACTACCATCGTTGATACTGATACACATAGCATTGATGGTAAGGTCACGGCGCATAATATCGTCCTCGAGGGTTCCGTCAAACACAAACGGCTTCCTTGAGCCCCTCTCATACACCTCTTTCCTTGCCCCGACGAACTCTACCTTCTGGTCTCCGTATTTCACCATAGCCGTGCCGAAGTTCTCATACACAGTGAGTTCGCCGTGAGTAAGCCTTGAAAACTCCTGGGCGACCTTGATACCATCACCAACACACAGGAAGTCAATGTCATCGTTTTCAACGCCGAGAACAAGGTCCCTGACAAATCCACCGACAACATATATCTTGGCTCCGGTAAACTTGGCGGAACAAGAGGCTATCAAGAAAACTGGGTATTTAATCAACTCGTCTTTATAATTTTTCTTCATCATACTATTCTACAATTTTTCCTGTAAGGTCAAACATCTTTCTTTTCTGGTCTTCGGTCGGTTCAAATCCGTCTTTTATGACCCAGCCGATATCATCATAACCACCTGTCGCATAATTGGGTAGTGTCGAATATCTCACCCAACCAAGGCTCTCCAAAGCGGCTGTAATTGAGCCATGTTCCCTGTCAAGTTTATCCATTTCGTCAATGTCCAGACCAAGTTTATCCTCCATAATTTTCCAGGCGGTTCCACCGTGGTCCCATTTACCTGTGCAATTAACAACTTCTCCGTAAGGACTTAGCCAGCAATCTCTCATATTATTCAACTATTTCTCCCGTAAGGTCAAACATCTTATCCTTCTGTGCTCTTGTGGGCCTTGGATATCTTTCCCAGCCACCCCAATCACGGCCATAGCACCATTGTTCTGTGGTTGTCGTATATCTCGCCCAACCCCTACGCATAAGGGTTTCCTCAAATGACTGGCAGAACCCCCTTTCCTCCCAGGTGTCTATACCCAATGGGCCTTCCCTGACCGGAGTTGTCTTATTCTCCATCGGGAATTCGTCCTTGAGTTGTTCCTGGGCGAAGTCACCGTGAGCAAAAGGTTCCACATAATATACATTCCCATAAGGGTCAAGCCAGCAGTCTGTCATCATCTCATCTTTTTTCTGCAAATATACAAAAAAGCCAGGAACCTATGAAATTCCTGGCGCTTTATTTTGGTTAGTGAATGCGGTAAAAAATACCACGTTAAAGAACTTTATCCCAAATGACTTTGAAAAACTGGGTGTTGTCGAGCGTACATCCGGCGGCCCCTTTATGTCCTCCACCGTTATACTTTTGTCTGAGGTACTTCCCACAATCAAAATCGACATCCTCCCTGGTGTTGTAAAGAGATACCGTCCATTTTCCGTCCTTAGTGTGCTTAAATACAATTCCGTGGTCAAAACGGTCTGCAACGGACTTGAACATCTGTGAATTAGACGGGCCGGAGGTAACGACCATAACCGCATTATTCTCACCATCAACATACCATCCTTCCTCACCATAACCGGAAATAAGAGCCTCGTTAGCCTTATCCTGGCGGTCGATGATTTCCCTTCCAACAGCACAATACTGCTCAATCATCGCCATAACGTTCTTATTGGAGTCGAGAGGATACTGATATACGTCGTCGTGTTCGCCATCCATAAGGAGCCACCTCATGTTATTCATAAAATAATCGACATTGAGTTCTCCTTTGGTACTGACACCGATATTAAACGACCTGATGAAATTGTCCGAAAGCCCTTCCTTTACCCAGGACCAGCAATCCCAGGCGGAAAGAAGGCGAAGAAGAGTAGGAACCTCACCGTCCTTGTATTTTGAATCCACTTGGTCCCAGAAATGATGGTAAACACAAAGGATTGCAGACCTACCCGTATCCCTGAACCCCGGAATCGTATCAAAACCATGCTCGTGCGAATCGTTGATAATCGGAGCGTGGTGGTCAAACCAATAGAGGTGGTCACCAATAAGGTCATAAAGACGTTTCATATAATGCCAATCATTGAACGAGATGTCAGTCATATAGATATAATCGTACTGGCCGAAATACTCGTCAAAATCGTTGTCCTCCACAAGTTTCGCAAGGGACGCATAGTTGCTCGGAAGTAAGTCAATGGTATCCCCGTGACGCTCGTAATGCTTTATAGCCTGTTTAACCAACGCACAGGAACATACTCCGTCGTTGTCCTCAAAGTGGTAGATAATCAAATGTTTCATATGGTTCTGTTTTTATAGTTTTCAATTGCGGCAGGAAGAATCCTCTTATAATTGGGGTCTTTGAACAACGGTGATGTAAGTATCATGTCAGCCGTGGTCCTGTTTGTTGCAAATGCGATATTATACAACGAAGCAAGCCTGGTCAATGCCGACACATCGTTCTGGTGCCCCTGGACTATAAGGTTGTCACAGAAGAAAATAAGAACATCAATCTTCCCTTCTGCTATCATCGCCCCTATCTGTTGGTCACCACCGAGAGGACCGCTATTAAGACAAACTACGTTATTTGCAAACGGATATTCTGTCAAACGAGGTACTTCATACATTGTTGGATAATTATCCGAATCGTGGCTAATGACCGGCTTATAATCGTCCAGAATGCGCGTAACACCAATGTTTTTTATCAACTTACCTGTGGTTCCGGTAGCATATAGTTGATGATTTTTCAACTCATTTATGTTATATGTTACCCACTCTATCAACTCTTTCTTACGCCCGTCATGGGCAACTAATGCTATATTCATAAGTCTTTTACGTATAATGTACAACAACAGACATCTTCCTCCCTATATGCCTTGCACGGACAGATGTCGAATTCCGTACCGGCGTATTTGTTGTGACACGGGCAATGTCCATCACACCTGGTGAGACCTTTCAAAATACCGTTCACAACCTTGTCATCAGGGTTTATCTTCCACCCTTCTTTTCTCAAAAACTTAAATGTTCCTAAATCCATAATATTTTTTGCAAATATACAAAAAAAATCCTGGAAAAACAGTCACGAGGCGCTTTTCCAGGATAAACCAGCAACGAAATGCTGGCGAACAATTACTGAAACCGGAGTGTTCCCCATCTCACGACGGATTTCGCCTCGTTACGTACCTCGGCGTTTGGAATAGTGCTACGATTCACCATCCCGGGGTTTAATCGTATTCCCCCACCCAGAGTTTTCGCTTCCACTACGCAGCCAGCGATAACCAGCAAACTAGAAGGCATACCTGATATCACTCAAGAAGATATAAATCCTGTGGCCGAACAATGGAAAGACAATATGAACTAGCCACTATGCCTTTGTGGGCGCGGCACGTTGTGGGACCGCTACCAGTGTTACCCGGCAAAAAGGAGGTGTACTACAACGATTTGTTTACCCATCAAGTAGTCCTTTCCGACTTCTCTCTTTGCAAATATACAAAAATATTCTAATAAAGGAAAGAATATCTTGAATAATTTCCGCCAAAATAATTTGATTTCTTTTCGTCCGGATTGGTAATATAATAGTAATTGATTGTGCCATCATCATCTGTGACAATTACATTCTTTTCATGGTCAATGAACACAATTGTTTCGTCATTATACCAACTGTCACCAAGCCTGAGGTTTTTGAAAGGAATATCACTTTCAACCCTCCACCCGGAGCGTATGTTGTTCGCTAGTTTCTGCAACATATCATCGCTAAGTTTTTCTGAACGTGTGTACCCAGAAGAAGGGAGGATTGAATCGAATTCATTTGCTATGGGCTCATCCAAAGACCCAAACTTGCTTGCACATGTTTCCATTTGAATTTTCTCAAATCCCCTTTCATCAAATCCCTTCTCATATTCTTTGACGACGTTGATAAAATCAGCAACTGAAAGTTTCCAAGTCCTACCAGCAGGAAGGAAATAACACATGTACCTGATTGACATAAGGTCTGCGTTAATAGTTTTCATGTTCTTTCTGAATGATTCCTTACCATGGATATTGATTTCCTGGACAACGGTCTTCAAAATGTCTATGGTGGACACATCAAGGGTGTCAATGTAGTTGATAATATCTTCCTTGGCTGTTTTATCGTTCAAATTATCATCAATGTACTCATCAATGAGGGTCTTTGAGATGTTCTTGAATTCTTTGACGTACCTGATTCTGGAAGGACGGGAAAGAAGGTTCTCATTCACCCACGTACGGTTGGTGGTCAGAAGGAATATTTTACGGTACTCACTATTATACACACCATCCATAAGTTGTAGAACCGAGGAATCATCATCCTTGAAGTTCTTTTCAAACTCATCGAAGAAATACACACAATCAAAGTTGAATGAGGAAAGATACTCCACGAGGGCCAGGTTAAGGTCCCCCATACCTTTGACGATAATCACCGGGAGATTCAGTGTATTCGCCAGTATTTTCGCGGTAACTGTCTTGCCAGTGCCCTTGATTCCGTTGAACATGGTACCGATATTCCCGTTGGTGTTTTCATAGGTCTTCATGAAATAGTTGATAAACCCTTCGTCACACCCATAAATTTTATAATCGAATGTGAATTTATCACGATAATACTCCAGCCACCAACCCTTTTTATCACTAAGATGGACGGTATAAATCCCAGGAGGAAGTGTCTCTACATTATCACACTCACCCTCAACACGCTGGTATTCGTTTCCGCTTTTAATCCAGCTAACTCTTACTTTTTTAACTTCCATAAATTTTGTTTTTGCAAATATACTAAAAAAATCAATTATTCCATGCGTTTTCCAACAACTTTCATATGAAGGGTGGAAAAATCGCCGTTTACAATGAGGGACCCCCACTTGAACGAATCGGTAATGTCCTGCCCGATAGACAGCCTGTTATAATAGTCCTTATTTACAGGAATCTCAATTTCAATGGAGTTCATCTCGTTCTTGGCATGCTCAAAGATGTCAAGTGTGAACGTTCCCTGCTTGATTTTGAATTTGACGATGTACTTGATTTCCCTTCCTGTTTGCAGAGAACTCTTCTGGAGATTAAGGTCATGCACCTGGGTATTAAGAGAATTTACCAGGTCACGAAGGGAACTTACCTGGTTCTGAAGCTGTTGCTTCTCGATGGCAAGTGATTTGCACTCCTGCTGGAGCATTTTCTGGTCCTCGCTGGTGTAGCAAGAGACGGACATGATTGCGACTAACGCAAGAACAATAAATTTTTTCATAAAACCAAAATTAAAGTTTTTGAGTACCAGGCAGGGCTCGAACCTGCGGTCCTGGGGTTGCGGCCCAGTATGTTAACCACTTCACCACTGGTACATGAGAGCATGGTGGGATTCGAACCCACGGTTTGCTTTCGCATACGGGTTTTGCAGACCCGCTCTTTAAACCGCTCAGGCACACACTCTGTAGCCGAGGTGGGATTCGAACCCACACGGGCCTTTCGGCCCAGCGGATTTTCGTACCACTATAGTTTTCACTACCAAATAAAAACAGAAGCACAATTTATCTGAATGTCCCCACTTAACTGAGGCATAGTATTACCTAACTACAGAAATGTCTCTACAATTATACTCTACGCCAACCTGCCTACTCCCGAATAATCAGTTTCATGTTTTCCGTAGTGCTTCCCCAACATTTTGTGAGTGTTGTTTTTATTTGTTTGTGGTCTGGACTGTCTCTTGGCCATATTGAAATCTTGCAAGAGTATTGCTACAGTATCCCATGTGTGAACTCCGCTTTCGTGTGAACACGTCGGCATCCGATGTTTTACGTTGCCTACCATAGCAACAACGCCTCACGGCGATTCGTCCATAACTGTTACAATACATTTCAACTTAGGCCCCTCCTGTATCTCGTCTCTACACACTGTCTTTTCTTATTTCCGCGCACAAAAATAAGTTAATGCTTATACTTGCGTCTTCAGCGTCTATCCTCGGTCGTTCAAGCGACCACACTTTACTGCCTAGCAAAATAACATTGGCTCGGCATTACCATCAGCACTCCTCCACTCCATAGAATTCAACCCATTGTCAATAATCTTACAACGCTTCACAACTACTTCAACGCTTCTCAGGAGTCTGTTAAGGCTTCACCGAATTAGGGAGGTTCTACATTCAAGGTTTCCCTTGACGCACTCAAATTTCTTAAGTCCGCTGCGTCTACCCTTTCGCCACTCGGCCATATTTTCAATGAACTTTGTACCCCCAGCGGGATTCGAACCCGCACTGTATGGTCTCTGAAGCCATCGCCTCTTCCAGTTGGGCTACAGGGGCATAAAAGAAATAACCTTACACAACTCGCTTCCTACATCGGTTCTCTATTTTCAGCCGAGTCCCTTTGGCTTGGTGCCAGACTCCGATAAGGGCACATAGCCATCCACTGCATCCTAAACGTCCTCAGGTTATTTTTTGTAGCCCCGGTCGGATTCGAACCGACACTGAATAGGTTTTGAATCTATTGCCATCTTCCAGTTGGGCTACGGGGCCATATTTCTTTTTGACAATGCAAATATACAAAAAAAGCCGAGAACTTTCATATTCCCGGCGCTTTATTTCTAACTTCATTACATTATATTGCCACCTCCCCCGGGGTAAATACCGAGGCAGCAACAGCAATACAACATAACAAGTTTCTCATCTTATTCATTTTTAATATAAATATCCTGCTTTTTAATTTCTTTCTCTTTTTTTCTAAGTTTCTCAACCTTTCCGTCTTTTGACCCGCATTTCCTATCAAAAAACCTGGTCACTTCATCGGGAACATTATCACCATAGATATTCCTCCTGGTTTTGCCCTTGAGTTTATGTAATTTTGTGTCTGACATGTGCACCATACAGGAATCGAACCCGTCTCTTCACTTTTAGGGAGTGAGGCACCGCCTATATACCAATGGTGCAGTTTGCAAGTTCATTTGTCACCCCATGAACTTACCAAAGATTAAGGGAATATAGGGTTTGAATTCAGTACTACCTCGCAGTTCGCTCGTCCGGTCCTGTACTGGAATTCCTTACCTTTGCAAATATACAAAAATTATTCGACAGGTTTTAATGTCTGGAACATCAACCCCGTATTTTCCTGAACGGCTATGGCTGTAACAGTCCCATTTAGGTCCGGCTCTTTGAACGCAGAATATTTAATACCACGGTCATCCAGCATCTTCATCCACTTGTCCGTATCAGCGTATAGATAGATAAGGAAATTGTTGTTCCAAGTCTGGCCAGGATTATCGAGCAACCACTGGGCCACAGCATGTCCGCCTTGAACACACCCATAAACGGGACTAAGCCTCTTGTTCACCAGTATATACAATCTCTTCATAGTTGTCGATGGATGGCGTTTTAATTGTGTACCCCCACGGGTCTTTGTATTCCTCATAATTCTTAAATTTGAAATCAAAGTCTTCAAGAATGGAGCCGATTTTGTTCAAATATTGGCAGAGAGGGTGTTTTCCGTGAAGCCAAGGATAGTTGGTGTAATGTTGGCCCTTTAAACCATCAGGATAAGAATAATATTTATCCCTATCGTGCTCAAGAGGTTTTGCATTATTTTCAGTCACGTCGAATTTCTTTCCCCGGAGAATCCCGTATGCGGCGTACCAAATTCTAAGTTCTTCGGTAAGTGCCATTGCATCAACCGTTGCTTCCCACGCCGGTTTTGTTCTTTCGCCTACAATCCGTACTGTTTTTCTTTGATTCTTGTTGTTTTTCTGTTCTTTTTCCATTTCGGCGATTTTCATACGCATAGCCGAGATAGCGTTTTTAAGATTTGTATCCATAATTCTTTGTTGTTATTCTTTATTTTTTTGTGCGAGCATTAGTTTTTGTTGCCTTACGATTGTTAGTATTTGTCGCTCAATTCCATACTAACAATTTGAATAACAACTAATTATGGAGGAACATTTAAAACCTAGTGTGTCATAACGTTAATTGTTTTTATATTTATACTATATCAACTATCGTGCCAAATCATTACGCACTTTGTTGATTGTTTTTCCAAGAAGATTAAGACCAGTCCAGTTATTTTCATTAGAAATTGCCGGGTCGTCCCATTTAATACCAACCCCCCAGATACGGTCTACGGGGCTTCCTTCGACGAAGTTCTTACCATCGAAAACCGGGTTCAGGAGAAGTTCTTTTAACTCCTGGTTCTGTGAAAACTTCTCAAACACGGCATTGTACATAGCGGTCTCACGTGCGGTCTCCCATTTCTTTTCATCGAAGAATCTCACCTTCCTTCCAAGTGACTTCGCTCCTTGTGGTGTACGGGCTTCGAGTATCATCTTAGCCGTTTCATCATCCCCGAAGAACATGGCTTTCTGCCACATAAAATACTGCTCGCTGGAAATAAAATCACAAGGATAATCCCCAGGAAATTTCCCGCCATCATTATGAATATTACAGGGGTAGAAATTTGAAAAAATACTACCCCAGAACGCGACATATTTATCGGTCACATTCACTTCCTTCAGTACTTCCTCTATTTTCATTGTCTTTCTTCTTTTTATCTTCCTCATAACGTTCTTTGGCTATTTTCTTCAGTTCTTCATTGTCATATAAGCCTTCATGCTGAGGATTTTCCTGGATGAGGAACTTAATTCTGATGGCATTATCGAACATTTCGCCAAAAAGTGTGTCCTGTGGTTCAAAATAAGTACTATCATCATTCAACGCACATTCTTGCTGATAATACATTATGAGCATGTTCTTGAATTCCTCTAACGGCAACTCCCCGAACATTTTGGTCTTTCCAACCACGTTTTTGTCTTTCTTTTTCCTTTTGAATATTTTAACCATAACAAAACGTTTACAATGCAAATATACAAAAAATCCCTGAGAAGTAAAACTATCCCAGGGAATTATTCGAGAAAAGTCGGTGTTAAATATTGTACCCCCGATGAGATTCGAACTCACACTGTATGGATTCTAAGTCCATTGCCATCTTCCAGTTGGGATACAGGGGCATAAAAACCGCATTTACGGCAGTGCGGCCAGCCAAAACATACGCTCTTCGAGTGATGTTAAATTTACAGGAAACGTTTAACGTCCATAAGACGGGACGGACTTGAACCGCAAACCTCAAACTTTTGTATCCAAAACAAAATTCTTAAACCGTGAAAATCTTGCTGTGTGTTTCCTTATTGTAAGTGTGGTGGGATTCGAACCCACATCTCCTGGTCATCGCCAGGCGTTTCTTCAAGACTTTCCCACTTGCCGGTTCCGCGATGGTTAATTGCAACTCCCCATCGTTCGTCCGGTAGTTTGGTACTCCCTTATTCCGTTCAGTCTACACACCCAAAATTGTACAATTCAAGTTCCCTATGTGTTCAGGAACATGGAGCCAAAGGTAGGAATTGAACCTACATAACAACGGTGTTCTATTATTGAACTAGCCCGGTACGCAAAGGACTTTAACCCAAATTTCCGTTGCCGCTTCCCATGAAGTTGCAGATTACCAATATACTGCGTTACTTTGGCATTATATTTTAACTATATTTCTTTCTCCCTTTTCTACCACTTTTGTTGTGTGACTTAAAAGTCTCGGTTAGAGAATGACAGTTCGGACAAAGAAGTTGTAAATTTTCTTCTTTATTGTTTGTATAATCCCCATCTTTGTGATGCACCTCCAACGGGATATTACCAGTAAATTTGTTTGTTTCTCCCCACCCGCACATTTCGCACTTACAATCGTTCTTTTCAAACAAATATCTTTTTAAGTGTCTGGAAATATTGTATTCGCCATTTAAACCATCCTCCTCTCCACTTTTCCATCTTTTAATATATTGCTCATATTGATATTTTGCCTGACATTCATTTGAGCAGTATTTATTTTCACTGCTACTATTATGGGCAAACTCTTTTCCGCAGCACAAACAGATATGGGTTTTCTTTTTCCTTTTTGTTAGTACTTCATTTGGATTAATGACCCTTCTGCTTTCAAGATGTATTCCTAATTTTTTTGCGGCTTTTTTAACACCGGCACCGGTAACGCCATATTTCTTACCTATTCTTTCATATGGAACACCGCTTTCAATAAGAGACTCAAGTTCTTGCTTTTCGTTTTCCCAATTCACTTTACTCATAATAATTAAACTTAACTATATATAAATAGTTTGCAAAACACAAAAGTTTAACTAAATGAACTAAAAATTTTGAGCCTCCTATCCGAATCGAACGGATATCTCGAGATTACAAATCACGTATAATAACCTTTATACTAAGGAGGCATAAAGCCAAGATTTATAAGGAAAACCCTGGCGAAAAACCTCGACAGACGTTTATGCGGTGGCCCCGTTCATTCCACCAATTATTTCGGGGTTTAATGTTAGCACAAACGCTCTTTAACGTCCCGAAAGACGAACAATTGTATCCCAGTGCCCTTATTGCCGCCTTACTCCCTGGATGGTTGGATTTTGAAGCCTTGCAAGCAGATAATAACTGACTACTTCTTGTTTTTTAACGACGTGCCATTTCGTCTCCAAGCCCGTACCTGTATAACTTCAAAACGTGCTGCCCATACGGGGCTTACGCCTACCTGGGGTACATCATCACTGAGTTTTATAACCGTGTATTATTTCAACGCATCACACTTAAGGCGCTCATTAGTCCCCAGAGGTGTGTTGGAAGCTTTCCGCCCCACTTTCGGCCATTGTCATAAAGTGTTCAGTGTGAACGAGCCGGGGAGGATAACTTTCATTTGCAACCCGGCTCTTAGCCCGCCAACCGTTTTACTACAATTGTATTAGAAGTGTCATACTGCATCGCTGCGACTGAGGAACCCCGGCTTTACGAGGATTGCATTACCATTGGGATTACTCCTTTACATGGTTTTACCCACCTGTTGGCAAGGCGCTTCTGCTGTGGCTTATGGATTATACCCACAATCTCAAGATATACCGGCAGCCCGACACTTTGGAGCGGTTTCATATTACATTGGCATAGGTACGATATCCAATGCTATTACCCGGTCTCACTTGGCAAGGTCCTATACGCCAAAATGATAGGACATGACACTTTTTAGACCCCCGGGACGGTTACACTCCGTCTTACTCCCAGTAAAATCCAGGGCTTCATAAACAAAAAGCCTCCGGGGATGGTGACCGCTGTAAGAGTTGAACTTACTCGTGGAGTTCTTAATATCCACTTTGCCTTGTTTAAGGGCGTACCGACTGTCCAGTATTCGG
>ODAI012893128.1_pt1 | contig 13297 bp, 13 predicted proteins | sample 1539321 | NCBI WGS metagenome assembly ODAI01 (sample SAMN02144231, study PRJEB22623) | gut metagenome | biome: sheep rumen | host: Ovis aries | place: New Zealand
ATCAGACATCAGGGATCAGGCATCAAACCCGCCTGTAGCGGCGAGCATTGCTCGCCACGGGTACTCTGCACGGACGGGGAATCAAGGATCAGGCATCAGACCCGCCTGTAGCGGCGAGCATTGCTCGCCACGGGTACCCCGCACGGACGAGGAATCAAGGATCAGGCAACAGGCAATAGGGAATAGGGAATAGGAGAACGATATGGAATATAAATCTTTAGGAAATTCCGATTTGAAGGTATCGGTGATCGCCCTGGGCACCTGGGGGCTGGGGGGCGGCAGTGTATGGTCTGACCGGGACTCCACCGCCGCCGAGGCTGCCCGGCTGCTGGACGCCTGCAAAGATCAGGGCATCAACTATATCGACACCGCTCCCGTCTACGGCACCGGCGCCAGCGAGACGCTGCTGGGGGCCGCCCTGGCGGGCCGCCGCCACGACTTCATTCTTCAGAGCAAATGCTCTCTGAACTGGAGAGGGGAGGGGGGCAATTTCCACTACTCCAGAGACGGCTATACCGTCAACAACGACCCCCGCCCCGCCGCCGTCCGCCGGGACGTGGAGGACTCTCTGCGCCGCATGAAAACCGACTACCTGGACTCTGTTATCGTCCACTACGTCTGCAAGTCCTTCCCCGCGGCGGACACCGTGGGCGTGCTGGAGGATCTGATCCGGGAGGGGAAGATTCGGGCCTACGGCCTGTCCAACAGCCAGCCCGCCGATCTGGAGGAGTATCAGAACGCCCCCCAGCGCAGGCAGGGCGTCAGTGTGGTTCAGGAGTTTTTCAGCATCCTCTCTCCCTTCCACGGAAGGGAATACTTCCCCCTCTGCGCCAAATATGGCACCAGCTTCCAGACCTACGGCGTCCTGGAGGAGGGCTTTCTGACGGGGCCTGATTTTCTGGAGCGCCGCTTCGCCAAAACCGACATCCGTTCCCGCATCCCCTGGGTGGAGGAAAAATATCACGCGGGGCTGCGCCGGGCCTTTGAAGCCTGGACGCCCCTGTGCCGGGCCCACGGCTGCAGCTTCGCGCAGCTGGTTGAGGCCTGGGCCCTGGCCCAGCATCCCAACATGAGCCTGCTGGTGGGGATGCGCAGACCCGAAAACGTCGCGGACACTGCCCGCTGCCTGGAGCTCCGGCTGAGCCCGGAGGAGCTTTCCGCCATGGAGGAGAGCGTGAAGGCCATCCAGGTCGCAGTGCTGGACAAATGAGCCGCCGCGGCTTCAAGACCCGCTGCGCGGCGCTTCTTCTGATCCTGAGCCTGGCCGCGGCCCTCCTCCCTCTGGCCGCCGCGGCGGAGCCGGATCCGACGGAAGAAGCGTCTCAGCAGGAGGAGAGTGCCATGGAAGAAGCGCTTCGCGCCTCCGGCGCCATCCACGCGGAAGTCAGCCCGGGGGTGCGGAACATCGTAAAGCGGGCCTGTCAGCTCACGGATATCGTCTGGACGCCTCTGCGGAACATCGAGGGCTGGAAGAACTACTCCGGCAACCGCTTCCTGGCGGGACGGAGCTACACCGGTCTGCCCTATGCCCAGCCCCACCGCTCCGGCAGCTACGTGCCCTGGCAGACCTCTCTGACGGAATTCCTTCGCCAGGTGGCAAACCCGGACAGCGCCATGTATTCCGCCCAGGCGGTCTCCCAGGTCCAGAAGAACCCCGGGCCGTACTATTCCTGTGAATGCTCCGCCTTTGTCTCCTGGGCCTGGGGCCTGCCCCAGCGGGAGACCACCCACACCCTGCCGCAGTACTCCACGGTGATCGGCGGCAGCATATCCAATCTCCAGGTGGGGGACTGTCTGAATCTGGAGGGCAAGCACGCCCGTCTGGTGACGGATATCACCTACGACGCCCACGGCTCTCTGACGGGCATTGAGATCTGCGAGGAAACGCCCCCCGCCGCCCGGCGGATCTGGTATCGGGAGGGCAGCAGCAGCCACCCGCTGACGGAGCTGCAAACGGATTTCCTGGACAAGGGCTACGTGATTCTGCGCAGCAAGACCCGGGATCTGGTGGGCTACAGCCACTCCTGCGCCGTTCCCCTGGCGGGGGATGTCTGCCCCGTCTGCGGCGCCAATCCCTACCGGGATCTTCCCCTGAACAGATGGTACGCCGGGGCCGTGGCCTACGTCTGCAACCAGGGCCTCATGAGCGGCACCTCGGCCGATACCTTCTCTCCCAACGCGGAGATCACCCGGGCGATGGCGGTGATGATGCTCTGGCGCATGGAGCACAGCCCCGATTCCGTGGGCACCGTTCCCTTCCGGGACGTGAAAACCGACGCCTATTACTACGCCGCCCTGCGCTGGGCCTGGGCCCGGGGCATCGTCTCCGGCACCGGGGCGGATCGCTTCAGCCCCAAGGCCCCCTGCACCCGGGCCCAGCTGGTGACCTTCCTCTGGCAGACGGCGGGGAAGCCGAACCCGAAGCAGAGCAGCTGCGGCTTCCGGGACGTGAAGCCCGGGGACTGGTACTACAAGGCCCTGCTCTGGGCGGTGGAAAACGGCGTCGTCTCGGGCAAGAGCGCGGACCGCTTCTGCCCCAAGGACCATGCCACCCGGGCCGAGACAGCCGCCATGTTCCAGGCGGTCTGCCAGCTGCGGGGCAGCTTTATGGGCCGGTAAAACAGCCCGCCGAAGCGGGCAGGGGAGGAGGATCTGCTGTGACAGCCGCCGATAAAACCAAACAGCTTCTGGCCGACGGCCTGCGGGAAATGACCGTGAGCACCAGCTTCCGGAAAATCCGGGTGGGGGAGCTGTGCCAGCGCTGCCGGGTGGACCGCCGGACCTTCTATTATCACTTCAAGGACGTCTACGATCTGGCGGCCTGGATCTTTGACCAGGCCCTGGACGGGAATCTCCCGGACAGAGAGGGGCGCTTCCTCCATGAGGGACTGACCCGCACCATAGCCGCCCTGTGGGCGGATCGCTGCTTCTACCGGCGGGCCCTGGAGGAGAACTCCCAGAACGCCCTGGGCAGCTATATCATGGAACGGTGCGCCGACATCTACCAGACGGCCATCCTGACCCAGAAGAAGGGAGAGCCGCTGACGGAACGGGAGATTTTTGCCATCCACTATCACAGCGTGGGCAGTCTGACCATGCTGCGCCGCTGGCTGCTCTCGGACCGAGGGGTGGAGCCCCAGGAAATGGCGGCCCGCCTGGGTTTGACGATGCCGCCCATTCTGCGGGAGCTCTACCGCAGCCACGCCCTGGAATCAAATAACAAGCAGACAGGAGGAAACGCCCATGAATGAAGAGGCATTGAAATGGCAAGTTCTGGACACGGAACAGCTGCTCCACACCCCGGTCTTTGACGTACTCTCCCAGCGGGAGCAGGCTGCCGCCGGACCCAGCGGCCGCTACGTTGCCATGGAGGCCCCGGACTGGGTCATGGTGATCCCGGTGCTGGGAGAGGACTTCCTCCTGGTGCGGCAGTGGCGCCACGCCGCCCGCTGCCTCACCGTGGAGTTCCCCGGCGGCGTCCGGGACGGGGCGGAGGACCCCGCCGACACCGCCCGGCGGGAGCTTCTGGAGGAGACCGGCTTCAAGGCCGGCAGACTCACCAAGCTGGGCAGCTGCAATCCCAACCCGGCCCTGTTTCGCAATACCTTCCACTGCTATCTGGCGGAGGAGCTGATCCCCACGGGAAGTCAGCACCTGGACGCCGATGAGCTGTTGAGCTATGAACGGCATCCCATCTCCGAGGTGGTGGAGCGCTTCGGCAGCCCCCTCTACGCCCACGCCCTCATGGGTACGGCGCTGGCCTTCTATCTGCGCAGCGCCGCCCGGAGAGAGGAAAGGAAATAAACGCGCAAGCCCCGCATAAGTGAAAAGGAGGAGTGACCCATGTATCTGCTGGCAAACGGCCGTCTGATTACCCGGGACCCCGCCCGGGGCTATATCAAGGACGGCGGCGTCGCGATCCGGGGAAGAAGCATCCTGGATCTGGGAAGCACCGCCGAGCTCCGGGCCAAATACCCGGAGGCGGAGTTTCTGGACGCCCAAGGCGGCGTCATCATGCCCGCCTTCATCAACGCCCACACCCACATCTACTCCGCCCTGGCCCGGGGCCTGTCCATCAAGGGCTACAACGCAGCGAATTTCTTCGAGGTTCTGGACGGCCAGTGGTGGGCCATTGACCGCAGGCTCAGCCTTGCGGGGACCCGCGCCTCCGCCGACGCGCTGATGATGGACTGCATCAAGCAGGGCGTCACCACCATCTTCGATCACCACGCCTCCTACGGGGAGATCCCCGGCAGCCTCCACGTCATCGCGGAGTCCGCCAAACGCTTCGGCCTCCGGGCCTGCCTCTGCTACGAGGTCTCGGACCGGGACGGGGAGGAGAAGGCCCTGCAAGCCGTTCAGGAGAACGCGGACTTCATCAGCGAATGCGAAAACGAGAAAAACCCCATGCTGGCGGCCATGTTCGGCGGACACGCCCTGTTTACCATATCCGACAAGACCTTTGAGCGGATGGCCGCCGCCAACAACGGCCGCACCGGCTATCACATCCACGTCTCCGAGGGCATGAACGACGTCTACGACAGCCTGCGAAGCTATGGCCGCCGCCCCGTCCAGCGCCTCCACGACCACGGCATCCTGGGCCCCAAGACCCTGCTGGGCCACTGCATCCACGTCAACTCCGCCGAAATCGACCTGATCCGGGAGACCGGGACCATGGTGGTGAACAACCCGGAGTCCAACATGGGCAACGCCGTGGGCACCTGCCCCGTGCTGCAGCTGTACCGGAAGGGCGTCCTCCTGGGCCTGGGCACCGACGCCTATACCAACGATATGCTGGAGTCCGTCAAGGTGGCCCTCATCGCCCAGCGACAGAACGCCTGCCTGCCCAACGTGGGCTGGCAGGAGGTGACGCAGATGCTCTTTGCCAACAACGCGAAAATCGCCGCCAGGTACTTCCCGGATCAGCTGGGGGTCCTGAAGCCCGGGGCCTCCGCCGACGTCATCGTCATGGACTACAAGCCCTTCACCCCCTTCTCCGACGCCAACGTTGACGGCCACATCCTCTTCGGCATGACGGGCCGTCAGTGCCGCACCACCGTCGCCGCGGGCCGGGTGCTGATGCGGGACGGGGAGCTGCTGGGCATCGACGAGGAGGCGGAAAACGCCCATATCTTAGAGGAAGCGAAAAAGCTCTGGGGCGAGCTCAATCACTGCGCCTACAACGCGGAGGGCGAGCTCTGAGCCGGAGCCCCAGCCGGAAGATCCGTTTTTGATTGATCAAAAGGAGGGATACCATGTCTGAAAAAATGTACCCCATTCCCTTTGCGCGTCTGATGAGCTGGGCTCTGCGGGAGTACCGGCAGGAGGGCACCGTCTTCGGCGTTCGCCGCTTCTACAGGGCGAAGCCGGAAAAGACCCTCCCCATCTTCGGGGAAAAAATCGAAAGCCCCTTCGGGCCCGCCGCCGGTCCCAATGCCCAGCTGGCCCAGAACATCATTGCGGCCTACGTTGCCGGCGCCCGCTTCTTTGAGCTGAAAACCGTCCAGCAGATGGACGGGGAGGAGCTGGCCCGCTGCGTGCCCCGGCCCTGCATCCTGGCGGAGGACGAGGGCTATAACCAGGAATGGTCCACAGAGCTCACCGCGGCCCAGGCCCGGGACGAGTACATCAAGGCCTGGTGCGCCCTGAAGGTCCTGTCCGGCCTTTGGGGCCTGGGAGATCCGGAGGGCTTCGTCTTCAATTTGTCCGTGGGCTACGACTTGGCGGGCATCAGCGGCCCCAAGGTGGACGGCTTCCTGGAGGCGTTGAAGGACGCCTCCCATACCCCCCAGTTCGCGGAATGTCTGGAAATGCTGAAAAGGCTGCTGCCGGGTCACGAAGCCTGGATCGACGGCATTTCGCCCCGGGTCTCCCGCTCCGTCACCCTCTCCACCCTTCACGGCTGTCCCCCGGAGGAGATCGAGCGCATCGCCTCCTATCTGATCCGGGAAAAGGGGCTCCATTGCTTTGTCAAGTGCAACCCCACCATCCTGGGCTACCGTACCGCCCGGGATACCCTGGACGCCATGGGCTATGATTACGTGGTCTTCGACGAGCACCACTTCAACGAGGACCTGCAATGGGAAGACGCCGTTCCCGTGTTCCGGCGGCTGAACGCCCTGGCCCGGGAGCGGGGACTGGAATTCGGCCTCAAGCTCTCCAACACCTTCCCGGTGGATACCACCCGGGGGGAGCTGCCCAACGACGAGATGTATATGTCCGGCCGGGCCCTCTTCCCCCTGACCGTGGAGATGTGCCGCCGGGTTTCCGCCCAATTTGACGGCGGCATGAAGATCTCCTTCGCCGGCGGCGCGGACTGGTTCAACTGCGACAAGCTCTTTGCCGCCGGGATATGGCCCATCACCGTGGCCACCACCATTCTCAAGCCCGGCGGCTATAACCGTGTGTCCCAGCTCTGCGAAAAGACGGAGGCGCTGCCCTTCGGCCCTTTCGCCGGGACGGACACAGAGGCTCTGGCCGCCTTGAGCGAGGCCTGCCATACGGACCCCAGGCACACCAAGCCCATCAAGCCTCTGCCCAGCCGGAAATCCGAGGAGCCGGTGCCCTGGTTCGACTGTTTCTCCGCCCCCTGCGAGGGAGGCTGTCCCATTGGGCAGGACGTGCCGGAATACATGGAGCTCTGCGACCAGGGCCGCTATGAAGAGGCCCTGCGGCTCATCACCGAGAAAACCCCCCTGCCCTTCATCACCGGCACCATCTGCGCCCACCGCTGCATGGGCAAGTGTACCCGCGGCTTCTACGACGATCCCGTTCAGATTCGGGCGGTGAAGCTTCTGGCAGCGGAGCGGGGCTATGAAGCCCTGCTGGCCTCGGTTCAAAAACCGGAGCCCGTCCCCGGCAAAAAGGCCGCCATCATCGGCGGCGGCCCCACGGGCATGGCCGCGGCCTGGTTCCTCAGCCGGGCCGGAGTGGCCTGCACGCTCTTTGAGCGGGGGCCGAAGCTGGGGGGCATCGTCCGCCGGGTGATCCCGGATTTCCGCATTTCGGAGCAGGCCATTGACCGGGACGCCGCCTTGATCGCCGCCTATGGGGCGGAGATCCGGACCAATACCGAGGCCCCGTCCGTCCCGGAGCTGAAGGCCGCGGGCTATACCCATATCCTCTTTGCCGTGGGCGCCTGGAAGCCGGGCCGTCTGGAGCTGGAGGGGAAGGTGCAGCCCGTCATCGGCTGGATGGAGGCCCGGAAATCCGGCGCGGACGCCGCGCCTCTGGGCCACGTGGCCGTCATCGGCGGCGGCAATACCGCGATGGACGCCGCCCGGCTGGCGAAGCGCAGCGGGGCCGAGTCCGTCACCCTGGTCTACCGCCGCAGCAAGCGCTATATGCCCGCCGATCCCCAGGAACTGGAGCTGGCTCTGGCGGATGGGGTGGACTTCCTGGAGCTGTCCGCCCCGGTGAAGCAGGAGAAGGGGAGACTGCTCTGTGAGAAGATGCGGCTGGGCGAGCCCGACGCCTCGGGCCGCCGGAGTCCGGTGTCCACCGGGATGTACACGGAGCTGCCCTGCGACCTGGTGATCTCCGCCGTGGGGGAGCAGGTTGACCCCGCCCCCTTCCTGGCCTCCGGGGTGGAGCTGAACGCCAGAGGCCGCCCCGCCTTCCGCACCAACCTGGAGAACGTCTACGCAGGCGGCGACGCCCTGCGGGGCCCAGCCACGGTGGTGGAGGGCATTGCCGACGCCGCCCGCTTCGCGGAGGCGGTGCTCGGAGAGCGGCACAGATTCGTCTATCCGGAGGGCTGCCGTCCCAGCCAGGAGGCCGCCGCGGAGAAGAAGGGTCTGCTGATCCCCGCCGGAGCCGCGGAACATGAGCCGGAGCGCTGTCTGCGCTGCAATACCGTCTGCGAAAACTGCGTGGACGTCTGTCCCAACCGGGCAAACGTGGCCGTAAGCCTGGCCGACGGCTCGGTTCAGATCCTGCATTTGGACGAGCTGTGCAACGAATGCGGCAACTGCGCTGCCTTCTGCCCCTACGCCGCCCAGCCCTGCCGTGACAAGCTGACCCTCTTCGCCCGGCCCGAGGACTTTGCCGACTCCGAAAACAACGGCTTCCTCTTCCTGCCCGGCGGGAAACTGCGGATCCGGCTGCCCGAGGGCGTCCGGGACACGGTGCCGGAGGATGAAGCGCTGAGCCCCAGGCTGCGGGAGCTGATCGCCGCGGTGCAAACTCGTTATCCGGAACTGATCGCGGCTGATTGCCTGGAGGATCGCCCATGAATTCTGAAATCTCATTCCCCGTTACCATCATTTTAGCCTTGGTTTCCCTTTTTGTCTGGACAGCCGGGAACAAAATGAAGAATAAGCGTCTGATCTACATCGGCATTCTGTTCTCTGTCGCCGCAATTCTGACCCTCTTTCTCCGGCTCTGACGGAAAACGGGTCTTAACTGGAAAGGAAGCAACAAATGGATCAAATCATCGAACTCTTCAAGACCTATACCGCCGCCCTGCCCACCTCCGTGGTAGCCGTCATTTTGCTGATGGTGGGTTTGAAGGTAGGCAAGGGCATTCTCAAGCTCCTGGGCCTCGCGCTGATCGCCGCAGCCGTCCTCTTCTTTGTGCTGAAGGTCTGAGCAAGCCGCAGAATCCCCGTTTTTCCCAGGCGGAAAAACGGGGATTTTGCACAAAAGGGCCCCCGTTTGCCCGGCATATTGTCCGTCTGTTTCCTGCGGGATCCAAAGAAATATGACAAAACCTACAAAGATTTGCAAGCCGCCTGTTTTGGGTTGACAGGAGGCGGGGGCCTGTGATAAAGTATAGCCAATCAAGCAGAACGAGAACCCACAGCAGCATGAGAGGGCAGAATATGGCAAAGCTTCGTTTCATCCGTGAGATTTCCCAGAATGTTCAGGGGCTCATTCCGCTTGTCGATACTGGCATGGTGCCCGTATCCCATCACTGCGCTGTTTTTCCCGGCTTTTGCGATGTGCATGTGCATTTTCGCGAGCCGGGTTTTTCTTATAAGGAGACCATTGCCTCCGGCTGCGCCGCGGCGGCCCGGGGCGGCTATACCGCCGTCTGTACCATGCCGAACCTGAACCCCGTGCCGGACAGCCCGGAGCGTCTGGCGGTGCAGGAGGCGCTGATCGCGGCCCAGGCCTGCATCCACGTCTATCCCTACGGAGCCATTACCGTGGGGGAGCAGGGAGAGACCCTGGCGGAGCTGGAGGCCCTGGCCCCCCGGGTCGTGGCCTTCTCCGACGACGGCCACGGCGTCCAGCGGGACGAAATGATGCGCGCCGCCATGGGAAAGGCCAAAGAGCTGGGCAAGCTCATCGTGGCCCACTGCGAGGACAATCGCCTGCTCCGCGGCGGCTATATCCACGACGGCGTCTATGCTAGAGCCCACAATCACCGGGGCATTTGCTCCGAGAGCGAATGGGGCCAGATCCGGCGGGATCTGGAGCTGGTGCGGGAAACCGGCTGCGGCTATCACGTCTGCCACATCTCCACCAAGGAGAGCGTGGCGCTGATCCGGGCCGCCAAGGCCGAGGGCCTGGACGTGAGCTGCGAGACCGGCCCCCACTACCTGGTGCTGGATGAGAACGACCTGCAGGAGGACGGCCGCTTCAAGATGAATCCGCCCCTGCGCTCCCGGGAGGACCGGGAGGCCCTGCTGGCGGGGGTCCTGGACGGCACCATCGACTGCATCGCCACCGACCACGCCCCCCACAGCGCGGCGGAGAAGGCCAAGGGCCTGGCGGGCAGCGCCTTCGGCATCGTGGGGCTGGAGACCGCTTTCCCGGTACTCTATACCAGGCTGGTGCGCCCCGGACTGCTGAGCCTGGACCGGCTTATGGAGCTTCTGGTCTATCATCCCAGAAAGCGCTTCTCTATCCCCCTAGGCGACGACTACTCCATCTGGGATCTGGACGCGGAATACAGCGTCGATCCCGCGGAATTTCTGAGCTTGGGCCGGGCCACCCCCTTTGCCGGGTGGCGGGTCTTTGGCAAATGCCTCGCCACCGTCTGCGGCGGCAAGCTCGTCTACCAAGCCGCCCCGTAGCGGCGCACACCAGTGCGCCACGGGAAAAGCTCATCAATCCTCCCGTAGCGTCGCACACCAGTGCGCCACGCTGTAAGCCCCAGAACCGTGAAAGGATACTCCATGAAAGACAGTCTATTCACAATTCTTGCCCAGCGTTCCCTTACAAACAATGTCTATGAGCTGAAGCTCAGCGGCGACTGCGCCGACATCACCCGGCCCGGCCAGTTTGTCAACCTGCGGCTGGAGGGCCTGTATCTGCGCCGCCCCATCTCCGTCTGCGACCTGGAGGGGGATACCCTCACCCTGATTTATAAGGTGCTGGGCAAGGGCACCGAGCAGCTCAGCCGGATGCGTCCCGGGGAAACAATCCCCGTCCTCACAGGTCTCGGCAACGGCTACGATACCGCCCTTTCCGGGGATCGTCCGCTGCTGATGGGGGGCGGCGTCGGCGTCCCGCCTCTGTACCTGCTGGCAAAGCGCCTGCGGGGGGAGGGCAAGCCCGTCGCCGTGATCCTGGGCTTCAACACAGCCTCGGAGATCTTTTATGAAGAGCGCTTCCGGGACCTGGGCTGTGACGTGAGCGTCACCACCGCGGATGGCTCCCGGGGCGTCAGGGGCTTCGTCACCGACGCCCTGCCGGAGGCCTATTCCCACGTCTATACCTGCGGCCCGGAGCCCATGCTGAAGGCCGTGTTCAAAAGCATTCACACCGGCGGCTCCTTCAGCTTCGAGCGGCGCATGGGCTGCGGCTTCGGCGCCTGTATGGGCTGCTCCTGCAGGACCGTCACCGGCTATAAGCGCATATGCAAGGAAGGCCCCGTGCTGCAAAAGGAGGAGATCTTATGGGAAGGCTGAGCGTCGAGCTCTGCGGCATTCCGCTGGATAACCCCGTGATCCCGGCCTCCGGCACCTTCGGCTACGGCTATGAGTTCGCGGAGCTGTACGACATCAATCTGTTGGGCAGCTTTTCCTTTAAGGGCACCACCCGGGAGCCCCGCTTCGGCAACCCCACGCCCCGGATCGCGGAATGCCCCGCCGGAATGCTGAACGCCGTGGGCCTGCAAAATCCCGGGGTGGACCGGGTCATCGACACCGAGCTGCCCCGGCTGGCCCGGGTTTTTCACAAGCCCGTCATGGCCAACGTCAGCGGCTTTTCCTTAGAGGAGTACGCCGAAACCTGCGCGAAGCTGGACCCCCAGCCCCAGATCGGCTGGCTGGAGGTGAATATCTCCTGCCCCAACGTCCACGGCGGCGGCATGAGCTTCGGCACCGACCCGGCCGCCGCGGCCTCCGTGGTGCGGGCGGTGAAGGCTGTCACGACGAAACCCGTCATCATCAAGCTGACCCCCAACGTCACCGACGTCGTCTCTGTCGCCAAGGCCTGCGAGGACGCGGGAGCCGACGGCGTCAGCCTCATCAACACCCTGCTGGGCCTGCGGATGGATCTGAAAACCCGGAAGCCCCTGCTTGCCAATATCACCGGCGGCCTTTCCGGCCCCGCAGTCTTCCCGGTGGCCCTGCGGATGGTGTGGCAGGTGGCCCACGCGGTGAAAATCCCCGTGGTGGGCATGGGCGGCGTCAGCAGCGCCGAGGACGTGCTGGAGATGCTCATGGCCGGAGCCGCCGCGGTGGAGGTGGGAGCCGCCAACCTCATCGACCCCTGGGCCTGCAAGCGCATCATCGAGGCTCTGCCAGCAGCCATGGACCGATACGGGATCAGGACCCTGCGGGAATTGAGAATTGAGAATTGAGAATTATCGGAGTTTTTCAAATCGAGATTTGAAAAACACATTCATTTTCAACTTTCCATTTTCCATTTTCAACTGCGTACATACACCGTTTTAAGATGACAGGAGGAAGAAAAAATGGGACGTGACGTCATCATCGCCTGCGATTTCCCCAGCGGGGAACAGACTCTGGCCTTTCTGGACCGCTTTCAGGGCAGAAAGCCTTTTGTGAAGATCGGCATGGAGCTCTTCTACGCCGAGGGCCCGGAAATCGTGCGGCAGATCAAAGCCCGGGGCCATCAGATCTTTCTGGATCTGAAGCTCCACGATATTCCCAACACCGTGAAAAAGGCCATGGCCGTGCTCTCCCGGCTGGATGTGGATATCTGCAACCTCCACGCCGCGGGCACCGCCGAGATGATGCGGGCCGCCCTGGAGGGCCTGACCCGGCCCGACGGCACCCGGCCCCTGCTGATTGCCGTGACCCAGCTCACCTCCACTAACCAGGAGGCCCTGGAGCAGGAGCTGCTGATTCCCCGCCCCATAGACGAGGTTGTAATGGCCTACGCGGAGAACGCCAGACGGGCGGGACTGGACGGCGTGGTCTGCTCGCCCCTGGAGGCGGAGAAGGTTCACAGCCGCTGCGGGCGGGACTTTCTCACCGTCACCCCTGGCGTCCGCTTTGCCGACGGGGACAGGGAAGACCAGAAGCGGGTCATGACCCCCGCCCAGGCCAAGGCCGTCGGCTCAGACTACATCGTGGTGGGCCGCCCCATCACTGCAAGCTCCGACCCCGTGGCCGCCTACGAGCGCTGCTGTGAAGAATTTATCGGCTGAACCCTGAACTCTAACACTGAATAAGGAGACTACAAATGGACCTGAAAACCCAAATCGCAACGGACCTGCTCTCCATTCGGGCCGTGTTTTTCCGGCCGGAGGAGCCCTTCACCTGGGCCAGCGGCATCAAGAGCCCCGTCTACTGCGACAACCGCCTGACCCTCACCGCCCCCGAGATCCGAACCCATGTGGAAAACGGCCTGGCCCAGCTGATCCGGGAGCACTACCCCGAGGCGGAGGTCCTCATGGGCACCTCCACCGCCGGCATCGCCCACGCCGCCATTGTGGGCCACATCATGGGCCTGCCCATGGGCTACGTCCGCTCCGGCAACAAGGACCACGGCAGACAAAACCGCATCGAGGGCCGCCTGGAGCCCGGCCAGAAGGTGGTGGTGGTGGAGGATCTGATCTCCACCGGCGGCTCCGTCATCGAGGTGGTGGAGGCCCTGCGGGAGGCCGGAGCCCAGGTGCTGGGCATCGTCTCCATCTTCACCTACGGCATGCAGCGGGGCCTGGACCGTCTGGCCGCCGCGCAGGTGAAAAACCAGTCTCTGACGGACTTTGATCACATCGCGTCCGTTGCTGCCCGGGAGGGCTATATCAAACCGGAGGACGTGGAACGGCTTATCGCCTTCCGCAACAACCCCTCTGACGAAAGCTGGATAGGAGGAACCAAATGAAACGAAGCATCATCGACATCCTGGACCTGAGCACCGCCGAGCTGGAGGA
>ODAI013224565.1_pt1 | contig 13297 bp, 12 predicted proteins | sample 1539321 | NCBI WGS metagenome assembly ODAI01 (sample SAMN02144231, study PRJEB22623) | gut metagenome | biome: sheep rumen | host: Ovis aries | place: New Zealand
GAATCAGCCGGCCCCGAAGGGTTGGAAGATTGCCACCCGTAGGGAGGTCTATACCATTCTGCCCGAAGTGTTGAGCTTGGGCTGGACGGATGATAAAGCGGCTCTCTATCAGGCGAATACGACGCAAACCATGACGGGCAATCCAACGACCGCTGAATGGGTCGGTTCCTATGATTTCCAGTATATCCTGGGCCGTATCACCCTGCCTGCCGCCGGTTCCAGACCGGGCCTGAAGACCATCAATCATTCCCCGACCGGCAATGCCTGCGTTTACGGCATCAAGCATCAGGGAACCGACCAGGCCTACCGGATCAAGATCGAGCAGCTCCCCAGCAAGACCGTCATCTACTCCGAGGGCGGGAAAACCTTCTATTTCAACTACGTACGGATTACCCGCTATCCCGCGAAGGCTACGGACAAGTTCATCACGGATGTGACTTCTGACGCCAGTGCAAGTGTGGCCGATAATCCGCACCAGAGAACGACCGTCACCCAGACCAATCTGCAGGATTTCGACTGGGACCACCCGTCCGCCGAACTGTTCTTCCCGATGCAGGGTTACATCGACGCAGGTTATATCGGCACCAACTGGGAGGACCTGTACGTGGATGAATTCGGAATCAGCTGCATCATGCGTGTCACGACCTGGACTGGAGCAAATCCCGGCTTTAACCATACGTTCTACTTCCGTAATAGCGGAGTAGGTAGTAACACCGGCAGCCGCAACGCCCTCGGTGACCCGATCCGTCTGATCCGCGACTTCAACTCCGACGCGAAATAATCGTTCGTCATACTTCTATTTTAATCAGGGAGGCCCGCCAGGTCTCCCTGATTTGTATCTCCAGAACGGATCACAAAGTATCCTGATTATTTGCATTTTCAAGAAATTCGTTTTACCTTTGCCGACATGAAATGCACTGTCATTTCGTGATTTTCTGCAGTGCCCTCCGGGTGGAGGGCAAGGGCGAAGCCGTTAAGGCACCCCGAAAGAATCATCTAAAAAACATCAATACAATTATGCGAAAGTTACTGACTTTGACCGCAGCCCTGATTCTCGGGGCAAGCCTCATGCACGCCCAGGGAGGAGATCCCTACGATCCGTCCGGCAGATGGAACGTTTCCGTCCAGGGCGGCGTTATGGGTTCCCTGAGTGAGAACGCCTTCTCCTACAACGACAATGGCTACCTGGGCAAACTGTACACCCCCCAGGCCTCTGTCGCCGTGGGCTATGACTTCAACCAGACGTACGGTATCCGCGCTTCTGTCGGTTTCGGCAAGAACATGTCCGCCGGCAACGTGAAGCAGACCGCTGTCCGCAACAACAACGGCTTCTGGCCCTACGGATTCAAGAGCATCAACGCATTCGTGGACTGTGTCATCAACCTCAACGGCCTCAACGTGACTTCCCGGGCGTTCGCCCCGAAGCTCTACGGCGGTCTCGGCTACGGCCACTCCTTCGGTTTCTGGCGTCCGAGCTACTCCATGATGAACGATGCGGACCTCGTGGAAGCTGCCAAGATGTTCAACTACAAGAAGTTCCATCCCACCCAGAACATCAACGAATCCAATCACGCCCTCGGTTTCCGTTTCGGATTCATCGCCGAGTATAACATCACCCGCAACCTCGGCATCTTCGCCGACATCTGCGGTGAGGCCTACACCGACAACTACAACGGTCTCGAGCCTTGGACCTGGGACCACGCCAAGGGCACCGGTTACGCCGGTTTCCCGCTGGACCTCCGCGGCCTCGCTTCCTTCGGCATCCTGCTGCGTTTCAACTAGTCTGATAAAAAACAAAGATATCCTATGAAATTCAAATCCATCATCACGCTCGGCCTCGGTTTGGCCATGAGCATCAGCGCTTTTGCCCAGAGCAACAGCAACAACTATTGGTTTGGTGGCATCGGCGGAGGCGCCAACCTCGCCTTCGACGGCCAGCAGTACGTGGACCGTCCGAACTCCCACTCCGGTGTCGGTACGGCCCTGGATGTCTACGTAGGTAAGTGGTTCAACGATTTCGCCGGCTTCCGCGTCGGTTATCAGGGCCTCAGCACCTCCGATCAGTACACGGACTATGGCAAGTATCGTTTCGACTACGGTCACGCGGACCTCATGTTCAGCGTCGCCGACTGGTTCATCCCTTATATCCACGCCGGTTACGCCCACATCCAGAAGGGTGGTGTCGCCGGTGGTATCGGCATGATGCTGCCGATCCGTCTCACCAAGCGTATCGCCATCGTTCCTGACGTGAAGGCCATGGCTCACAGCAACCGTCTCTTCAACGACGGCCGCGGCAACATCGCCGGTACCCTCACCGGTACCCTCGGTCTCGCCATCAACATCGGCAGCCGCCCGAAGCAGATCGAGCGCGTCGAGATCCCGGTCGAGGTCATCAAGTACCGCACCGACACCGTGGTCGTGAAGGAAGTCCGCGTCGACACCGTCTACATCCAGAAGGACATCGACGAAATCAACAAGATCCTCAGCGACATCGTCCTCTTCGACTTCGACAAGTACGACCTCACTCCGGAAGCCATCCCGGTCCTGAACCAGGTTGCCGACATCCTCAAGCGTCACCCGAAAGCCAACGTCGTCGTGGAAGGCCACACCGACAGCAAGGGTACCGAGGCTTACAACCAGGTCCTCTCCGAGAACCGTGCGAAGGCGGTCGTGAAGTACCTCGTCGACCAGGGCGTGAACGCCGGCATGCTCAGCTCTGTGGGCTACGGCAAGAGCCGCCCGATCACGGACAACTCCACGGAGGAAGCCCGTCACAGGAACCGTCGTATCGAGTTCCGCCTGAAATAACGCAGGATTTCCTGCGTCAGTAATCTGACTTTCAACAAGGTCTTGTCCGGTAAGGAATTATTGGGCAAGACCTTTTGAATAAGAATGAAGCCCGTCCTCGCCAAGATCTGGAGAGACCTGTCCTCCCCTGTCCGGAGAGGATGGGCTTATCTGTCCCTGAAAAGGAAGTTCCACGGTATCGTCCGGTTCGATGGGAGCAACCAGATCTGGCAAGGCTCCTCTTTCGAAGGGGCGAACAGTCTCGGGAAGCGGACCCGGTTCTCGGGCAGCATGGGCTATGGCACGTATCTGTGCGAGGACTGCGTCCTGACCGGCCGCATCGGCAGATTCACGTCCATTGCGGCGGAAGTTCGGAATGCGCAAGGGGTCCATCCCGTTTCCGCGCCTTTCGCAACCACCTCTCCCCTGTTCTACTCCCTCCGGAAGCAGGCCATGGTCACGTTTGCCACGGAACAGCGCTTCGACGAGATCAAACCCGGCGTCAGGATCGGCAACGACTGCTGGATCGGGGTCCGGGCCTTCTTCGCCGGAGACGTGACCGTGGGCGACGGAGCCGTCGTCCTGGCCGGGGCGGTCGTCACGAAAGACGTTCCGCCTTACGCCATTGTAGGCGGGGTTCCGGCCCGGGTCATCAAGTACCGTTATGATGAGGAGACCATCGCGTGGCTGCTGAAAGTGCGCTGGTGGGACCGTCCGGTGGAATGGCTCCGGGAAAACTGGCGGCTGCTGGGCGATTTGGAAGCATTGAAAAAGGCACTGGATGAAGATTAGCGTCATCACCATCAACTGGAACAATGCCGCCGGTCTGCGGAAGACCATCGACAGCGTCGCATCCCAAACGGTGCGGCCTTTCGAGTTTATTGTGGTGGACGGCGGATCCACGGACGGCGCGGTGGAGATGCTCCAAGCCGCCGAAGGAGTCGTAACAGACTGGGTATCAGAGCCGGACAAGGGCATCTACAACGCCATGAACAAGGGCGTCGCCCGCGCCCGCGGCGACTGGTGCATCTTCATGAACTCCGGGGACAGTTTCTCCGGTCCCACAGTCATCGCCGACCTCGACGCCTCGGGCGCATCGGCCGACATCATCTGCGGCCATGCGATGATCCAGGAGACGCCGGTCCGCCGGAAGACGCCTCCGTCCGAGATTTCCCTGGATTTCCTGTTCAGCGGTTCCCTGTGCCACCAGAGCGCGCTGATCCGCACATCCCTGCTGCGGGAGCATCCCTACGACGAGCGGCTCCGGATCGTTTCCGACCGGAAATTCTTCCTGCAGGCGCTGGTCCTGGACAACTGCTCGTACGAGACGGTGGACGTGGACATCGCCGATTACGACATTTCCGGGTTCAGCGCCCAGAACCGGTTCGCTTCCGAGCAGGAATGGGCCGGCGTCCTGGAATCGATGATCCCCTACCGGATCCGGGTGGACTACGGCCGGCGGGCGGCAGGCGCCCTGTACGGCGACTCCGACTATGAGAAGCTGTTCGCGGAAATCGGCCGCCGGAAGTGGCGGAAGCCGGTGTACCGGCTGGTACGCGGCCTGCTGCTGCTCCTGGCTCCCTTTGTCAAGGGGGCGAGGTTCGTGAAAGAATTGGGCCGATGAGCGCGAAGAAAAAAATGCCGGGGATCGAGTTCCTCCGGTTTTTCTTCATGGTCTGGATCTGCCTGATCCACATCTGGAAGCCGTTCAACCTGTATCACGGGGCGATCGGTGTCGAATTTTTCTTCCTCGTCTCAGGCTATTTCCTGTTCCAAGGCTACCGGAACAAGCCGGTTTCGGTCCTTTCGTTCGGCCGGAAACGCTTTGCGCGCCTGTTCCCGGCGTATTTTGTGGGAATCCTGCTCTCCTACGCCATCTTCATCCTCGACTCCGTCCATGACGGAAGCGGAATCGAAGGAATCCGCCTCGCGGGCGATTTCGTTACGGAAAGCCTCATGATCCAGGACCTGGGCTGGTTCTCCCTCAATCCGGTCAATCCGGTCTCCTGGTACGTCAGCGTGCTGTTCATCGCCAGCATCCTGCTCTACGCCGCGCTCCGGTTCCATGAGCGGTTTTCCCTCCTGGTCCTCTTCCCCGCCCTCATCGTCGGCTATTATGTCCTGACCGCCAGCCATGGTCTCCAGGTCACGGAAATCTTCGGAGCCGACGCGGCCAATTCCATCGGCCCGGTCTTCCTCCCGCTGGGAAGGGGCCTTGCCGCGATTTCCGCCGGCATCCTCATCGGGGCCATCCTGGAAAAGGCCGAATTCGGAAAGAAGGGAAGCCTCGGCCTCGACATCCTGTCGGCACTATCCTTCTGCCTGATCACGGTCTATCTGTTCCTTCCGTACGACAACGACTACCTGATGCTGCTGCCGATGGTGCTCCTGGTTCTGGCCGCCTGCCAGCCCGATTCCTGGCTGAACCGGTTATTCACGCATCCGGTCTGGAGCTTCCTGGGAAGCCTCACTTACGGAATGCTCATGCTGCATATTCCGGTCCGATACCTGGTCAATTACGGATACGGGCTCTACCCGCATTTCCGGATGGCCTGGATCCTCGTGTACCTGACGGTCACCATCCTGGCGGCCTGGGGGTTGAACAAGCTGCTGGAGGCCGTCCGTCCCAAAGTTCAGGGCTGATGACGAAAAAGGGAATCAACGCCCTGGTCTGGGGACTCATCCTGCTCTTTGCCGGAAGCATTTTCTGGATCAATTTCCACAGCGCTTTCTGGTACGACATGGACATGGCCCTCAACGCCCACGAGGCGAAGATGATGTGGGAGCAGCAGCGGTTGTTCCCGGACGGCTGGGTTTTCGGCAACCAGTACCAGATCGTCGACACGATCAATGTCGCCGCGCTGTTCTACGGGCTTGTCCATCAGTCCACGCTCGCCCTGGCCCTGGCGTCCTCCCTGGGCATGCTGCTGATCCTGGCGGCGCTCGCCTGGTGTCTTTCCCCCTTTGTCGACAGAAAGGGGCTGACCATCGGACTGCTTTGCCTCATCGGCGGTACCATCTTCGGCTACAGCGCCGCTTCCTACACCAAGGGACTGCAGGTTCTGTACACGATGGGCGCCTATTACGCCTGGTACCTGATCGTTTTCCTGCTCACGGCCGGCGTCTGGCTGCGCCTGAAAGAAGGGATGAAGGTCCATGGGAGCGCCTGGATCATCCTGCTGGCGCTGAACTTCGGCATCGGGATGAATTCCCTGCGGGAAGTGATGATCCTGGGACTCCCCCTCCTCGCGCTGGCTGCAATCATCGTCCTTTTCGAGAAGAAACCGAGCGTCCATTTCATCTTCGCGACGCTGGTCTTCGTGGCTGAAATGAGCGGTTACCTGGTGATGAAATCCATCCCCGTGCCCACGAGCGCCAACATGAGCGCCATCAGCCTGAATCTGACCGGCGCGAGTCTCCTGTCCGGCATCCTGAATTCGACCAGGAATCTGCTGCGGATTTCCGGCATCGCGCTCGCCAAGGATGGATGGGCCTATCTCCCGCTGACGATTTGCGCGGCCCTCGTGGCCGCCGCCATCCTGACGTCCATTTACCTGATATTCAAGCGGAAAGACCGGTCCGGGCTAGCCCGGGTCATTGTCCTGTGCGCCCTCAGTCTGCTGGGCGTCTATGCGGCCGGCTGCCTGTTCTTCAAGACCAGGGACATCTACTTCTTCCTATATTGGCTCCTCGCGGCGTTATCGGTGGTTTATGTCGCCGGGAAGCATCCGCTCGTGAAATGGGTGGTGGCCGGCATCGCCTTGCTGAACTATGGCTATCAATTCACCCCCGATTTCGTCGAATACCACCGACACGGCCGGGAAATGAAAGCCATCACATCCGAACTGGTCCAGCAGGGATACACGACCCTGTATGGAGATGATTGTACGGTGTTCGCCGCGGCGTCCAAGGACCGGATCGCAGCTGCGCCGATCCGGCTCAATCCTGTCACCAACAGCGCTTATCCGCTGATTGTGTTCCCCTACAACAAAGACTTGTCTCTCTATGGGGAGGCCCATCAACGGCAAGGTCTTGTCTGTATCTCCAACTTTTCCATACAATCGGAGACCGACGGCGCCTTACCGCAGGGTTTCAGCGAATTCAGCCCCCTTGCGTCCCTTCGCTGGGGGAAGCGTCTGATCTGGCTGTATCGGCCGTACAAGCCTTTTATCGAAAGCGTCAACTACCAAGATGAATAAGTATTCCATGTCGCGCTGGTGGGAAGTGGCCTTCTGCGTGTTGCTCGCAGGCGCATTCTGCCTGTGCTTTTCCATATCCACGTCACCGCTCTACACCCATTACGGGTATGATTCCGTCATCTTCCAGCTCATCGGCAAATTCTGGGCGGAGGGGCATATCCCCTATGTGGAACTCTGGGACCACAAAGGGCCCTACATCTTTTTCATCAATGCGCTGGGCTATGGGATGACGGGGAACGCGATCGGCGTCTTCCTCCTGCAAGTCCTTCACCTGGCCGTTACCCTGTTCTTCATTCTCAAAGGGTTCCTGTTGTTCCGCAAGCCCTTGCAGGCGTGCCTTCTGACGGCTGTTTCCCTGCTCTGGCTCCTCTGTTCCTTCGATGAAGGAAACCTGACGGAAGAGTACATGCTCCCCTGGATCGCGGCCGTCGTCTTCCTGACCCTCCAGTGGACGCAGGAAAAAGGTTTTCCGAGGACTAGCGGCTTCAACCCCGCCATCTCGCTCTTTTCCGGGATCATCCTCGGGCTCGGACTGATGACCCGGCTCACCAATGCGATCATTCCCTGCGGCATCATGCTGTTCGCCGGCATCCAGATGCTGGTCCGGCAAGAATGGCGGACGCTCGCCAAGACGGTTCTTCTGTATATCTGCGGTTTTCTCGTCTCGACCCTGCCTTTCATCCTCTACTTTGCGGCGAAGGGCGCCCTGTACGACATGTGGTTCGGGACCTTCCTGATGAATTTCTCCTATGCCACCGGGACGGGCGGATTCCACTTCCCGTCCATTGTCCGGAATATCCTCCTTCTTGCCGCGCCTTTCGTCGGAACCGCCGTTCTATCGGCCTTCCTGACGGTCACCGACAAGGAATTCCGGCCTACGGCCCTCCTTTGGATGCTGGCTTCTCTCCCCTACCTTCTGTGGCTGGTCGCCGGAAAGTGCTTCACGCACTACAACATGGTCGCGTATCCGCTCATTCCTGTCTTGTTCGTTCTGGCGGACAGGATTTCCGCGCGGTCGCGTATTCCGTGGGAAAAGATTCTTGCAGGGCTGGTCGTCGCCGGCGGTCTCGCGTTCGCTTTCGTGGGTTTCCGCCAGAGCCTGAAAGGATTCGACAACAGTTCCTGCCAGGCGGGAATCGACCTGGTCCGGGAACATGTTCCGGAGAATGAACTGACGGCCTTCAATGCCTGGGAATGTCACCCGGCCGTCTATCAGAAACTGGGGGTCAAACCCTGTTATCCCCATTTCATCGCCCAGGCCTGGCATGCTTCCTTCACCGACCTGGTGGCACGCGCCATCCGCACCGAGTGCGAATCCTTGCAAGCGGAATGGCTGCTGGTCGTCCCCTACCGGGCTTCGATGATCCAGGACATCCTGGACAAGGAATACACGGTCGTCGCCTCCAGCGGAGACGAAGACCTGCCCTATCTGCTGTATAAACGGAATGCACATGAATAAGACTGTTACCCTCCTGATTCCCTGCTACAACGAGGAGGAATCCCTGCCGTTGCTGTACGACACGCTTGTTCCGATCATGGGCGATGCGCGCTATGACTGGGAACTCCTTTTCATCAACGATGGCAGCACGGACCACACCCTCTCCGCCATCCAGGCCTTGCGGGAAAAAGACCCGCGGATCAGTTATATCGACCTGTCGCGCAATTTCGGCAAAGAGAGAGCCATGCTGGCGGGATTCGATTACGCCCAGGGCGACTGCGTGGTCATCCTGGACGCCGACTTGCAGGATCCGCCGTCCCTGGTCCCCGAAATGCTGCGGTACTGGGAGGAAGGATACGAGGATGTCTATGCCAAAAGACGGTCGCGGGGGAAGGAAGGATGGCTGCGCAAGAAGCTTTCCCTCGCCTATTACAGTCTCCTTCAAAAAACCACGCGTGTGGAGATCCTGCAGAATGTAGGCGATTTCCGCCTGCTCGACCGCAAATGTATCGAGGCCTTGAAGCAGATCCGGGAAAACGAGCGCTACACGAAAGGAATGTTCTGCTGGATCGGCTTCAAGAAGAAGGAGATCCTGTTCGACCGCGGCGACCGGGTGGTCGGCAAGTCTTCCTTCAACTTTGCCAGCCTCTTCAATCTGGGAATCGACGGCATCACCTCCTTTACGACGGCTCCGCTCCGGATGTCCACCATCCTGGGATTCATCATTTCGCTGGGCGCTTTCCTCATGATGATGTTCTTCCTGCTGAAGCGGCTCATCTTCGGGGATCCGGTCCAAGGTTTCTCCGCCTTGATCGTCGTGATCCTGTTCCTGGGCGGCATCCAGCTTCTGTCCCTGGGAATCATCGGGGAGTATATCGGACGCATCTTCAATGAGACGAAAAACCGGCCGGTCTATCTGGTGAACACCTACCAAGGAAGGGAAAAGAACTGATTTTGGCGGGGCGGACTATTTCATCGGATACTTCGACCCGCAGGCGGGGGGTGCAGGCCAATCTCGTCAACTGGTATGCCCGATGTCTCCGGACGCTCTGGATCTACATCATCCATGTTTACCTGTGGGTTTACTACTTCAGGCACTTCAGCGAGTCGCTCCCCCATACTTACTGGATGACCCTTGTCGTGTTTCTGGCCCTCCTGGGCGTATCCTACCCGCTTTCCGTGCTCATGGACCGGGTCTGGGCCGGCCTCCAGGGCCGGGCGCTGAAAATCTGCCACGTTTCCGAATGAGCCGATGAACACGGAGTCCCGCACATACAAGTCCCTGAGGAACAGCTGGGTTGCCCTGCTGTTCTATGCGGCGAACCTGCTGATCTCGTTCATCTCCCGGAAGGTCTTCATCGACCATCTGGGGGCGGACGTGCTGGGACTGAACACGACGGCGAGCAGCCTGCTCTCGTTCCTGAACCTCGCGGAACTGGGAATCGGGACGGCCATCGGCGTGACGCTGTACAAGCCGCTGGCCCAGAAGGACCAGACGGCCATCAACGAGATCGTCTCGCTGCAGGGATGGTTCTACCGAAAGGTCGCCTACGTCATCATCGCGGCCGCCTGCATCCTGATGCTGTTCTTCCCGAAGATCTTCGGGGACACCGGCCTGCCGCTCTGGTACGCTTACGGCTCCTTCGGCGTCATGCTCTTCGGGGCGCTGATCAGTTACTTTGTCAATTACCGGCAGATCGTCCTCTCCGCCAACCAGCAGCAATACCAGATTACAAGGACTTACTCCACCGCCCTGCTGGTGAAGGTGGTCTTCCAGATGATCGCCGTCTCCGTCTTTGAGAACGGTTATCTCTGGTGGCTCATCATGGAGTTCGTCTTCGCCATCCTGAGCAGCTGGATCCTGGATTACCAGATCCGGAAGACCTGTCCGGAACTCGACACCCGCACCGCGGACGGGGCGACGCTCCGCAAGAAGTATCCCGACGTCATCACGAAGGTCAAGCAGCTGTTCATCCACAAGATTTCCACCTTCGCCCTGACGCAGACGAGTCCGCTCATCATCTATGCCTATGCGACCCTGACCATGGTGACGGACTACGCGAACTATGCGCTGATCACAGCCAGCCTGATGTCGCTTTTCAACGCCATCTTCAATGGGATGAACGCCAGCATCGGCAATCTGGTGGCGGAGGGAGACAAGACACGGATCACGCGCGTTTTCAACGAGCTGTTCTCGTTCCGTTTCCTGATGATCGCAACCGTCTCCTACTGCTATTTCAAGCTGGCCACGCCGTTCGTCAGCATCTGGCTGGGCGCCGAATACGCCCTTCCGTGGGACGTCGTGCTGATGGTCACGCTGCTGTTCTATATCCGGGGGACCCGCGAAGTCGTGGACTCGTACATCAATGCGTACGGGCTGTTCTTCGACATCTGGGCGCCCGCGGCCGAAGCCGCGCTGAACGTCGGATGTTCCATCCTGTTCGGCTACTTCTGGGGGCTGACCGGCATCCTGGGCGGCGTACTGCTGAGCCAGATCCTGATCATCTTCATCTGGAAGCCCATCCTGCTGTACCACTATGGCTTCAAGACGTCCATCCTGGGGTACGTGCTGATGTACGCCAAGCATCTGGCCCTGTATGCCGTCTCCATCCTGCTGGTGAACCAGCTGTTCAAGGTCATTCCCATCGACCCGGCCGCCGGATACTGGCAGTTCTTCGTGGTCGGCGCCATCATCGCCGGGGTGTTCTTCCTCCTGCAGGGCGGTCTCCAGTATGCGACGGAGCAAGGGACGAGGGACTTTGCGAACCGGATGTGGAACCAAGTCATCCGAAGAAAGGCATGATCGAGTTCTCCGTCATCATCCCCTTGTACAACAAGGAAACCACCATCCTGAAGACCCTGGATTCGGTGCTGGCGCAGACCTATCCCCACTTCGAGGTGGTCGTGGTCGACGACGGGTCCACCGACAAGAGCGCAGAACTCGTCACTTCGCTGGCCGATTCCAGGATCCGATACTTCAAGAAGGAGAACGGAGGGCCCAGTTCGGCCCGGAACCTGGGCGTAGAAAAGGCGGAAAAAGAGTGGCTCCTGTTTTTGGATGCCGATGACCTTCTCCTCGGGAATGCGCTGGAAACCTTTGAGAAAGTGATTGCCCGCACCGAGGGGGCCGGCATCTTTGCCGCCAATTTCTATTGGGTCAAGAAGCAGGCGAAATGGTTATACGCAAAGGACTACCCGGAAGGGGTCGTGCGCAACCCCTATAAAGACTGGTTCCTCCACCGGCTGATGCCCCGCGCCGGGGCGTGTGTCATCCAAAAAGGCATTGCGTCGGACTATCCTTACAAGGAATATCTCCGCCGCTCGGAGGATACCGACGTCATGTTCGACATGATGCGGAACCACCCTGTTTACCGGATTGCTGTTCCCGTCATGGAATACCGCCTGGATGATGCCACGGAGAGCAAGATCCGGAGAGGCATCGGCAAAGACTTCCAGGGGCATCTCTCTTTCGACCGCTGGAAACCCCTCTGGGAGCGGATCTGCCTCTATGAACTTTACGTGGAGGCGAAAAACAACTACCCGGACGAGGTGCACGGCGTCTATCCGGACATGGGCAAGCGGGTGTTCCTCAAGGCCGCCTACCATGCCGCCTTCCGATACCGGGCGTTCCTCCAAAAAAGACGCAAAAAATGAAAGCTTTCTACGAATACAGTCCCGTCCAGGATTTCTGGCACAAATCCGTCTGCAAACTGAACGACCTCTATCTGAGGACGGTCGGCGACAAGCATCCGTATGTCCGGCCCACCCGGACGGCCCAGGAATCCTCCGACAAGATCTACGACCTGCTCATGGCCGACAAGCCGTGCATGGTCGCCCGGTTCGGCGGGTCCGAACTCTATTGCATCGCCAATTACCTGGGTGTCAGGCAAGGGCCCAGGAACCTGATTCCGTTCATCCGGACGGACGCGGAACCCTGGTGGTGGATGAAGAAAAGGGTCACGGCCATGCAGGACCTGAGCGGATTCTTCCCGCTGACGGAAGAGGCCGTCGTCCGGTTCTGCGAGATGTCGCTGGAAGACACGGCGCAGGTGGACCTCCTCGCCAGCTGGATGGAGAAGGAATGGACGATGGAGCCTTACCTCGTCAGCCATGAGAAGATCTTCCTTCCCTACCTGGAGCCCTGGTATGCGGAGCGTCCATGGACACGCGCCCTCGCCGGGAAGAAGGTCGTCGTGGTCAATTTCCTCGCGGACCTGATGGAAGAGCAGTACCGGGAGAACCGGACGAAACTCTTCCGGAACCCGGACATCCTCCCGCCGTTCGACCTCCGCGGGGTCAAGTCCGTCCTCACCTACACCGGCAGCGACGGCGGCTTCCAGTCCTGGTTCGACGCCCTGAAATGGATGGAGGACGAGATCGACAAGGAAGACTACGACGTATGCATCATCGGCTGCGGGGCCTACGGCTTCTCGCTGGCCGCCCACGTGAAACGCTCCGGCAAGAAGGCCGTCCACATGGGCGGGGCCACCCAGCTCCTGTTCGGCATCAAGGGAAACCGCTGGGAAGACCCGATGTACGGCGTCAAGGAATGGAGCCTGCCCAAAGGCTTCTACACGGACATGTTCAACGAGTACTGGGCCAAGGCCGGCGCGAAGACGAAGCCGAAGAACGTGGACAAGATCGAGGGGGCTTGCTATTGGTAAAATGGATTCAAGCATGAAAGCACTTATTCTCAACTCCGGACTCGGACATCGCATGGGCGTCCTGACCAGCGAGCATCCGAAGTGCATGACCGAAATCTCGCACCGCAATACCATCCTCAGCCGCCAGCTGCGCCAATGCGTGGAATACGGAATCGAGGAGGTCGTGATGACCACGGGGTACTATGACAAGGTCCTGATCGATTATTGCA
>ODAI014200866.1_pt1 | contig 13297 bp, 9 predicted proteins | sample 1539321 | NCBI WGS metagenome assembly ODAI01 (sample SAMN02144231, study PRJEB22623) | gut metagenome | biome: sheep rumen | host: Ovis aries | place: New Zealand
GCCAAGCAGGCAACCGCCATCAGCGATACATTCCGATTCTATCAGGATGCCATCGACTTCATCATTGATAAGCGCGAGGCGCAGTTCCGCCAGCATATTCTGCACTGTTATACAGACGAGATGCTCGACCAACTGCTCACCACCCCACTCTATCCCTATCAGAAGGAGGGAATCCGCTTCGCCTTCTCCAAAGGCAAGAGCATCATTGCCGACGAGATGGGTCTGGGCAAGACCATTCAGGCCATCGGCACTGCCGAACTGATGCGCAAGGAGAAACTGATACAATCGACTCTCATTGTCTGCCCCACATCCTTGAAGTATCAGTGGAAGCGCGAGATAGAGCGTTTCACAGGGCAGCAGGTTCACGTCATCGAGGGTCTGCACCACAAGCGTATCAGTCAGTACCAGTTGGACGTACCTTATAAGATTATCTCTTACAATAGTGCCTGCAACGACATCAAAATTCTGGGCAAGTTGGAGACCGACCTTCTCATCATGGACGAGGTGCAACGGCTGAAGAACTGGAACACGCAGATTTCGATGGCTATGCGCCGCGTGGTGTCGCAGTATGCTGTGATTCTCTCCGGCACGCCTCTCGAAAACAAACTGGAGGAACTTTACTCGGTGATGGAGTTTGCCGACAACTTCTGCCTCGGCCCGTTCTGGAAGTTCAAGGCTGAGTGCATCGTGAGCGACGAGACGGGCAAGGTGCTGGGCTACAAGAACCTGAACAAGGTTGGAGAGAAGACCCGCCAGCGACTGATTCGCCGCACCAAGAAGCAGGTGGCACTACAGATGCCTAAGCGTCAGGACAAGATACTCTTTGTGCCGATGACCAAGGAGCAGCGAGGAGAGCATGAAGAATTGAAGTTCGTCGTAAGCCAAATCGTCACGAAATGGCGACGGATGCATTTCCTCTCCGAGAAAGACCGCAACCGCCTGCTGCTTTGCCTCTCGCAGATGCGTATGCTCTGCGACAGCACCTATATCCTCGACCAAAAGACACGCAACGACACAAAAGTTGACGAGGCATTGAACATCATCACCTCCCTGCTCGAAACCAAAGGCGAAAAGGTAGTTGTGTTCAGCCAGTGGGAACGGATGACGCGTCTCATCGCTCAGGAGTTAGAGAAGCGAGAAATAGGTTTTGAATACCTACATGGCGGTGTGCCCTCTGAAACTCGTGGGCGACTTATTACTAACTTCGCCGATAATCCCGATAGTCGTGTGTTTCTCTCTACCGATGCAGGCTCCACAGGTCTCAATCTCCAGTCGGCAGCCACCATCATCAATCTGGACCTGCCCTGGAACCCCGCCGTACTTGAACAGCGTATCGCCCGCATTTACCGTCTGGGGCAGCAGCGCAACGTGCAGGTTATCAACCTTGTTTCAGCCGGTACCATCGAAGAGCAGATGCTCGACAAACTGCGCTTCAAGTCGGCTATGTTCGAGGGGGTACTCGACAACGGCCAGGACACCATCTTCCTCAGCAATGAATCGAAGCTTGCCCAAATGATGGACACGCTTGGTGAGATGATGGAGGAAGAAGAGAAACCGAAAGAACAACAAGTTTCCGAAACTAGCTCAAACGAAACGACAACAGCAGAAGCCCCTGCAACAGAGACTGCCTCTGAGGAGTATATTACGGAAACGGAGGCTCCACGAGAAGATGCTGCAACTGAGCCAAGAACGCAAGCCCAGCCGGATTCCGAACCTCGCCGTCCTCAGATTCCCACCACTCCAAAGGAACTCATTGCCCAAGGCACCTCCTTCCTCAGCGGTCTTGCTGCCACGCTGCAATCACCTGAGGCCACCGAGCAACTCGTCAACTCCCTGATAGAGACCGATGCCGAGACGGGCCAAACCTCTCTGAAGATTCCCGTTCCCGACAAACAGACAGTCCGCAATTCACGGTGCTCACGCATCAGGACTTTTCAGTTCTTATTTTATGAAATAAATGTCAAAGCGGGGTTAAAGTATGTTCTTTTTTGATAAAAGCGAATAAGAGAGAGAGAAAAGATAATGATTTCCGATGGTTTTAGGATTATTTTCATTATTTTTGCAACAAATTTTAAATATCGTAAAAGAAGATATGAAACAAACTACCGAACGTGTATTTCAAATATTCAAGGAATTGAACCGAATACCACGCCCTTCACACCATGAAGAGCTAGTCGCCAACTACCTGTGTCAGTTTGCCGAACGGCTGGGACTTGACTATGAGCGAGACGACCAGAATTGTGTCGTCATCCGCAAGCCTGCCAGCCAAGGTTACGAAGCAGCCGAGCCCCTCGTGCTGCTGAATCACATGGACATGGTTTGCGTGGGGATGAACGACTCGCTGCACGACACCGTTGAAGCCTACGAGGACGACGGCTGGCTGAAGGCGCGCGGCACGTCGCTGGGTGCCGACAACGGCATTGGACTTTCAATGGCATTGGCAGTACTGGAGAGTAGCGACATAGTGCATCCGGCCCTGGAGGTGCTGACCACCACAAACGAAGAAGACGGAATGTCGGGAGCTGCCAACTTGTCGTCCAGCTTTATACTAGGCCGCAAGGTCATCAATCTGGACTCAGAAGACTACGACACCATCACCACGGCCTCGGCCGGAGCCTGTCTGCAGTTCCATCGCATCCCTCTGAAGCGCCTGCCCGCTCCCGGCGGCAAGCGTCGCTGGTATCACATCCACTTCGAGGGCGGACAGGGCGGACACTCTGGTGTTGACATCAATAAGGGCCGTTGCTCAGCCGTGGTGGCCGCGTGGGCCGTGCTGGCTGCCATCTACAACGAATACGACTTCGATGTAGCAAGTATGGATATCGGTGAAGCCAATGCCTCGATAGCTTCGACAGCCGACATCGTTCTCACCATCCCCTCGGGCGAAGGGGCCGAGTTTGTGAAGGCGCAAAAAGACATGATTAATCAATGGATGCATGAGGAATATCCCGACGATGACGGCATGACATGCACCATCGAGAAGTGTGAACCCCAAGAAACGGTTATCAGCAATAAGGCTTTTGAAGCCATGATGACTTGTCTGGAGCAGATTCCACAAGGCGTAGTCAAGATGAGCGATACTATGACAGGTACCGTGGAGACATCGAACAACGTAGGCCGCATAGTCACTGAAGCCGACCACATTTTCATCTCCACCCATACCCGAAGCTTTATTGATAGCGAGATGGATGCGCTGAGTTCAGACATTGCCGACATGTTCAAGAAACATGGCGGCAGCTCAGAAGTGGTGATGTCAGCCCATGCATGGCAGGAAGATCAGCAGTCGGCATTCCTGAAACTAACCTCTGACACCTTCCACGATGTGCTGGGCTGGCGGCCCCGCATGGTAGCCATGCATTTCGTGCTGGAGGCAGGATATTTCGTCGAGAAATACCCAGGCATTCAAATAGCCAGCATCGGTCCGCGTATCATGGAGCCCCACTCTACCAGCGAGCGAGTGGAGCTGAAGACTGTCGACGCCATCTGGCAGGTGCTGCTCGAAATGCTTCATAGACTCAGCGAGCCAGCGTAAACAGCTACTATCAAACACGAACAATTTGAGAAAAGACAGATGGAACCACAAGACAAAGCCTTCGTCAGACGCACCGAACTATTGCTTGGTCAGGACACCGTTGAGCAGATAGCCCGGCAGCGCGTCATTATTTTCGGTATAGGGGGTGTTGGCTCATGGTGTGCCGAGAGCTTGGTGCGGTCGGGCATACAGCAGCTCACCATTGTCGACTTTGACAAGGTGAGCGCCAGCAACATCAACCGCCAGCTCATGGCAACAACCCGGACTGTAGGCCAGGTGAAGGTCGACGTACTCAGGGAACGCCTGCTCGCCATCAACCCATCAGCCCAGATCACAGCCGTCGAGCAGGCTTTCACTGCGGAGACGGCAGGCGACTTCCATATCGAGGACTACGACTATATCATCGATGCCATCGACTCATTGAAGGACAAGGCCCTGCTCATCGAGATGGCCTGCCAGACCAAGGCCCGGTTCTACTCATCGATGGGTGCGGCGCTGAAGCTCGACTCTACCCGCATACAGGTGACGGAGTTCTGGAAAGTAAAGGGCGACCCCCTTGCCCGTGCGCTGCGCAACCATTTCAAAAAGCAGAAGCGTTTTCCCCGCCGCAAGTTCCAATGCGTTTACAGCGATGAGTTGCTGAGGTCGCAAGGCACTGAGGAGAAAGGCAGCATCATGCACGTCACAGCCAGCTTTGGACTGATGCTGGCAGGACTCGTCATACAGGATGTCGCGGCACGACATACGCGTCAAGAATAGTAGCGTTCGAGATACACTCTCTTACCGCTCACCACTTACCATATTATATATAGTAGAGAAAAATGAAAAAAATACTCTTAGATGTCCATACCCATACCACTGCGTCGGGCCATGCCTACAGCAGCCTGCAGGAGATGGCCCAAGCCGCTGCCGACAGAGGGCTCGAGGTGTTGGGCATCACCGAGCACGGACCCAGTGTACCCGGCACCTGTCCGATACTTTATTTTAAGAACATGTTCGTCGTCCCCCGCCGGATGTATGGCATCCGCTTGTTGATGGGCTGCGAGATCAACATCCTCGACACGCAAGGCTCTCTCGACCTTACCGAGGACTATATCGACCGTCTCGACCTGGCCATCGCCGGCATCCATGTCGCCTGGTACAAAGGCGGCACGAAGGAGGAGAACACCCAGGGACTCATCAATGTCATCCGCCACCCCAAGATACACATTATCAGCCATCCTGGCGACGGCTCTGCCGAGCTGGACTTTGAGAAGCTGGTGCTGGCAGCCAAGGAGGCCCACACGCTGCTCGAAATCAACAATCACTCGCTGGCTCCTGCGCGCCATAAGACCGTGGCCCGCGACAACAACATCGAGTTGCTTCGACTTTGCAAGAAGCACGGGGTACCTACCATACTGGGTAGCGACGCCCATATCTCGTTTCAGATTGCCAACTACGAACGGCTCTATCCCCTGCTGTCCGAGACCGAGTTTCCCGACGAGCTGATTATGAACTACTGGCCCGACCGGTTCTTCGACTATCTGGGTATAGGAAAAGAATAATCATCGAGGAATGATTCGTCGTCTGAAAGCCTTGCTCTGCATACTACCCTGCCTCAGCGCGCTGTCGGCCCAACCCCTTCCGCCAGCCTATGAATACCAGGGCGACCACTACGTCATCCATGTCGACGCGCTGAAGCCCGACAAAGACATGACGCTCATGGATGTGCTACAGGCATGTCCAGAACTGATGTCTGACAATGCCAAACGCATTACCGATTACTATGAGCTGTATATCGACGACGTTCCGGTTATGCTGGATGATGAAGTGGCACTTGAGGCTTTGAAAGCCAGTGAGCTTAGTGAGATACATATTTACACCTCGACATCCATCGTAGCAGGCGGCAATGGCGACAGCCACATCATCAACCTGCAGTTCAAACCGCTGGAGAATGGCAGTACTGCCGGAAAACTGATGCTCGAGGGCAGCACCTTTGGTTGCGGCAAGGCGTATACGGACATTAATACCAGATACAAGAACCTCACCATTCAAGGCTACGCACTCTGCAATCTGGAATATGGCAGAGGTGCTGCATCCAATGGGTTAAGTAATACGTTCCGTCAAGGAATCGAAAACCTGCATCTGAACCTCGACTGGGATATCAGCAAGAACGACAACCTGAAAATCAAGCTGCTCCAAGCCTTCATGGACCACAAGCTTCGACTGTACCCTGAAGGCGGCGATGCGACGCAGGTTGCTCAAATCCAGCGCTATTGGGCGGCTACCGCCATTTATGATCACACTCTGAACCAACGAGGAGCCAGCCTGCATTTTGAAGGTGGTGTCGACCGAGAGTACTTGACTATTGAAGACATGGAGACACAGAACACTTGCGCCTACTTCGTGTCTGAGGCCAGCACACCCTGTCTGAACGACCACGTGAACCTCATGGCGGGCTGGGAAATAGATTACTACAACTGGTGGAAAGTCAATGTAGACCGCCAGCATACCATGTTCAACGACCTCTACCTGCAGGTCGACTATTCCAACGGTCCTTGGCTGGTAAGCTTTGGCGACCGTTTCCGCGTTGTCAACTACTGGCACCATGTCTTCGACGATTATGACGGCTCGCGGTGGAGCAACAGCCGTACGGAGAACAGCTATGTGGGCAGTGTGGGCTACAAGTCGGGCCGCCACCAGTTGCAGGCTATGTTCAACAGCGATTACTACGTACCTCTCATCATCTACTTCTTCAGCTATCAGGACGAGGATGCTACACAAAGGATAAATATGCGCGACTATTATACCAGCATGGTCTACCGCACTGAGTTGCGCTATGCCTATCAGTGGGGCAATCTGATGCTGAGCGGTTCAGCCCTTCACTCATGGACTCGCCACAGCGCGATTGGTGAGAAACGTACAGGCATCCGGGCCTCGATGACCTGGCGAAAAGGCGTCTTGCGGCTGACGGCTGGTGCCGACTACTTCCACACACGGACTGACACAGAAGGCCAGGTCTCCTTCGACAACACGTTCCACCTGCGGCTGCTCCCTACCCTGCTGCTGCCTGGCGGACTGCGCGTCAGCTCCCGCCTGTTGTACAACAGCCGCGTCACGCTGCCCTTCGAGTCGTCACCTCACCTGTTTGCCTCTGTAAAGGTGAGCAAAGACCTGGGGCGCCACATCACACTGAGTGCCGACCTCCACGACCTGGCAGGACCGTCGCCCTATAATGCCATCTCAGAAAGTACGAATTACGCCAATCGTGCACTTTCCCTGGGCTTCACATATCGTTTCGGCCGGCGTTAGAACATTTCTTCGTGGTCATATCGCGGCATGCGGCGTATCAGCCGATGTACGGCGGCCTGCGCCATCGCCTCGTAGGCCCGCTCGCTGGGGTGCAGATGGTCGCCGCTGTCAAATCCTTCAGCAAAGGCCTTTGGATTGGTCACGCTGCGCACGGCAGCATCGAAGTCGATGCAGCCGTCGAAGATGGGCGACGTGCGCAGCCACTCGTTAAACTGCTGGCGCATCCGCTCGCGGTCCTCATTATAAGTGCGCCATCCGTAGATAGGAAGCAGCGTGCCGCTCCACACCTTCAGCCCCATCGCCTTGGCAGGCTTCACGTAGATGTGCTCCACTCCCTGCTCCATTTCTTCCACCATAGGCAGGTCGCTCCACGGCCGGAATGGGTTGACATCGGTGCCGACGGGATGGATGATGTCGTTGATGCCATGCTGTATGATGACGTCGGTGGCCCCGGCTACATTCATCTCTATGGGGAAGCGCGTGGCTCCCTTCAGTCCGTAGGCCTGATAGGTGATGCAGTCGTACTGTCGCAGGATGCGCGTACCGCTGACGGCCCGTCGTATGATGGCTGCATTGGTGCCGAAGGCCTGCTGGGCCATGTAGTCGGGCCACGACTGTGCGGTGATGCTGTCGCCGTAGCATACAATGGCGTGGTTTTGTGCCGATGTCAGGATGTCGATGGTGTTCAGGAAGTAGAACCAGTTGGTGTGTCGCGACAGTTCGAGCGGCAGCTCGTCGGCCTCGGCAAAGTCGCCGTAGGCATAGTATCCCTTCGACAGCGGGCCGGTCACCAGTGTGCCGCTGTTCATCTGTGTGTAGCCGGCCATATAGAAGCTCACCTCTATCGTGTCGCCCCGGTTGACGGCGTAGTCCACGGCGTCGCTCTCCGTCTCCTTACCAGGCAGCAGGGTGACAGCAGTATTGCCTCCAAACGTGATAGGCGTATGCCCCACGAATACCTTGTTGAGCGTTACGGGCTCCGTCCCCGTCAGGTTGGAGAAGCGGAAGCGCAGCATGGTGCCGCTGAAGCACATGCGTATGGGGTATCTCAGCGTGAGGTCCTTGGCATACACCGCCTCACGTCGGTTGGTTATCGAGGTGGCGCTGCCCCAGCAGGCCACCCAAGTCTTGTTGTCAGTCATACTATTTATAGTTAACGTTCGCAATATCCATCACCCAACCACGTTCTTGGGTTCTCCTTCCGCAAAAGCCCTCACGTTGTCGATGGCAATGCTGATCAGTCGGGTTCTTGCCTCTTCCGTTGCCCAGGCGATGTGTGGGGTGATGAAGGCATTTTCGCAGGCCAGCAGCGGATTGTCGGCTTTGGGCGGCTCCTCAGTCATCACGTCAGCGCAGAAGGCTCTCAGTCGCTTCGTCCTCAGGGCGTCGGCCACATCCTGGTCGCACACCAGCGGGCCGCGCCCTGTGTTGATGAGGATGGCTGTGGGTTTCATCTTCTGCAGTGTCTCTTGCCTGATTAGATGGCGAGTGTCGGGCGTCAGCGGACAGTGCAGGCTCAGCACATCGCTCTCTGCCAGCAGGTCGTCCATCGAGCGCTTGCCGATGCCCTGAGGCAAGTCCTCCTCCCGCTTGCTCGTATAGGCTACCGCCCTCATGCCAAAAGCCTGGGCAATGCAGGCTACGCGCCTTCCGATGTTGCCCAGTCCCACGATGCCGAAGGTCTTGCCAGCCAATTCCGACAGCCGCGTGTCCCAGTAGCAGAAGTCAGGACTTGCCGACCATTTCCCGTTCCTGTTCTGAATGGCATAGTGTTCCGTGCGATTGGTGACGGTCAGCAGGTGGGCAAACACCATCTGCGCCACGCTCTCCGTGCTGTAGGCTGGCACGTTGGTCACCGTGATGCCGCGCTGCCTGGCAGCCTCCGTATCTACCACGTTGTAGCCCGTAGCCAGCACTCCGATGTATCGCAGTCTGGGCAGCTGCTCCATCTCTGCCCTGCGCAGACATACCTTGTTGGTCAGCACTATTTCTGCGTCTGCTGCCCGCGCCACCACATCCTCAGGCCTTGTACGGTCGTAAACGGTCAGCGCGCCCAGCTCCTCCAGAGGTTTCCAAGCTCCAGCATCAGGACTGGCTGCATATCCGTCGAGTGTTACAATTTTCGTTTTCATCGTCTTTTCAAATAATACGGTACAAAAGTAGCAATTATTCTCCATATTGCTGCTGCGACCGACTGTTTTCCAACATTTATTAACTCAAAACAATCATCTGTAGTCACAGATCTAAGCGTTAAAGCAGCATGGTCAATAGTATTTCTGCTGTTGGCCATGCTTGTAGGTCAGCCACGAAAAGTCCTCTGTATGAGGACCACCATGCCAATATTCTGTAAAGTCTTGGGAGCAAGGAGGAAGATAATCGCCCTGACCTTCTCTGAAAATCAGTTGTGTTTCCTGTTCAGCCTCCGCTGTTTCCATTTTTGCTTCCCATTCTCCTATCAGCTCATCGTAGTAGCCGCCGTACTTGTCGGCAAACAAATAGTAATAAGAAGTTCCAAAGTAAGTACTTCTAAGGTACTCAACCCTGTCGTTCCACCAGTCGTATTCTGGATGTCCAAGGGCTCGCCAGAGTTGGCTGCATCGGCGGTCCAACAATTCGCACTCTGTTTCCGAAATGACATCCCTGAGCCTCACTCTTTTGTTGTCAAACCAGACATAGCGCCAGTCGTCATAGTCTTTGTCTTCGATAAGCCCAGATGCGAATCTCCAGATTTTCCTGGCCCACCAGAAATGTCCTGTTTCAGCGCAGAGGTCACCGAGATACATGGCTTTTTGGAACTTTCGCTTGCAACTCTCAGCACAACGAATCGGATGGATTTCTCGATTAACCAGCTCCCTGAGTAGACGAGCTTCAAGATGGGTCACAACACCGCTGGGTAAGCATCTGCAAACCCGATAAGGAATTCTTCTTCTCTTCATTTGAATGAATTTAGTGTAACAATATTATAAAGAACGCTCACTCACCAGTCTTTTCTGACTGATGTTTACGAGGTTGTCCACCCCGATTGTTACACTAAGCTTCAGAGAGCTGAATCTTTGCTACGTCATCTTGTAATTCCATCAATTCGGCTGCAAAATTACACGATTCTTTCGATATCGCCAAGCGTTTTCGGTTATTTTTCAGAAAATTTCTTTTTTAATTGGTTGATTAACTTAGTTTTTTTACTCTCTCGATAGCTTTTTACAGCTTTTTTGATGGCTGGTTTTTGCATAACTGCTTGTTACTTAAATGGTTAATAGCTCTTGTTGCCTGTGTTAAGTTGGAGGTAAGTCGGTATTGAGCTGTTGTTGACCGCGCGCTGTCTCGTTGCCCTCACTTCATCGCAGCTTTGAAATGGTAAGATGTGAGGTGCGTACCGGTGTATCGCCGTACCGCCGTATCAGCGATGTCGAGGGATGTGCAGCACTTCAGAAGGGTAAGTTGCAGTGCATCAGGATGTACTTAGTTTAATATACGGAACTAAAATTTGCAGGAAGGTTAATTTTGTTAGTTTTTTCACGTTTTAAGCGTTAATTTCTAACTGCCGTTAACAGATGGGGGCGAAGTGTTAAATCAAGACAAAATTCGATGACTTTTTGTCAGTTTTTCGTTTTTTGCCCCTATATTTGCAGCCAAAATTGCGAAAAGCAATATGTATATTCATTATAATAACAATAAAAAAGGAAAAACATTATGAAAAAGATTGTGAAGAGCTTAATGCCAGGCATGCTCATGCTGGTAGTAGCATTTTCAGCAGCATCATGCAACAAGACGCAGGCAGCCCCCTCGGCTCCAGCGTCAGCACCAGGACAACCCGTTGACTTGACCTATGCAGCCGAGAAGGCTCTGCCTTCGGTGGTGTACATCAAGTCGGTGACCAATGCCCGTACGCAGACTATGGAATATAGCGACCCGTTTGAAGACTTCTTCAACGACCCCTTTGGAGGATTCTTTGGTCGCGGGCAGGGTCAGCAGGGTCAGGGCGGCAGTCGCCAGCGTCAGGTGCAGACCCCACGACGCGCTGCAGCCGGATCGGGAGTCATCATCTCGGCCGACGGGTATATCGTGACCAACAATCACGTGGTTGACGGTGCTGACGAACTGACAGTGACGCTGAACGAGAACTCGCAGGAATACTCAGCCCGCGTGATTGGTGCCGACAACACCACCGACCTGGCACTTATCAAGATTGACGCCAAGAACCTGCCAGCCATCACGATTGCCAACTCAGACGATGTGAAGGTGGGCGAATGGGTGCTGGCCGTGGGCAACCCGCTGGGACTGAACAATACGGTGACGGCAGGCATCGTGTCGGCAAAGGCTCGCTCGATGGGTCAGGGAGTTACCTCGATGATTCAGACCGACGCTGCCATCAACCAGGGTAACTCTGGCGGTGCGCTGGTCAATGTGCGTGGCGAACTGATTGGCATCAATGCCATGATCTATTCGCAGACCGGATCGAACATCGGCTATGGCTTTGCCATCCCCACCACGATAGTGAAGAAGGCCGTCGAGGACTTCAAGAAGTATGGTACATACCAGCGTGCCATGATAGGCATCCAGGGCATGGACGTGAAGAACTACGTGGACGCCCTGAAGGATCAGGACAAGGAAGTGGAAGACTTTGGAACGATGGAGGGCATCTACATCGATGGTGTGGTAGAGAATGGTGCCGCCGCAGATGCCGGGCTACAGAAAGGCGATGTGCTGACCTATGTCGACGGCCAGAAGATCAAGACCTTCGGCGAACTGCAGGCAGTCATTGCTCAGAAGCGTCCTGGCGACAAGGTGACCATTAAATACCTGCGCAATAAGAAAGAGAAGAGCGCCACGCTGACTCTGAAGAACGAGCAAGGCACCACGCGGGTGGTTAAGAGTGCCGATGTCGACGTGCTGGGTATCGATGTCCGTCCTATTACCGACAGCCAGAAGTCGCAGCTCGAAATATCGTTTGGACTGGAGGTTCTGAAGGTGAACGGCGGCAAGATGAAGGATGCCGGTGTGTCCAAGGGCTTTATCATCCAGTATGTGAACGACAAGGCCATGCGCTCGTTCGACGACCTGCAGCAGGCCGTGAAGGATGCCAAGGATCAGATGCTGGTCATCAAGGGTATCTATCCTACTGGCAAGCGAGGCGGATTCGTGGTATACCTGCAGAATGAATAACGGCATTAGTTGAATAAAGGCAATTATTGCAACAAAATCTAAAAAAGTAAGGTATTCTTTTGGTGATTCCAAAAAAATACCTTACTTTTGCATTTGGCTTACCAAAAATCTATCGCATGAGACAGCTGAAAATCACCCGTTCCATCACTAATCGCGAGAGTGAGGCCCTGGAAAAATACTTGTCAGAGATTGGCAAAGAAGATTTGTTGTCAATCGAAGAGGAAGTTGAGCTTGCCCAGCGTATCCGCAAGGGCGACAAGAAAGCCCTTGAACGTCTGACCAAGGCCAATCTTCGCTTCGTGGTCAGTGTGGCAAAGCAATACCAGAATCACGGTCTGGCCCTGCCCGACCTCATCAACGAGGGCAACCTGGGACTGATAAAGGCTGCAGAGAAGTTTGACGAGACACGCGGCTTCAAGTTTATCTCCTATGCCGTATGGTGGATACGCCAGAGCATTCTACAAGCCATAGCCGAGCAGAGCCGAATCGTGAGACTGCCGCTGAACCAGGTGGGGTCGATGAACAAAATCAACCAGATGCTGAGCAAGTTTGAGCAGGAGCATGAGCGGCGCCCATCGGTGGACGAGATTTCTGCCAAGACCGGCATCGAAGAAGACAAGGTGGACTCAGCCCTGCAGATAGGCACTCGCCACGTGTCAATGGATGCTCCGTTCGTTGACGGTGAGGACAACTCGCTGCTCGATGTGATGGTGAACGACGATGCGCCGCCTGCCGACCGCGAGCTGGTGATAGAGTCGCTACGTGCCGAGATTACCAATGCGTTGCAGATGCTGAACGAACGAGAGCGCAATATCGTAAAGGCCTTCTACGGCATTGGGCAACCAGAGATGACGCTTGAGGAGATTGGCGACAAATTTGGGCTTACCCGTGAGCGCGTTAGACAAATCAAGGAAAAAGCCATACGCAGGTTGCGAGGAAATACAAAAAACAAAATATTAAAAGCATATTTAGGACAATGAAAATACTAAAGTACATCTTGCTAATAGCACTTACGCTAACAGTTTTGCCGACAGAGGCTAAACGTCTGAAAACTAACAAAGTATATATGTTTGGATTCTCTGCGTCGTTCAAGGACTCCACTATCTACGTGACCGATATCCAGAACGTGCCTGAGGCGTGGATTGACACCAAAACCAAATTCTTGCTCGGACGCGACAACTACTCGTATCAGCTGAAGAATTACCTGACCGACAAGCTGAATATGCCCAATCGGGTATGTATGGTATTCTTTGGCATGAGCAAGAAAAAAGCCGAAAAAGAATACCTGAAGCTGATGAAGAAATACAAGAA
>ODAI010844287.1_pt1 | contig 13296 bp, 12 predicted proteins | sample 1539321 | NCBI WGS metagenome assembly ODAI01 (sample SAMN02144231, study PRJEB22623) | gut metagenome | biome: sheep rumen | host: Ovis aries | place: New Zealand
AGTTGTCGGCGGTGGTAACGTTGCTATGGACGCGGCAAGAACGGCTCTCAGACTTGGGGCTGAGGTTCATATCGTATACAGAAGAAGTGAGGAAGAACTTCCTGCAAGAGTTGAAGAAGTTCACCATGCTAAAGAAGAAGGAATCATTTTTGACCTCCTTACCAATCCCACAGAGATTCTTGCGGATGAAAAGGGATGGGTTAACGGTATTAAGTGTATCCGTATGGAGCTTGGGGAGCCCGATGCATCCGGAAGACGCAGACCTATTGAGATTCCCGGAAGCGAGTTTGTACTTGACGTTGATACCGTTATCATGTCACTCGGTACATCTCCAAACCCTCTTATTTCATCTACCACCGAGGGACTTGAGATCAATAAGCATAAGTGCATCATAGCCGCTGAAGAGACCGGAGCTACCAGCAAAGCAGGCGTTTATGCCGGCGGTGATGCCGTAACAGGCGCAGCTACCGTTATCCTTGCAATGGGTGCCGGTAAAGCCGCCGCAAAGGGAATTGACGAATACTTAAGCAAATAATCTGGAGTAGTTAATGCGAATCACTGTAATCGCAGTCGGAAAAATTAAGGAAAAGTTCTTCAGAGACGCCATAGACGAATACTCAAAGAGGCTTTCAAGATATGTTAAGCTTGAGATAGTCTCTGTAGATGACGAGATGACGCCGGATGGCGCTTCTGATACCCTTGTGCAGGAAATTCTCCTAAAAGAGGGGAAACGTATTCTTTCAAAGGTAAATGACTCCGACGTAGTCTGCACCCTTGAGATTAAGGGAAAAAAGCTTACGTCGGAAGGCCTGGCTGACTGGATAGATAAACAGGTAACATACGGCAAAAGCAGTATCTGTTTTATCATCGGCGGGTCATTGGGACTTCACGAAAGCGTCACCAAAAGAGCGGATATGCACCTTAGTTTTTCCGACATGACTTTCCCCCATCAGCTTATGAGAGTGGTCCTTTTGGAGCAGATTTACAGAAGCTACAGGATCATTAATCATGAACCTTATCATAAGTGAGTAATTTATGACTAAGAAAGAACTTGCGCTTGAAGCCATAAGGCTTTTAAAAATCGAGTATCCGGATTCCGGATGCTCCCTCATATATAAAGAGCCCTGGAAATTACTTGTAAGCGTCAGGCTGGCTGCCCAGTGTACCGACGCAAGGGTTAATATCATCACAGAAAAGCTCTACGAAAAGTATCCGACGATGGAAGCTATCGCCGGGGCCGGAGCTGACAAAATAGAGGAAATTGTTAAACCCTGCGGCTTAGGCAGATCAAAGGCTAAAGATATAGTTCTTTGTATGAAGATGCTTCTTGATGAGTACAACGGCCGCGTTCCCGATACAATGGAAGAGCTCTTAAAACTTCCCGGTGTCGGAAGGAAGAGCGCCAATCTTGTCTTAGGGGATATATACGGAAAGCCGGCTATTATTACGGATACCCATTGCATTAGGCTCTGCAATCGTATAGGACTTGTTAAAGGCGTAACAGAGCCGGGAAAAGTAGAAAAAGAGCTTTGGAAGATAATACCTCCTGAGGAAGGTAATGCATTTTGCCACCGTTTGGTGGATCATGGACGGGAAATCTGTACTGCCAGAACTAAGCCGCACTGTGAAAGGTGCTGTCTTAAAGATATATGCAAAAAAGTTGGTATTTAGTAGTAAGTAGGGGACTATAGCTTATGAGAATGTATGATATTATCATGAAAAAGCGTAACGGCGGTGAACTGACCGAAGAGGAAATCCGTTTTTTCATTGAAGGGTATACCAAAGGTGAGATTCCCGATTATCAGGTATCGAGCCTGATGATGGCCATATACTTTAGAAAGATGACAGATAAGGAAACTCTGTATCTTACTATGGCTATGGCTGAAAGTGGGGATAAGCTTGATCTTTCAGCTATTAAGGGGATCAAGGTTGATAAGCATTCAACGGGCGGCGTCGGAGACAAGACATCTCTGGCCCTTACTCCTATGGTCTCTGCCTGCGGAGTGCCTGTCGCTAAGATGAGCGGAAGGGGACTTGGACATACCGGAGGAACGATCGATAAATTAGAGAGCTTCCCCGGATTTTCTACAGGTATCAGCAATGAGACCTTTATTAAAAATGTAAATAACATCGGTATCGCAATCATGGGCCAGACCGCCGATCTTGCGCCTGCCGATAAAAAACTATATGCCTTAAGGGATGTAACGGCTACGGTTGACAATATGTCTCTTATCGCAAGCTCTATTATGAGTAAAAAGCTTGCTGCCGGAGCCGATGCTATTGTTCTTGATGTCAAGACAGGCAGCGGAGCCTTCATGAAAACCGAAGAAGATTCCTTTGCCCTCGCAAAAGAAATGGTAACCATTGGCAGGAACGCCGGAAGAAAGATGAGCGCCGTTATTTCCGATATGGATCAGCCTCTCGGAAGAGCTGTAGGTAACGCCATCGAGGTAAGAGAAGCTATATACACTCTTATGGGTAAGGGACCGGAGGACTTTACGGAACTTGTCTATACCTTAGGAACGCAGATGCTTATCCTTGGAGGTATTACTTCTTCGGAGAAAGAAGCCGTAGAGATGCTTAAGGAATCCGTTAGAAGCGGTAAGGCACTTGATAAATTAGCAGCTTTTGTTGAAGCTCAGGGCGGAGATAAATCATACGTATATGAGCCGGAAAAGCTTCGCCTTGCTCCTATTGAAAAGAAGGTATATGCGCCCTGTGACGGATTCGTAAGTCATATAGACTGCGACGAGATCGGAATCTGTTCTTTGATGTTAGGCGGAGGCAGAGAGACTAAAGAAAGCGATATAGACCTAACCGTTGGTTTGTATCTTGACAAAAAGGTCGGAGATGAGGTTAAGGCAGGAGAGAGCCTTGCTATCCTTTACGCTTCAAGCGAAGAAAAGGTCGGTCTCGTTTGCGAAAGATTCTTAAAGGCCTACCACTTCTCAAAAGAACAGAAGGCAGCAAATAAGCTTATCAGGGGGATCATTTAGTTTTTATATGGACGAAGTTATTGAAAAGATTGAAGTAGATAACGAATCTCTTCAAAAGATATTTGGCGCCGGCGATATGTACGTTAAAAAACTCGAGAGGGATCTTAATGTTTCCGTTATAGACAGAAACGGAGAGGTTACTGTAAGGGGCGAGGAGAAAAACGTTCGCAGCGCTGTTTCGGTTTTGACCGAGCTTAAATCTTATTCCAGGCATGGAAATGACATCGAGGAACAAAACGTGGATTATGCAATCAGTATGGAGAAGGATAACGCTTCTTCAATGCTCGAAGAACTTGATAAGGATATAATCTGCCATACGGTAAACGGAAAGCCCGTCAAGGCCAAAACCGTAGGACAAAGATCATATGTCGAATCTATAAAGAAATCGATGATAACCTTTGGTATGGGCCCTGCGGGAACCGGAAAAACCTATCTTGCTATGGCTATGGCTATTACAGCCTTTAAAAACGAAGAGGTATCAAGGATCATCTTAACAAGACCCGCTATCGAAGCCGGAGAAAAGTTAGGATTCCTGCCCGGAGACCTCCAAAGCAAGGTAGACCCGTATCTCAGACCTCTTTATGACGCTCTTTACCAGATAATGGGAGCGGAGAGTTTCCTCAGGAATATGGAGAAGGGACTTATAGAGGTTGCGCCTCTTGCTTATATGAGAGGCCGTACTCTTGACAGTTCATTTATCATTCTTGACGAGGCGCAGAATACTACGCCGGCTCAGATGAAGATGTTTCTTACGAGAATCGGCTTTGGCAGCAAGGTTGTTGTCACCGGTGACGAAACCCAAAAAGACCTTGCACCGGGAGTTAAATCCGGACTTGATATTGCTCAAAAAGTTCTTGCTAATGTTGAGGGGATAAGCTTTTGTAAACTGACCAATAAGGACGTTGTAAGGCATCCGCTTGTTCAAAAGATCGTGGAAGCCTACGATAAATTTGAAAGCAAAGAAAAACCTCATGGCGGAAAAAACAGAAAATAAAAAAAGTTCATATTTGTGGTTTGTGCCCGAGATTGTTTGTATCTTTCTTGTACTTGCCGCAGTCGGAGCGATTTATTATTTCTACGATATGCAGATCATTGCCGCTGTGGAAAGAAGCGCTTTTTCCGTAATAATCCTTGCGGTATTAGGTTTCGCGGTAAGGAAGCATTACCCGGTTAAGAAGTATTTTGAAGAAGAAGCCCTTCAAAACCTGAAAAGATACTGGCTGATCTTTCTTTTAGGCCTTGTATTTTCGCTACTTTGTATATTTATACCTTCGGCGGCATGGCCTTTTACGGGATTTTTTGTAGTTTTATCGGCTTTTTCAGATCCCTTTATAGGTATGCTTTCGGGAACCTGCCTTATAATCATCGCTACCGTTATTACGGGAAGTAAAGCGGGGATCATGATCTTATATCTGATCTGCGGTGGTATCGCAATAGCAACCTTTTTCCCTATAAAAAAAGAGATAAAGATCATTAAGCCTCTTCTTATAACCCTTCTTTGCCTTTTTACCTGTGAGGTTACGGGAATCGTCCTTTCCTCCACAAATCAGATTTCTCCGGAGCAGTTTCTTCTGCCCGGGCTCAATCTGATAATCACAGGAATCATCATCTTCGGCGGGTTGAGGCTTTACGCTCTTAAGGTTACATACTCCTTAAGAGACAGATATCAGATATTAAATGATACGGAATACTATCTTCTGGCGGATATGAGGGAGAATGATAAGCGTACTTATAAGCATCTTATCCATACTTCCTATTTTACCGAGAGGATTGCTTCGAGGCTTAATATGGACAGTGAGGCACTTAAATGCGCCGGGTATTACTACAGATTTTGTCCCATCGATCCCGAAGAGCGTGCGGAGTTTTTCGAAGGGGAGAATTTTCCGGGACCTGTCCGCGATATACTTACGGAGTATTCCGATTTTATAGCAAAAAGAACAAGAAACAGACTTAAAAGCAGGGAATGCGCGGTACTTCTTTTGTCCCACACCATTATCCTTGCGGTAATCGCGCTGTATGAGAAAAATCCCGATGCTGATATTCAAGAGCAGATTGATAAGCTTGTGGATGCCACTTTCTCAAGATATGAGAAGGCGGGCATTTTCCAGGAGAGCAATCTTACCATGAACGATTGCGGTACGATCAAAAAGATTTTTAAGGAAGAAAAGTTATACTATGAACTTTTACGTTGATAACGAAACAGATTTTCAGTTTGATTTTGACATAGAAAAGGTTGTTTCCATGGTTTGCGAAGGCGTACTTTCTATGGAAAAATGTCCCTACGAGAATATAAGCGTCAATGTACTTGTTACCGACAACGAAGGTATAAGACAGTACAACAGGGACTTCAGACAGATAGATAAGGAGACGGACGTTCTTTCTTTTCCGAATCTGGAATTCGAAGAGCCCGGAGATTACTATATTCCCGAAGGGATGGAGGCCGACTATATAGATCCCGAGTCCGGTGATATTGTTTTAGGGGATATAATCCTTTCCAAGGACAGGATCCTTTCACAGGCCGAAGAATACGGCCACAGCATCAAACGCGAATTTGCTTTTCTTGTGGCCCACAGTATGCTTCATTTATCCGGCTACGATCATATGACGGAGGCGGAAGCTTCAGTTATGGAGGAAAAGCAAAAGTCGGTATTAAACGAGCTTGGGATTACTAGAGATATTTAGATTTAAGGTATTACTATGAATGAAGCGCTTTTGGATAAAAAGAGGCTGGACGGCCTTTCACTTATAATTCTGTTATCTGCTTCGATCGTTTTCAGATTCAGAGTAGGAAACATAGGGATGGGTTATTTACTCACTTGCTTTATGCTATACGAAGCTATGTGGGTCTTTTTTGGTGAGAATTATTCAGAAGTCCTGGGACGTATCTTAAGGAGCAGATATCAAAAAAGTAAGTATAAATCAGCAAGGATCATAAAGCGCTACGCCTCTTCAATGACCTATTTCCAGGCGGCGCTCGGCGGAATCTTTATTGCCGGTTTAGGTTCTTATCTTATCAGAAATGTTTTTAAGGTTAACCATTCCTTTTATCTTATCTGGTTTTTCGGGATAATATTTGCCGTTCGTTTGATATCCGAGAATATCGGCGGTTTTCTTTGCAGCAAAAAGTCATCCATAAGACTGTATGCCGCTATATCCGTAGTTAGGCAGATACTTATTGCCGTATTTGGAAATATATTTATTTCCGTTTTGTCGGGATACGGAAGTAAGATCGCGGCCCTTTATAAACAGGACGATTTTGCGGCGCTCTATTCCTGCTTCGGGATATGTATAGCCGCCATACTTTCCGAGCTTGTCGTGCTTATCCTTGTACTTGTGATGAAGCTTTTGTCAGGAAAAAGGGAAAGCGATTTTGAGGATGATTATTTCCAAAAGAAAGACAATACGGGAAATGTCTTTTTGATGATCTGGCAGAGAAGGATCTTTGATGTTTTAAATACTCTGTTTATGATCTTTCCCTTTGTTTTTGGCGTATTTTGTTTGTATCAAAAGTCGGCGGATAAATATCAGGCGGCTTCTGATATCGGACTTTTCGGCGGAACCGTGCTTTTTCCCGGTGTGATTTTTTGCACTTTGGGATATATGTTTACGCTTCCTATTATGGGTGAGATTTCTCTTAATCTCAGACAAGGCAAGATGCGCTACGCCCAAAACCATTTCCAGACAGCGATACATTTATGCTTTATATACGGCTCCTTTGGATGCATTTATCTTATCTCGGAAAGTCAGATCATTGCATCAATGTTTGAGGAGAGCATAAGTTCGCTTGTTTCGAAGCTTATGGTTTACGGAGCTTTTCTGACCCTTACGATGCTTGCTTCGCTCTTTATGTTAAGGCTTCTTGTTGCCAACGGGCTTACACTTTTAACATATTTTGTGCAAATACCGTCGGATGTGATATTTGTGGTTGTTTTAAGCATTGCCTTAAAGAAGAATCCACAGATGGCTACAGCCTTTGCGCTGGCACTCCTAATTTCCTTTATCTGTAAATTTATAGGATATCTTATCGTTTCTATTGTTAAGCTCGAAATGAATCTGGATCCTATAGGAAATCTTTTTGTACCTATGGCGGTTTCGGCTGTAGTCTGCGTTTTAAACGTATTTTTGGCTAAAGTTATTTCACCGCATTTGGGAAATATATTCACTCTGCTGATTTCCTTTATAGAAGAGGTGTTTGTTTATCTTGTTATCCTTCTTCTTAGCCGTAATATCAAGGAAAATGAGATCGAATATCTGCCGGGCAAGAGGCTTATTACTATAATTGCCCAGACGCTGCATGTTTTGTAATTTGATTAATTGGAGAAAATTTTGAAGATCGCAATAATCGGAGGCGGAAGCGCCGGACTTGCAGCTGCTATAGCCGCTGCCCGTAAAGGCGCTAAAGTAACAATTTTAGAGAGAAATGACAAGGTCGGTAAAAAGATCCTTGTTACCGGAAACGGAAAGTGCAATCTGACTAATACGCTTCTTTCCTCCGAGTACTATTACTCAAAGGATAAAGGCTTTATTGACAGGGCTTTTTCGAGGTTCGGACTTTCAGATACTCTTAGTTTTTTTAACGGACTGGGACTTCTTTTAACCGAAAAAAGAGGAGGAATATATCCCCACAGCGAGCAGGCTTCAGCGGTGCTTGACGCTTTAAGATTCGAGGTTTTAAGTCTTGGAGTGGATATAAAGGAAGGCTGTTTTGTAAAAGATATTGAAGCCTGCAAAGGCGGCTATAATGTTTATTTTGACCGTTCCTTGGAGGATAAGCGTAAGATAGATAAATGCTTTTTTGACAGAGTAATACTTACAACAGGGGGAAAGGCCGCTCCCAAGACAGGTTCCGACGGAAGCGGGCTTAAGATCGCCCAAAAGATGGGTGAGAAGATTTCAGATCTTTATCCCGCTTTAGGCGGCGTTAAATGCGAGGGAGATTTTTGGAAGTCAATTTCGGGAGTAAGGTGTTACGCTGCCTTCAAGATCATAGGAGATACTACGGGAGAGGGACAGTCTGTAGGTGAATTACAGCTTACGGATTACGGCATTTCCGGTATTCCGGTATTTTGTATAAGCAGACTTATTGCTGAGAAAATCCATAAATGTGGTAAGGCCGAAATAGAAGTAGACCTTTTTGCCGATGCAGATGATGAGACTTTATTGCGTGAGATTTCCTCAAGGCTTCTTGTTTTAAATGACAGAAGCTACGAACAGATATTAGGCGGCTTTTTAAACAAAAAGCTGAGTATTTTTATTTTAAAAAAGTGTATTATACGGCCGTCGGATGCTTTTTCCGATGACCCTGAAATCATAAAAAGGATCGTTAAAACCATAAAGCACCTTCGTGTTTTTGCTACCGGTGTAAACGGTTTTGAACAGGCACAGACCACAGCGGGGGGAATACTTCTTTCCGAAGTAAGCGATGATTTTGAATCCCTTAGAAACAAAGGTCTGTTTTATGCCGGAGAGATTTTGGACGTTGACGGAATCTGCGGCGGATACAATCTGCAGTGGGCCTGGAGCAGCGGTCATATAGCCGGAGAGGCGGCAGCTAAGTGTTAAAACTATCTCAGATAAAAATAAATGCAGATACCTGCGAAAAGGATTTTTCTTCTAAATTATCAAAAAAGATTTCCTCTTTAACAGGGGTTAAAAGCGAAGATATAAGAAATATCCGTGTTTTAAAGAAAAGCATAGATGCAAGGAAAAAGCCGGAAATTTTCTACTCCGTTACGGCGGCTTTTGAATGTATAAATGAAGAGAAGGTCTTAAAAAAAGCCTCATCTAAAAAAGATATTGCAAATAATCTTTCTGTCTTTGAAGAAAAAAAGTTTGTTTTTCCCTATAGCGCAAAGGATATTTGTTTAAAAAATTTTGAAAGGCCCGTAATAGTCGGAAGCGGACCTGCAGGGCTTTTTTGCGCTCTTAACCTTGCAAGGGCAGGTTTTAAGCCTGTAGTTTTAGAGAGGGGTAAGAGCGTTTCCGAAAGAACAAAAGATGTAGAGGACTTTTGGAAGGGCGGTAAGTTAAAGACCTCAAGCAATGTACAGTTCGGTGAAGGAGGAGCAGGTACTTTTTCCGACGGAAAGTTAAACACCCTTATCAAAGATCCCATAGGCCTTGGAAGAGAGGTTCTTGAGACTTTTGTAAGCTTTGGAGCGCCTGAAAAGATTCTTTACGATGCAAAGCCCCATATCGGGACGGATATTCTTAAAACAGTTGTTAAAAATATGCGGGAAGAGATCAAACGTCTTGGCGGCGAAGTAAGATTCCAAAATAAAGTTACGGGTCTAAAGACGACTGACGGAAAAATATCTTCCGTAACTGTTTTTGATGAGGAAAAAGAGATTTCCTATGAAATAAAGACATCTAATTGTGTATTTGCTATAGGGCATTCCGCAAGAGACACCTTTAAAGAACTTTTTGATGAGGGAATCTATATGGAGCAAAAGCCTTTTTCTGTGGGCTTTCGCGTAATCCATCCTCAAAAGCTGATAAATATGGCGCAGTACGGACGTGAAAAGGCCGGAGATTTAGGAGCTGCGGACTATAAAGTAACAGCAAAGACCTCATCCGGACGCGGAGTATTTTCTTTTTGTATGTGTCCCGGGGGATATGTTGTTAACGCTTCTTCGGAAGAGGAAAGGACTGCCGTTAACGGAATGAGTTATTCCGGAAGAGACGGAAAATGCGCAAATAGCGCGATCATCTTTACGGTAGATTCAAAGGACTATCCCTCAAGCCATCCCCTTGCGGGTATTGAGTTCCAAAGAGATCTCGAATCAAAGGCTTATAAGATATCGGGAGGATGCGTCCCGGTTCAAAAATACGGAGATTATAAAGCATCCCTTAAAAATAAGGGGTATGATGTTAATACTGATAATATAGATCCGGGCCCTGAAATATCCGGGGCTTTTGATGGCTTTGAACCGGACATCAAGGGTAAATATACATACTGTGATATGACGGAGATTTTCACAAAGGATATGAATGAATCCTTTGTGGAAGGTATGGAACACTTTAATAAGATAATCCCCGGATTTGGCTATAAAGAAGCCCGTCTTGCAGGCGTTGAGAGCAGAACATCTTCCCCCGTGCGGATCGTAAGGGATGAAAATATGCAGTCAAATATTAAGGGAGTTTTCCCTTGCGGAGAGGGCGCGGGATATGCCGGAGGGATTACTTCTGCGGCCATGGATGGAATAAAAGTTGCCTGTAGCCTTGCTAAAAACATTTTAGGGTTGTAAACTAAAGCGTAAGTCTATTTTAAAAGAGAGATTAAATATGAATACCAATCTTAGAGAAGCTATTAAGGACAAAAAAAGAATAGTTGTCAAAATCGGTTCATCCTCCCTGCAGCATTCCCAGACCGGAGATTTGGATTATATCAAGATCGAAAAGCTTGTAAGAGAGCTTTGCGATATCCGTAACCAGGGCAAGGATGTTGTACTTGTTACAAGCGGCGCCATCGCTGCGGGCAAAAAAGCGGTTCATATAAGCGAGATAAAAGGATCTAAGGTACCTCTTTCCACAGCCGAAAAGCAGGCATGCTCCGCAATCGGACAGGCAAGACTTATGATGACTTATCAAAAGCTTTTCGCAGAGTATAACCAGATAGCGGCGCAGGTTCTTATGACCAAGAATACCGTTGTAAACGATCTCAACAGATTCAATACGACAAACACCTTTGCGGAGCTGTTTAAACTGGGAGTTATCCCTGTTGTAAACGAAAACGATACCGTATCAACTTACGAGATAGAGTTCGGCGATAACGATACCTTAAGCGCTGTTGTAGCTGCGGTTGTGGGGGCCGATCTTTTGATACTTCTTTCGGATATAGACGGACTTTATACCGACGATCCGAGAAAGAATCCGGACGCTAAGTTTATCGAAGTAGTAGAAAAGCTAACCGATGATTATATGGAGATGGGTAAGGGTTCTACCGGAAGTAATGTTGGTACAGGCGGCATGAACACAAAGCTTGTAGCCGGAAAGATTGCTACAAGATGCGGATGCGATATGATCATCTGCAATAGCTCTGATATCGGCATCTTACACCGTATAATGGACGGTGAGAATGTAGGAACCCTTTTCCTTGCAGGTAAAGATGAAAGCTTTAATCTTCCCGAATATATAGATAAGCTTCATAAAAAGTAATATGGAAGACATTAAAGCATTAAAAAAAGAGATCAGAAAAGATATTCTGAAAAAAAGAGACGCTCTAAGTAAGGAAGAAATAAAAGAAGCGGGGGAGAGGCTCCTTAAGGTTTTTATATCCGAAAACCTTCTTTATGGCGCAAAAAACGTTTTGCTCTTTTCTTCCTTCGGATCGGAGATCCCAACAGGTCCGATATTTGATTATTGTATGAAAAATAATATTTGGACGTATTATCCCAAGGTGATCGGAGATAAGATAGAGTTTTATCATGTTTATCATCCGGGATTCTTGGAACCTAACGGCTATAAAGGAATCAAAGAGCCTAAGGGTGATTCCATGAAGTACGACTATGAGTATTATGCCGGTCAGCCTTTTTTTAACACTTATATTATTTTGCCGGGTGTAGCCTTTGATAAAGAGGGTAACAGATTAGGCTACGGCGGAGGCTTTTATGACAGATATCTTGCAGAAAAGCCGCTTCTTGTTAAAAACAGTATCGCTATAGGATATAAAATGCAGGAAGTTCCTGCAATTCCCGTGGATGAGCATGATATCAAACCCGGAAAGATAATACTTGTTTAAAAATAGTTAGTGCATCAAGGATGCTTAGAAATATCAGGAGGACAGAAAGTGTTTGATCTAAATAATCTTTGCGAAAAATCTGTGGCTGCCAAATACGAAGCCGGACTTCTTTCTACCGAAAAGAAAAACGAAGTACTTATCTGTGCTGCCGAAAAGCTGAAAGAATCCTGTGACTATATATTGGCCGAAAACGAAAAAGACCTTGCAAATGCCAAAGAAAACGGTATTTCCGAAGGAATGCAGGACAGACTAAGGTTAACAAAAGAACGTACCTACGCTATGGCTGAAGGTCTTGTTCAGGTTGCGGCTCTTCCGGATCCTATCGGAGAAGTACTTGAAGAGTTTGAACGCCCCAACGGACTTAAGATCAAAAAGATACGGGTTCCTTTGGGCGTAATCGGTATTATCTTTGAATCCAGACCCAATGTTACCGCGGACGCATTTGCCCTTACCTTTAAATCCGGCAACTGCGTTATATTAAAGGGCGGTAAGGAAGCTATATATTCTAATACAGCTATTGTTAAAGTCTTAAAGGAAGCTATAGCTTCCTGCGGCGTAAACAGTGATGTACTTTCTCTTATAGAGAGTACTGACAGACAGGTTACCGCAAGCTTTATGAAGATGAAGGAATATGTTGATGTTCTTATTCCGAGAGGCGGAGCGGGACTTATTAAAGCCGTTGTTGAAAACTCCAATATTCCCGTTATCGAGACCGGTACCGGAAATTGTCATGTCTACATTGACAAGGATGCCGATCCTAAGATGGCTGTGGATATCTTATTTAACGCCAAGACTCAGAGGATAAGTGTTTGCAACTGCGCCGAATCCCTTCTTGTACATAAAGACATCGCAAAAGATATTCTTCCCGCTATCAAGGAATCCCTTGATAAAAAGAATGTTGAACTTCGCGGTGACGATATTTCGATTGAGATTTTGGGAGACTGCGTAGTACCCGCTACTGAAGAAGACTACGGCAAGGAATATCTCGATTATATTCTTTCCGTAAAGACGGTGGGTAGCGTTGATGAAGCCATAGCGCATATCAATAAATACAACACACACCACTCTGAATGCATTGTTACCGAAAACGCCGAAACAGCCGAAAAGTTTTTAAACGGCGTAGATGCGGCATGCGTATATGTCAATGCTTCCACGAGATTTACGGATGGTTTTGAATTCGGCTTCGGAGCCGAGATCGGAATCAGTACGCAAAAGCTGCACGCAAGAGGTCCTATGGGACTCAGAGAACTGACCTCGTATAAATATAAAGTATACGGAAACGGTCAGATTAGACAGTAAATAACCTAATTTAGGTATTCATAAGGAGATTAAAATGGAGAAAATCAGAACAAGATATGCACCAAGCCCCACAGGAAGAATGCATGTCGGAAATTTAAGATCTGCTTTGTATGAGTTTTTGGTAGCAAAGCACGCAGGCGGAACCTTTATGCTTCGTATCGAGGATACGGACCAGGAAAGATATGTTGAGGGCGCAGTAGACATCATCTACAGAACACTTAAAGAGACCGGACTTATTCACGACGAAGGCCCGGATAAGGA
>ODAI012513950.1_pt1 | contig 13296 bp, 10 predicted proteins | sample 1539321 | NCBI WGS metagenome assembly ODAI01 (sample SAMN02144231, study PRJEB22623) | gut metagenome | biome: sheep rumen | host: Ovis aries | place: New Zealand
CCCTTTGGGACGGATGACCGATGGTCAGCAATGGCTTTTTGGGTAATCACAGGAAGGTGGGACACATATATACAAAAGGCGTTTTCTGAACGCTTTGGGTTTGGCGTGTTGGAATCTCGCAAATTCAAACTTGTAGTCAAAACCAAAGCAACGGGAACGCCCCTTGAGGTGTAATTATTGTACCCATCTGTAAAGTGGGCTATAGTATATACACTGGCGTGGGGCTTTCAGCGTTGCTCGGTACGACTACAAGGGCAATGCGAGAGCCTCAACACGTGGGACCGGGCATCTGGACTGGCTCCACGTTTTTTGTGTGTATATGATAGTGACATTAATGGATACAATAAATGGTTAAAGAATTGTCATAAATATGAAGAAAAAATTATTAGCAATTAGTAGTGCACTTGCAATCGCAGGGATTGCATTAGTCTCATCTTGTTGCAGTGACATTAATACAGTCGGTGACTTGCACTTCAATGCTGATGGAACACTGACAGATTCAGTTGAAGCATTATCCTTGAAACCTTCTGCGCCCACAAAAGTCAAATTCTATGTGGAAGTTTCTGGAAGCATGAACGGTTTTTTTAGGGCAAACAAGACAACTGACTTTAAGAAAGACGTATGGCAGATTCTTAGCTATTACTCAGCAATTGCCCCAGAGATAACAATTCTTACAAATGACGGGAGCGTAGGCAGCAGTTATGCTCAGGCACAATTTCAAACTCTTATGAATACAGGAGCATTCGTTAGTTCCGCTTCAACAAGAGTCCCTTTGATGTTAGAATCAATTTTCAATAACCTCAACACAGAAAAAGGAGAAGTCGCAGTTCTGATTTCAGACATGAAATATAGCCCTGTTGGTGCTGCTGCTCCAAAAGTTTTGATGAGCCAATATAGTACCGATATTAGCAAGATATTTGGCACACGAAAAAAGGCTGTCAGCCTGATTGGGGCAACTTCTGACTATTTAGACAAGAAAGGGACTATAGTGACTGACAAGTCGCCGTATTATTTCTTTGTCATAGGTAATGGCGAACAAGTTGCTTTTATGAGGAACGGCATTTCTGCGATGTTAGAAAATAACAAGCGGCTTATTGACAATATTGAGAGTGGCTTTGATTACGGTATCCCCACCTGCTCTTTTGGCATTCCTGACAATTGCTGGCAATTGGATGACGCAACCCCGACTTTTGTAGGATTTGATGAGTCCGCCAATGACACATGCACAATAAAGATGGAAATCCATCTTGAAGGTTATCGATGGATAGTAGCATCAGAGCCATATTTCACGGACGCATTCAAGATAAAGACTCTCTATGGCTCGAATGTGGAGGTTGGAAAAGTTGAATTTGACATTAAGAACATAACGAACAAAGAACTTGTCCGCACTGCTACAGCTATTGTAGAAGTGAAGGTTTTTGATATGGCTATGGATTCTGAGGTTCTTGAATGGACATTAGAGTTACCTGATACAGTCTATACACTTTTCAGCCCATATTTTGATGGTGCTATCAGTGAAAACGATCCTACAAAATCATACTCTGTAGCCGATTTCGTGAAAGGTATGTTCTATGGTGGCGTTGTAAATAAGATATTAAAGCCCAATTACATATTAATCTCAAAAAACTCTTAATTTATGAAACTCTTGAAACTATATAGTTGGATTACTGGAACAATGGCTGATTTTGCAAAGCCTTTTTCCGAAAACAAGGCTTTATATAATCAAGCTAAAGGATTCTGGAACAAGTTGGAGAACTTTTCTTTAGTTATCGTTCTTATTTTTTTGGTTTTAGGAATTGCATGGGCCGCTTATTATTACACGTCTTATAATAATATTCCTGGTCGTCATTACACGCCTAAACACTGGATTCTATTGCTTCTTGCTACTGTTGTCGTTACCTTTCTTGTAACGCTTGGCTTTGAGTATTTAGCCGTAGAACCCAAAATCAACGGAGCATTTTTACTTGAAGTAAAGATAGCAATTGCTAACTCACTTTACGTAGCATTTACATATCTGCTCACCTCTATTGTTTGGTGTAATACATTACCGACGAACGCATACAAGATGTTTAAATTTTGAACGGTTATGAAGAAAGTATTCGTATTTTGCATCGGAGGGACAGGAATCCGAGTAATGAAAAGCATTACAATGTTGATGGCTGGCGGAATGAGTACCAATGGATATATTGTGGTGCCAATTATACTTGACCCTCATCTTGATCTTGAAGAAAAGAAGAATTTGCATTCGTTGATTAACGACTACAAATCTATATATAAACAAAGCATTAATAACGGAACGTCCACCTTGAATCATCTTGATGGCTTCTTTAGTTCAGAGATGCGAACCCTCAAAGACTTAAATAATCAACAAAATGATACTCAGGAGGTTGTAGGTAGCAAGGAACAATTCCGTTCATACATTGATGTTTCAAATCTGGGAACAAGAGACATCAACAACTATCTGGTTGAGACACTATTCTCCACCAAGAATCTGAATAACCCTTTGTCTGTTGGCTTCAAGGGGAATCCCAACGTAGGAACCGTTGTGTTAGGTGACATGATTGAAGGTGCGGATTGGTTCAAGGCTTTTAAACTACATTGTGAGAAAGACGACCGCGTGTTTATCATTAGTTCTATCTTTGGTGGAACAGGAGCATCTGGATATCCTCTCCTAGAAAAGAAAATCCGTGGGACGAACAACCAACCAACAGTAAAGAATGCACTAATGGGTGCCATTACGGTCTTGCCATATTTTGGTCTGAAAGACCCGTCTTCATCTGGTAGTGATATTGATTCGACTAACTTCTACACGAAGACGAAAGCAGCATTGGCTTATTATCAAAACACCGTACAATCTGACTATCTGTACTATGTTGGGGAGAAAACACTTCGTCAGGTTTATGAGAATGATGAACAGAAACAAGAAGATACTGCTAATTTTATTGAATTGGTGGCAGCTTCAGCATTGTTTGATTTCCTAACAAGAGAAAGACCAGAACGTCGTCAATATATGACAAGAGCCATAGAGGACGACAAGGAATCCATGTCATTACCATCTTTGGGAGATGGCTATAAAGATATAGTTAAATCTGTGGCAGACTACATGATTCTACGACAGTTGGTTGAGCATTTGAGCGATGAGCCATTCTTTCCTCTTTCAAAAGATCGCGGGTTGAACAGCTCGTTTTATAAGGATTCTGCATTCCTGTCACTGAAACGCTTTACTGATGTGTATTTCAAATGGTACCACGAACTAGCAACGAACAACCGTGCCTTTGCACCACTACATTACGATAATCCACGCATGATGTCAGGTTTTATCAAGCACATGAACCTTGATGCTAAAGACGATTCGTATTACCTTCTTGAAATGATCAAGGCAAGCAATGCCTATAAAGCAAAAGACCATAGTAACAAATTCAGATTCTTCCTGCAATTTGCCTATGAAGCCATCAATCATTATACAAAGAAAATTTACATTTAATTATGCCAAGAATAGATCTAAATATAGTTGATAGAGGAGCCCAAGGGACTTCTTGGATAGCAGACAGTATTGCACTGACCGCAGAAAGCCTTGATGAGGTAATGGAACAAAAGACCGACAATAGCGGTGCATTGAACTCTTTGCCCACGCCTTTTGCACGTTTCTTTGTTGCAAAAGAGGCATTCCGCCGCTTACTGGCAGAAAACCTCAATAGCAGTAATGAGGCAGGATTTGCTTATAGCCAAATGGTATCGGATATACTCGATGTATATGAACTCATCTTTAATCTCACATTCCATAAGAATAACTCATGGAAACGTGGTGAGAGATTAGAACTACGAGAATGGAAAAGCCAGGAAAACCTGGCAATAATCAAGGCTAAGATGCCTGTATTTTATAATTCCATAGAAGAGTATTATAATACGGACATCAAAGAAGACAAGCTCTTTTTCCTCGTGTTTTCTGACAATGGAAGAGAAGTGTTACTTGCATGTAGTTCTCCATTTACAGGCTTTGTAACTCCCCCCGACATGGATAAGTCTATGGCAAAAAAAGACGGTGTCGCTAAGCTTGTGTTTGCTGGTGAGCAATATAATGATTTGCATATTAGAAGGAAATCTGGAGGTGAATACTTCCGAGACGTTAAACCTTTTAGCGAAAGAGATGCTGATTTCAAAAACTATATGTTCAACACTTTGTTTGGTTCAGACGATGTGGACGGTAGATTAAAGGAGATAAAAGAGTTTATTAGAAGTTATAAATTAGATTCAGACATTCGCAGTGATTACAAGCAGAAACTTGCTCCTGTAAAAACAGACCAAAACGACGATTTGATAATCAATGGCCTTCGCATTCAGAAACTCAACGAAATTGACGTCAACAACTTCTTTACAGAAACACTTATTAGACTACCTTATAGAATATCAAAGGATAATTTCATTGCCGTTACTTATCAGAATGATTTCACAGGAAGAGACTATGATTATCTCCTGCCCTTCAAACCAGAGGTGATGAGCCTGTTTGATAAAGGAAATCTGAATGCAGACATACATATCAACAGAAACTCTGTTACGGCTTATCTTCGCTATAATAATAAGGAATATTCAAAAGAGTATGCTTTGGATCCATTCCAAGCAGGACAAGGTCGGATTGTTGATCTTCAGGGATGTAAAATCAGCTTTGACTTAGGTGTCTTCCCCAATATCCTTTCGTATAAAGTACAAGAGAACAACTATTTCAAGGTACTTGTTGTGGGGGCAGACGAAGACCCTGAGGCACCGAACTTTAATATCGACCAGATTTCGTTATCGTTCTTTAAGAATGGGGAAAATGGATTTGAGCATATCAAGGAAGTTACTGCTGAGCAAAATGCCTCATTTGGAACATGGCCTGCTGTGGTACGCTCTCGACAAAAGACCGATTTAGAAGAAAGTGGTACGAAGTTCTATGAGTTGTATAATACCACTTTTGACCTTATTGAGGTGAAGGTATTGAATTACACAGGACTAATTATGCCAGTATGGAGTAGAAGCCAAGCAACAAATGAGGCATATACTTATGCCATTGACCTTGGAACATCTAACACTTTTATGTCTCGCTGTAAGAATGGGGCAGACGGACAGCCTGACTTGAGCCGTAAGCCAGAACTTTTCAAGATGGAAAAACCTATGGTTAGTTTCATGCATGAGATACCTAATGACCAACAATTCTCTCTGACGAGGAGAATAGAGGATTCTATCTTTGATAAAGCCAAGAACAGGATTAAAACGGAGTTTTTGCCAGCAATCATTGACGGAACAGACTATAAATTCCCCATCCGTACTGCTATTTGTGGCATCCACGACCAATCAAAGAAACCTAAGTTGTTTGATAATCACAACATAGCCTTTTTCTATGAAAAATTGATGGCTAATGAAGACCAAGAAGTTCACACCGATATCAAATGGGATAAGAACGAGGATATGCTCCGCATTTTTGTGCGTGAATTATTGTTGATTATAAAATGCGATATCTTGCAACGTAATGGCGACTTGAATCGTACAAAACTTGTGTGGTTTAGCCCGCTTAGTTTCTCTGGTATGGAGAAGGAATTGTATCAAGACATTTGGACTAATGAGCCCAAAGAGATTCTTTTTGTGCAGAAAGAACAGATAAAGCAATACTCTGAGTCAGAAGCCCCATACTACTACTATAAGAAGATGGACTATATTGTAGATTCCGATGCAGTGACAGTTATTGACATCGGAGGCGGTTCTACGGATTTCGTCTATTTCAAAGACAATAAGCCAGTAGTAGCCAATTCCGTTCATTTTGGATGTGATGTTCTGTGGGAAAATGGTTTCAATGCCTTTGGTAATGCAAGGGATAACGGCATCTTTAAACGCTATGCTGACACCTTACGTTTCGAGAGGAAAGACCTTGAAGACTTGAATGAGAGTTTCAAGAATGTTGATGCTGTCAAAACGAAAGACATTATCAATTTCTGGCTTAGTAATGAACAGTACTGTGGTATCATTAAATTGTTACGAACTGACTTCAAACCCGTTTTCGTTTATCACTTCACGTCAATACTGTTTTATATGGCAAGCATGTATAAGGACAATGGGCTTGCAGCACCTCGCACTGTTGTGTTTAGCGGTAATGGTAGTAAGTATATTGATAGCTTCATTTCAACAGAATCTGAAGTATTGGAAAAGATTATCAATACTGTGTTTAGCAAGGTTTTTGGGGGTACGCATAACATACACCTGAAACTTCCTAAAGAACGCAAGGAATCTACTTGCTACGGCGGTCTTTACCGTGAGCCGTCTGCTCCTAAGGTTAGAGATGTAGTTTATCAAGGCGATAATACGAGAAATTATCAGAAAGTGTCAGACATTACATCCAACTTTGATTCTCTTAAGGTTGCCCTTCTCGCGAAGTATAAAGATTTGAACACTTTGTACAAGTCTGTCATTGACTTATTGAAACAAGAGAAGATTATTGATAGTGCAGCCAATACGAAGAAGTACCTTGATGCTGCCGCATCTGACATGGGCATACCCCTAAGTAACTACTACAAAACACAAGTCAAGGAAAAATATAGTGAAGAGGTGGTTTACAATGATTCGGTATTCTTTATCCCTATTATTAATCGTGTGTTTGAAATGACAAAACTATAGTATGAACACTTTTGAAGTTACCCTTATATTTTCAGTTTTTGTATTCGTCGTATTTTTGAGTTTTCAGATGAAGTACTTCATTGAAACGCAAAAATATAGACGCTTGTTTAATGATTTTTTTCTGAAAAATTCCGAGTACACGACATTTTATAAGGAAATAGGCAATGAGAATGTTACTCAATTAGGCCGTGTGGGAACGGAAGGGAGCGATTTGAATGTCTTAATAGACGAGATTAACCATTATGTTGCAAAGACTAAGGGTACTACGGACTTCTCCGTAATCCAAAATAAAGTTGAACGCAAATTGAATATGCGCTATGACCAGTCTGTAGCAAAACTGGCATTTCCCACCTATCTTGGTTTAATGGGAACTTTCCTCGGTGTGTTTATCGGAATTTTAATGTTCCTTCGTGGATTTGACGGAGCCAATAATATTACCGATGACTCAATAAAGAACCTTCTTACAGGGGTACTTGTTTCTATGTCAACAAGCCTTTTCGGGCTTCTGTTTACAACGATAAATAATGCTAAAGCAGGAGAAACAAGGAAGAAAATTGAAGAAGACAAGAATGAATTCTATGATTTTGTTCAGACAGAGCTAATGCCATCACTCGATGTCTCTATGGTTCTTGCCATTACCAAACTGCATGAAACAGTTGACCGTTTTGAGCCGGCTTTTGACAGAGTGATTAACAGATTTCAAGAGACCTTTGATCGTTGTACTAAAGCCTTTGGTGACAGTTTTGAGCAAAATGTTACAGCAGTAGCCAAAGCCGTTGATACTATGGGCAAAAACATGGATAAAATTAACGAGAACATCAGTTTACAAAAGCAACTGCTATCAACGTTGAAAAGTGATGAAATTATCAAGGGCCTTGACAAATACATTGAGGCTGCTAACCACTTTGTCGGCATTACCCAATCTCTCAATAAATTTGAAGAAGCTAGAAGAATGATGTTGGCAGCAACGCAGGAGGCCATCAATATTCAGAATACATATTCGGAATCGCTTAAAGTTCCAAGAGAAGTGGCTGTAAGGATTAACCAGATTCTTGACAGAATCAAGGATTTTGAAGAAAGTGTCCAGCGTCTTGGCCCTCAACTTGATAGACGAGAGATTCTTGGCAACGATGTAGTTAATGCAATCCATGACCAGATAAAGGGTATTTCTAAGAAGGGGAAGATTGCTGATAAATATCTTGAAATGGCAGATGGTAAACTCGAAGATTTGTTTAGAACTCAGACATCTGTTATTGAGAGTATGAATAAGCGATACAAGGAAGCACTTGATGGACATATTGATGGATTTGAGGCAATGATTAAACGTCAGACCGAAGAACTTGAGACGAGACATAAGGAATTTATGCAGGCAATAGAGGAGAAACTCAATATCGGAGAAATACAAAAGGACTTCGCGTCACTCAGAAAATTGAACGATATTGCTACAGAACTTTCTAAATTGACTGAAGACCCTGTGAAAGCAGAAAAACTGAATGAAATTCTCCAAAAGATTAAGGAAGAAATTGGTAAAATAGAAGTCAATGACAACCGTGGAGGCGGCGGATTGTTTGGGTTTGGAAGGAGATAATTGATTATGGACGGAAAAAACAATAGTTCTTTTTGGCCTAGCTATGTGGATATTATGACAACGTTGTTTGCCATAACCCTGATCTTATTTGCCGTATCTTTTAGCCGTTTTAAAATCAAGGAGAAACAATTGCAAAGCCTGGTTGATGAATATGAAAATATTATCACCGTTTACTCTACTGTGGGGGCTATTGATTCAACCAGCTACTTTGGATATAACGGGCAATATCTTAAGCACCTCTTTACTGTTGATGTCGAATATCAACAAAAAGAATATCATATAGACAAGTTGAAACTTGATATAATAGATCCTATAGGGGCTAACAACAAACGGGATAGTATTGTTGCTGCTGGAGAGATAATAAGGAATACTATTCTTAAGCTGGAAAAATCCGATTCCATAAGGAGTAATATCAAATTCTTAGTTGTTATTGAAGGCCAGTCTTCCAAAATCCCTTTTAACGAAAGCAATTGGAAAAACAATTATACACTTTCTTATCTGAGAGCCCAGTTCCTTAATGATTTCTGGAAAGAGCATGGCATAGATATTTCTGCAATCCCAAAATGTGAACTTATCATATCTGGTAGTGGCGAAGGAGGTGTTCCACGTATAGAACCGAATGAGGAAGAGTTGCATAAACTAGCTTCTGATGACAAAGAGTATAAGACACTATGGGAAAACGAAGAGGGTAAGAATCAACGCTTCTTAATACATATAGTGCCTGTTATTGGCAATATTGATGTGACGAAGGAAAAGATTAATAAACTTCAAGGTAAATAAATACTTATGGAGGTTGAAGTGGATATTAACAATGAATATGAAAAGCTTTTTGGCAAAGCAAAGTCCATTAATCTTTTCGATTCTGACGAAGACTATGATAATCTTCGACAGTATATCATTAGTCAGCCAAGTGATCAAATAAGGAGTCGGACTCTTCCCTTTGATAGTATTAAATTGACACCATACAATGAGTTTGTTTGGAAACGAGAGATAGAATCAGCCACCAACGAAAGTAAGCATGTGTTTTACATCAAACAGAGCCAACCATTTTGTAAGGCGGCTTGCTATTTTGACACATGCAAAGGGACTATAGTGCTTCTCAGATATAGCTATATTGTAAATTCAAATTCATATGGAAGCGATCTCTCCCTTTTGTCGGGCAGGAGAAGACTGTTAATGGACAAAAGCTGCCAAGATAATCAGGGAAGATATTTAACAGAGAATGTTAGGTGTCCTTCGCCATTGGTAACAGCATCATATGTTCTCGGACGAAAGGCAGACTTGTCTGAATGGTGTGACGAGAAAGGAAAATCTATCGTTACCTTTTATTCAGAACTAGCAAGGTTGCAGGCTCAAGAAATAAAGAAGAAAAAGGCGGAAAAAGAAGAAAAGAACAAAGGAATAGTCTTGTTGGGATTGCTGAATGGAATCGCCAACAACTTGATTAAAAGAGCTGCAAATCGGCATATTTTTTATATAGAAGAAAATGGAGTTTGTAGCGCTTCTGGCTATTTGGAAGAAGACTCTAAACAATTCTTCATTCAAAAAGGAAGTTTGGTTTCAAAGGAATCAGATATCATCTATGCTTCATCACAATCTGGCAAGGCAAGACTTAGATTTCTTGACAAAGCTTGTATATTGAGGTCCAATTATTATTGCGTGTCTAAAGACGCGAAATGTCGTTCTGCATCAGCTGCAGCATGTTATGTATTAGGTCGAAAGGCTGATTGTACTTTCTGGAAAGATGATACAGGTAAATCTTTAATGGAGGTTTATCCAGATCGGTTCTTTGCGCCACAAATAGAGTCATCTCAATTATCACTTTCCTTTTCTCCAGAAGAACCTCCGCTTTTCCATATTGTTAAAAAGGATGATGCCAAGAGGTCCTGTCGCGCTTTTGGAACTTATGTCAATGCTAAAAATCAATTTCTCATTTTGAAAGACAGCGTTTTGTCATTAGAAGTGTCATCGTCATATCGTTATACGGTTGCAGATTATCAACGGCAGAAGTTTATAAAGTTGAACTGCGTGAAAAAAAGTAATGGATTTGTGTTGAAACGCGATGCTATATGTGATTCACCGAGTGCAGCTGCAAGTTTTGTTATTGGTAGGTCTGTTAATGGGTGGTTAGAATGGAAAGACGAATCAAATAGGACACTTAAAGAGGTCTATAAGCATTAGTCGCTATGAAGAAGTTTATAATAGGGTTTATTATTACAATTCTGTTTCTTGCATTTTCCATTGGTCAATGCAATAACACATTGGAAGAGGGCGACCTTGGAATGTCTTCTTTCTATTCAAATGACGCAGAACTGGAAGAAAAGAAAGAAGAAATTGTTGAACCAGTCCAAGAAAAAATTATAAAGAAGATAGATGATGAAGTTGGTGAATCTAATAAGGACGAAATCGTTCTATTACCAACGCAAATTCCCAGTCAATTGTTATCTCGTACCTCATATAGTTTGTCGTATAACAAAGATACTCGTTGTCCTAACTGGGTGGCATGGCATCTGACTGCGGAACATGCTGACGGATCGCTAAAGAGACATAATAGCTTTAGGGAGGACGAAGATGTGCCTCGCCCTCGTGCTACATTGGATGATTATAAGAGAAGTGGATGGTCAAGAGGACACATGTGTCCTGCTGGTGATAACAAATGGGATGAGCAGGCGATGGAGGAATCGTTTCTGCTGACAAATGTGTGTCCGCAGGATGAAAGACTGAATAGTGGAGTGTGGAACCGGATAGAGATGGACTGCAGACAGTGGGCAAGGAAATATGGAGAGGTGTTTATCGTGTGCGGCCCTGTGCTACTGAAACGTGAGCATGAGACTATTGGGAAGAATAGGGTGGTGGTGCCAGAGGCATTCTTCAAGGTGGTGTTATGCATGAAAGATAAGCCTAAAGCTATCGGATTTGTTATCAGAAATAATGAGGGGAAGAAAAAGCGCGACATGTTCGTGAACAGTGTGGATGAAGTGGAGCGCATTACTGGCTATGACTTTTTCCCTGCACTGCCAGATGAGGTTGAGAATGTGATTGAGGCGAAAGCTGACATCAAGGAGTGGTAACCTGAATAATAGTCTTCTCGGATGGAATGGGATAGGAAACAACTGGTAAGCGGTGGCGTAGGTGCTCTTCTCGGAGCATGTACTGTGATGGGAATCGGGGCGTTGAACGATAGTAAAAACCATGCGACTCGTCCTTCTGGGCATCGCTCAAAACAGGTGTTGTATGATAGAGTGAAAGAGAGTGTAGATGGGGATGTGTATATAACGGAGAAAGGAAAGAAATATCATAGTGAGGGGTGTTTTATTCTCCAAAGATCGGATGTTAAGAAACAGGTCTCAAGCTCTGATGCTATCAATGTGGGGTATGAGCCGTGCAGGAAGTGTAAGCCATAACCGGAAAGCGTAATGAAGGCGATTGTATTCTTTCTTATAAATAGGTGACGATGAAACAACTGTATCTTTTCCTTGCGGCAATGTTGCTACTGTGTCTGGCTCCGATGCCATACGGCTATTTCATGCTGGTGCGTTTCGTGATGATGCTGGCATGTATCGTGATGGCCTATCTGTATTATATGCGGCAAAAGGGGGTGGCTACTTGGACCTTTGCGGCACTGGCGCTGTTGTTCCAACCTATCTATAAGATTGCATTGGGACGTGTGGTCTGGAATGTGGTGGATGTGGCGGTGGCCGTACTCTTTATTGGGCTGTATATGCTGGAAAGAAAGAACAGCAGGGAGGGAAGAAACAGACGGTCACCTTTGCCCGCTGCTTCTATGCCTGAGAGGGAAGACAACAGATTTGAGTTTTCTCTAAAGGGGAGACTGGGGCCGAAGGAGCTGGTGTATGTGGCCAGCGAAGAGGACAAGGCATTGACCGAGCTGTTCGAGACGAACCCGGATGTCTTGGAAGGATGGGGAAAGATGATTGGCTTTCAGGTCGTTTACATGCCCTTGCTGATGAAACGACTGAGGGATAAGAGGGTGTTGCAGTATCGCGCTCCTTATCTGTCGGAGACTGAGCTTTCTGACGTTCGCATCGGTAACGATTTCTTGCTGCAATACTTGAACAATTCGGCTGACAAGGAGCGCATCAAGCAGGGCTTTATCCGTACTGAGGATATTCACAGGGGGAGTGATGGCGAGGATAAGGCTGTCAATAGGTTCTATCCTCTCTCGTCGAGCAGTTCAGAGCCAGTTAACGACCAGTTGCACAGGATAGGAAAGCAGATATCGGAGGAGAAGAGCCGCTACGACCGCTTCTTGACGGGGAATGATGATTGGGGGGAACCTGTAACGGGTGATGCTGACAGCAACTTTAATTCGCAACAGGGGCATGAGAACACGGATGACCTGATAGAAGAGGTGAAGGAGAGAATTGCTAAACTAAGGCAGAGGGGCATTTCAGAATATATCCTGGAACAGCTGATTCATCCTGACGACCGCTTGAGCAGGCTGGTGGTTACGAGCGATTACAGGATTGTGCTGCCTGACTATCACGACATGGAAATAAAGATGGAACCGCTGGTGAAAGCGGTCTATCTGTTGTTCTTGAACCATCCTGAGGGTATTCTTTTCAAACATTTGCCTGACTACAGGGATGAGCTAACGCAGATTTATATGAAACTGAGGCCCAAAGGGTTGAGTGAGCGTGCGTTGCAAAGCATTGCGGACGTGACGAATCCGCTGCTGAACAGCATCAACGAGAAGTGTGCCAGGATTCGCGGTGCCTTTGTCGGTCAGTTCGATGATCACATCGCAAGGCACTACTATATAGACGGACAGCGTGGTGGGGTGAAGAAGGTGGCACTGCCCCGCAACCTCATCGTTTGGGAGTGAAAATGATCTTGGAGGGGAAGAACAATAAAAATACCTATATTTGGTGATTGCCTATATTATAAATAATGTGTATTTTTGCAGCCGAAATTAATAATACACATTATTTATAAAATCAAAAAAGAATGACAAGAATTTCTACTCTTTTGATAGCGCTCATGGCGCTATTGGCAATCCCCGTAAATGCCGAGGACGTGTTGTTCGACTTCACCAGCCCGAC
>ODAI013390800.1_pt1 | contig 13293 bp, 10 predicted proteins | sample 1539321 | NCBI WGS metagenome assembly ODAI01 (sample SAMN02144231, study PRJEB22623) | gut metagenome | biome: sheep rumen | host: Ovis aries | place: New Zealand
CGTGGGGTCTACCGTTGTATCAAGAGATTCAAAGAGACGGAAACAAAATATGGTTACAACCAGTCTCTCTTCCCTATCGTTCAGGGATGTACCTATAAGGATTTGCGTCAGAAGGCAGCAGAAAACATTGCCAAAAAGGGTGCCGACGGTAATGCCATCGGAGGACTTGCCGTAGGTGAGCCAACGGAAGTGATGTACGAGATGATAGAAGTCGTCAACGAGATTCTCCCAAAGGACAAGCCACGCTACCTTATGGGCGTCGGTACTCCTATCAATATACTTGAGGGCATCGAACGAGGAGTGGACATGTTCGACTGTGTAATGCCTACCCGCAACGGACGCAACGCACAGATATTCACTAAGCATGGCACCATCAACCTCCGCAACAAGAAGTGGGAAATGGACTTCTCGCCTCTTGACCCAGAAGGCACTTCATACGTGGACGCAACATACACAAAGGCTTACGTTCACCATTTGTTCAAGGCACAGGAACTTCTTGCCTTGCAGGTTGCAAGTATCCATAACCTTGCCTTCTACCTTTGGTTGGTAGGAGAAGCACGTCAACATATCATTGCTGGCGACTTCGCCATCTGGAAGGCAAAGATGGTAGAGGAACTTGGCAGAAGATTGTAATTAGATATTCCCCAGACATCAATATGGCAAAAATGACATCGTGGAGCAAGATAAAGGATTGGTGCGATGAGCACAACCCTGTGTCAAGACTTGACCGCTACATCATCGGCAAGTTCCTTGGCACATACTTCTTTTCTATTGCCCTCATCATTTCCATATCTGTAATATTCGACTTCAACGAGAACATCAACAAGTTCTTGAGGAACAATGCCCCAATGAAGGCAATCATCCTCGACTATTATGTGAACTTCATTCCTTACTATTCCAACCTTTTCAGTCAGTTGTTCGTATTCATCTCGGTAATATTCTTCACCACCAAGCTTGCGGACAACTCCGAAATTATTGCGATGATGTCAACAGGAGTGAGTTTCAAGCGCTTGATGCGTCCATACATGATTTCGGCAGCAATTATATGTGCCCTCACGTTCGTACTCGGAGCATATATAATTCCAGAATGTAACGTGACGAGAGTGAAGTTTGAGAACACCTACAAGCGAAGGAACAACGTATCTACATTCACCTCCAACGTACAGATGGAAGTCGATTCGGGAGTCATCGCCTACATAGGCAGGTACGAAGACACCCAAAAGACAGGATGGGATTTTCAGCTGGATAAGTTTGAGAACAAGAAACTGGTGAAGCACCTTCAGGCAATGACCATACAATACGACACATTGTCCGAGGAACCTTACCACTGGATTCTCACCAATTATCAGACACGTGACCTCAAGGGATTGAAGGAAGTACTCGGCAGTGGTTTCCGCAAGGACACCATCATCAAGTTCGAGCCACAGGACTTTCTCATCACCAAGGGACAACAGGAGACACTCACAACTCCTAAACTCAAGGAGTATATAGATAAACAGAAATCACGAGGATTCGCCCAGATAAAGGAATTTGAAGTGGAATACCACAAACGAATCGCGAGTCCATTTGCTGCATTCATACTTACGGTAATCGGGCTTTCATTATCTGCACAGAAGCGAAAGAACGGTATGGGATTCTCATTAGGTATAGGCCTTGCACTAAGCTTTACCTACATCATGTTCCAAACCACATTCGCAACCTTTGCAACCAACGCAAATATGGCACCATTCATTGCAACATGGATTCCTAATATCCTATTTGCCATCGTTGCCTATTTCGTTTACCGCAAAGCGCCTAAATAGAATGGAGACAAACAAGCCCCCATTCATAACAGAAGACAATTAGTAATATGTATTTTGACGAACTACCATTAGATGATGACATTCTCGACGCACTCGATGCGATGAACTTCGAGACATGCTCACCAATACAGGAAAAAGCCATTCCGCCTATACTCGAAGGCAGGGACATCATAGGCATTGCACAGACAGGAACAGGCAAAACTGCCGCTTATCTCCTACCTGTGCTGAACCAACTCAACTCAGGCGACTATCCACAGGATGCCATCAACTGCATCATTATGTCGCCAACACGCGAACTTGCTCAACAGATTGACCAGCAGGTCGAAGGTTTCGGATACTTCATCGACGGGGTGTCCAGTGTAGCCGTATATGGAGGTAACGACGGAGCACGCTTCGAACAGGAGCGTAAGGGACTGGAGCATGGTGCAAGTATCATCATCGCAACACCAGGACGTCTCCTCAGTCACCTTGCAGGCGGACACATCGACCTCAAGCGTGTCTCATTCTTCATCCTTGACGAAGCCGACCGTATGCTTGACATGGGCTTCTATGATGACATCATGAAGATTGTAAGTTACATGTCACCTGAGCGTCAGACAATACTCTTCTCGGCCACAATGCCAAACGAGATACAACGACTCACAAAGAACATTCTCCACGACCCAGTGGAGATAAAGATTGCCGTGTCAAAGCCTGCCGAGAAAATCAAGCAGACGGCATACCTATGCTATGACGGAATGAAGGATAAGATTGTCGAGAGTATCCTGTCCGACAAGACACTCGACCGTGTCATAACATTCGCATCTTCCAAGCAGAAAGTAAAGGAACTTGCACGCTCGATGAAGCAAAAAGGCTTCAAGGTGGAAGCTATGCATTCCGACCTTGACCAAAAGGAACGCGACAACGTGATGCATGAGTTCAAGAACCGACGCATCAGCATCCTCATTGCCACAGACATCGTGAGCCGAGGCATAGACATTGACGACATCCAACTCGTCATCAACTACGACGTTCCTCGCGACCCAGAGGATTATGTCCACCGTATCGGACGTACAGCACGTGCAAACCGTGACGGACAGGCAGTAACACTTGTCACTCAAAAGGATTATCACCTTCTCCGACGAATAGAGAAACTTATCGAAAAGGAAATTGACAAGCCAGAACTTCCAGAAGGATGTGGAGAGAAACCAATGATGAGCGAAAAAGCCGAACGAAACAACAGCCGTAATTACAGAAGGCAAAGCGGAAACAGAAACGGCAAAGGTCACAAGTCTGGCAACGGAAAGCCACATTCAAACACGGCAGGAAACAAGCCAAGCGGAAAACAAGGTAACAAGCCAAGCCATCCACAAGGAAGAAAAAAAGGTAGCAATCCAAATAACAAGCAAAAAGCTCAAAAAAACATCACAAATGATAGCACATCTGTGAAATAATTATAAAAAGTGTTCATTTTCTTTAATATTTGCTCTCATAGAGCTACTTTCATTTTGATGTATTGGCTAAAACCATTATATTTGCAATGGATTTAGCCAACTATTTTTGACAAACAGATAAATATTATATTATCCACGATGACAAAAGCATTCAAGACTGCTGTTCTTTCAGCACTTGCATTCGCAAGCATCAACGCCTCTGCACAGAATGGAGTAAACTCTCCATACTCACGTTCAGGATTCGGTCTTATGTCCGACCGTTCAATGGGCTTCAACAAGGGTATGGGCGGTATTGCCCAAGGATACAGAGACGGACAATCTATCAATACTGCTAACCCTGCCGCCCTTTCTGCCTGCGATTCACTGACAGCCTTGTTCGACATAGGCGTCAGCCTTCAAAACGGAAACTTCAAGATGGGCGACCTTCAGCAGAATGCAAGGAACTCAAGCTTTGACTACTTCGCATTCCACTTCAGAGCCGCAAAAGACTTTGGTATTGCCATATCCATGCTCCCTGTGACCAACATCGGTTACAACTTCACCTCACAGAGTGAAAACTTGGAAGGAACGGACGCACAATCTTCATACACCTTCTCTGGTAACGGAGGTCTTCACCAGATTCAGCTCGGTTTAGGATGGAAAATTGCAAAGCCTCTGTCCATAGGAGCGAACATCTCATATCTCTATGGTGACTATTATCAAAACATGAGCGACAAGTTGAGTGACAAGTCCACTTCAACAAATATCAGCACAATGTCCAAGACATATATGGCTGACATAAGCACATACACACTCGATCTTGGTGCGCAATACACGCATAGGCTTTCCGACAAGAACAGCATGGTGTTAGGACTCACGTATTCTCTCGGACATGATGTCAATAACGAAGCAAACATGATTATCGCTTCTAACAACACATCAAGCGGAACAAGCACTTCAGATACAAAGACTATCAAGAACGCCTTTCAGGTTCCACATTCATTTGCGGCAGGTGTGACATACTACCACTCCTACAAGTTCCTTGCAGGTGTTGACTATGAACTTCAGAAATGGAGCAATGTCAAGTTCCCAGACAACAACAGCAACGGCACATATCAGTCAACGACTGGTCAGTTCAACGACCGTATGAAGGTTGCTGCAGGTCTTGCTTGGACACCAAACATCTACTCCACAAGCAACTTCGCAAAGAGAATTACATACAAGTTCGGTGGTTTCTATTCAAAGGCTTATGCCAATACCGACGGAACAAAGTTGGCAGACAAACCATACGAGTTCGGTCTTTCAGCAGGTATGACACTTCCACTTGCAAACGCAAACTCTAACCACTCAACTCCGAAGTTAAACGTCTCATTCCAATGGGTTCACTCTGAAATTCCATATCTCAACGCTTCGAACATCCAAAACAACCTGACAGAGAACTATCTCAAGGTGTGTCTCGGATTGACCATAAGCGACAGATGGTTCTACAAATGGAAGATTAAATAATCCACACGGGGAGTTCTCCCCAACGAATAGGGCTTCGCCCCAACAAAAGAGTGTTTTTCACCTGTTGCACGTTGAGAAAATGAACTTAATTTGCAATATCAATTTTTCCCACACATCATATTGGGAACATATAGGAAGCATATAGCAACCTAATAAAACGAAACAAAAACAAGTCAATAACTAAAACGAATATACCTATGATGAATAAATCATTTATTATTGGTTGTACACTTACAGCCATGGCTCTTAGCTCTAATGCACAAGACCTCAGAGGTACAAGATTGGAAGACCGTATCGGTCATGGACAAGATAGCATTGATGTTCGCCAAGGATTAAGCCTCTATCAGAGTTACTTCAAGCAGGGCGATTATCTTGAGGCTATAGAGCCTTGGGAAGTAGCATTCACAAAAGGTCCACTTTCTCAAAGCCGTGTATATACAGATGGTGCATGGATGTTTGAGAACCTTATCAAGGCTGAGACTGACGAAGCAAAGAAGAATGAATACTTCGATAAGTTGATGAAGATCTATGATCAGCGTCTTCAGTATCTTGATGCACTCAACTCTTTCGCATCAAAGAAGACTTTTACAACAAAGGGATATATCTTCTGTCGTAAGGCAACAGACTACTACTACTATTGTCCAAAGATGAACAATGAGGAGGCATACAAGATGTTCCGTTCTGGTATCGACGATGTAGGTCTCAACACAGAGGCTTTTGTCCTTTACGCATTCATCGACTGTTCTTATCGTCGCTATATGGCAGACAAGGAGAATGTTGACAAGCGTACAGACTTCATCCGCGACTACATGGAGTGTAATGATATCTGCGACCAGCTCCTTGGACAGGCAAAGGAATTTGCTGAGACAGATACTATTCAGGCACAGAAGATTGTTGCAAACTACCTCCCAACACAGGTACAGTGTAACGACCTCTTCGTTCAGTCAGGTGCAGCAGATTGTGACGCTCTTGAGCGTATCTACTCAGCAGGTGTAGAGGAGCACAAGAACGATATCGAATATCTCGATGCAGTCCTCAAGACACTTGAGCAGTTCGAGTGCGACAAGAGCCAGATTTACTTCAAGGCATCAGACTACATCTATGCTATCAAGCCAACTCCACGTGCAGCCATCGCTAAGGCTAAGCGTCTCATCGAGGGTGGTGACACAAACGGCGCTATCAAGCTCGCTCAGGAAGCTGTTGACATGGAGAATGATGAAATCAAGAAGTCACTCTATGCTTACTCTGTAGCAGCAATGTACTTTAAAAAGGGTAATGCATCAAGTGCACGCCAGTGGTGTAAGAAGGCACTCCAGTTCCAGCCATCACTCGGTAAGGCATACCTCCTTGAGGCAAGTTGTGTAGCACGTCTCGCATCAGGAAACAACCTTGAGAAGAGCAAGTACTACTGTCTCGCATACGACAAGGCTCTCCGTGCCAAGGCTGTTGACCCAGCCTGTGCAAGTGCAGCAAACAAGGCTTGTGGTAACTATGCTGGTCATTTCTTCCCTAAGTCAGAAGCATTCTTCCAAGGCTTGAAGGAAGGTCAGGCAGCAACAGTTCTCGGCGAATCAACAACTATTCGTCTTAACAACGCACGATGATAAAGAAACTCACATATAATATTCTGATAGCAGCGGTAGCCTCTACCGCTGCTATACTGTTTTCCTGCTCATCCGACGATAAGGGAGACCATCCAGACATAGGCATAAGGGATTCAGTCCCAGTACTCATGTCTGTAGGAGTGTCAAGCGCTGTGAGTGACTCTGGAATAATCAGTTACAAAATCATATCCGAAGACTGGTACTACTACGACAAGAAGGAAGTTCCCTACCACGCATTCGAGAAAGGACTGTTCCTTGAGAAGTTCGACAAGTCGTTCCATGTCGTAGCATTCATCTCATGCGACACAGCATACCACTATGAGACGAAACGGTTGTGGGAAATGCGAGGTCGAGTACTTGTCAAGAACCTCAAGGGAGAGACATTCCGTACATCACTCCTCTTCTGGGACATGGGAACTCACAGGATATATTCCGACCGCTACATGGAGATTGATGGAGAAGAACAACAATTATCAGGTTACAACTTCTCATCCAACGAAACCATGACCGACTATCGTATCTATGGTTCTGTAGGAGCGTTCCCTCTCAGCGAGGATAACACCGAACCTACACCTGATACAGAGATGATGCAGAAAGCAGATTCAGCACAAACAAAACAGTAAGAACGGCAACAACACAGTCATTCTTACTGTTTTTTTTCATTTTTAGACACTATTTACATCTTTTATCCCAAAATTATAATTAAGTATTCTTTGACTGTCCTATTTTTTTTGTATTTTTGCGCGTTATTTGTGGGCACAACAACTTCGTGCCATGGATAATTAACTAACTGCTTGCATAATCTATCGAAAACAAAATAATAATAATAATAAATAAATTAGAAAATGGCAGCATTACAAACAATCCGAAACAGAGGCATCTTACTTGTTTCTGTTATCGCAATTGCACTTTTCCTCTTCGTCATCGGAGACTTCCTCCGTGGAGGTGAAGTGCTCTTCCAGCAGTCTAAGCAGAATGTTGGAGAAATCAACGGAGAGAAAGTCTCAATTCAGGAGTACCAGAACCTCACAAAGGAGTACCAAGACTTCTACGAGGTAATGTCTCAGAAGTCATCATTCTCTGAGCAGGAACTCAATCAGATTAACGATGAGGCATGGAATAGCTACATCCAGAACCAGCTCATCAAGAAGGAGTGTGACGAACTCGGCATTGCAGTATCAGACGATGAGGTTTCAGAAATCATCCGAAGCGGTCAGAGCCAGTACCTCCAGACACCAATCTTCATGAACCAACAGGGTCGCTACGACTATGCAAACGTCCAGACATTCCTCAACGCCTACAAGGAGGCAAAGGATAACGGACAGCTCAACTCTGACTTCGAGAAGGTTTACAGCTACTATATGTTCGTGCAGAAGGCTATCCGCAACCAGCTCCTCGCCCAGAAGTACCAGGCACTCCTCGCTACTTCATTCCTTTCTAACCCTGTAGAGGCTAAGGTTTCTTTCGAGAGCCGTACAAGCCAGACAGACATTCTCCTCGCAGCAGTTCCAATGTCTTCCATCGCAGATAAGGACGTAAACGTAACTGACGAGGAAATCCAGAAGAAGTACAACGAAGAGAAAGAGAAGTTCGCTCTTCCACAGGAGACACGCGACATCAAGTTCATCGACGTTGTTGTTACTCCAAGTGCAGATGATAAGGCAGAGACAGAAAAGGACATGAACGCATGTTCTGATAAGCTCGCTGCTGCACAAAATGCAACAGAGGCTGGCGAAGTTGTACGTGCTAACGCTTCTATTCTTCCATACACTAACGTATTCAAGGCTAAGGAGGCTTTCACACTCTCTTCAGGCAACATACGTTTCTCTGCTATCTCAAACCTCCTCGACTCAGCAGCAGTAGGTTCTGTATCTAAGCCAGTATATGATGCTTCAACAAACCTCTACTACACAGTCAAGGTTCTTGACAAGGCAACTAAGGCTGACTCAGTACTTATCCGCCAGATTGGTGTGACAGGAAAGGACGAAAAGGATTCAGATGCAAAGGCAGACTCAATCCTCAACGCTATCAAGGGCGGCGCTTCATTCAAGGATATCGCAAAGAAGTATGCTCAGAAAGGCGACTCATCATGGGTAGTATCATCACAGTTCGCTAACGCACAGCTTGATGATGACAACATTAAGTTCATCAACACTATCTACAGCACATCTAAGGGTGAGACTGTAAAGGTAAAGTTTGCAAACGGTGCTAACGTAATCCTTCAAGTTATCGATCAGAAGGACTTCAAGCCAATGTACAACGTTGCAGCAGTAGTCAAGTCACTCGAGTTCTCTAACGAGACGTTCAACAACGAGTACAACAAGTTCGCATCATTCGTATCAGCCAACCAGACAGCAAAGGCACTCGAAGACAATGCTGCAAAGAGCGGATACACAGTATATCCAATAGAAAACCTCAGCAGCGCTTCACACAACATCTACAACATCAAGGGCACACATGACGCTCTCCGTTGGGTGTTCGAGAACGCTGAGGTAGGCAACGTATCTGAAATATACGACTGTGGCGACCACAACCACCTCATTGTAGTCGCACTCACAGGCATCAACGAGAAGGGCTATTACTCAATCGACAAAGTAAAGGAATATCTTAAGCAGCAGATCATGAACGACAAGAAGGCTGAGAAGATCATCGCGTCAGCAAAGAACGCAAAGGATTTTGCCAGCGCAGCCAAAGTAGCAAATGCAGTTACAGACACAGTTCGCAATATTACATTTGCCAACCCAACATTCGTACGCAGCATCAACGCCAGCGAGTCAGTGCTCAGTGCAGCTGCATCAAAGGCACAGAACGGCAAGTTCGTAGGTCCTGTAAAGGGTAATTACGGAGTATATATGTTCCAGGTCATCAACAAGAACAAGTCTGCTGAGAAGTTCGACGCGAAGGCAGAGCAGACAACTGCCGCGCAGAACATCTCACGTTCCGCATTCTACGGAATCATGCAGGTTCTCACAAAGAACGCAAACGTTACAGATACACGTTACAAGTTCTTCTAATCAGAACCACTACATAAACATTACAAAGAGGATATGCCAACACAGACATATCCTCTTTGTTTTTCTTACCAAATCAATCATCATAATATCTTTTCACAACAAAAACGGACGCAAATACAGTTGTCGATTCTCCCATAAAGAAACAAGGGAAGATATGGCTGTTACCATACCAAAAAAGGATGCAATTGCATCCTTTCTCTTTATTATATGTTCTATTAAAATCTATCTTAACCCTTAATCTTATTCCTATACTCATTCCAACGTGTGCGGATGGAGTTGACATAGTCATACGTTTCTCTTCCCCGGAAGTAGCCATGCTGACAAGCAGGGTCGTTGTAATAACGTGCCTCACTCATACGAAGCACATAAGAATCCACGTTACCCCTCCATATATCCGGATTCCTGTCATTCTTACGACATAAGGCACGAGCATCGTCCACATGACCAGGACCTGCATTGTAAGCGGCAAGTATGAAGTTGATGCGCTCTTCTGGATTAGTAATTGATGAATAGTGGTTGTCAAGTTGAGCAATAAGTCTTACAGCACCACGAAGACTTGACTCTGGCGAGAACACCTCATTCTCCCCCACTCCCATGTCTGCAGCTGTGGAAGGCATGAGCTGCATAAGTCCGAGAGCGCCCATCCATGACACAGCATTAGGGTCGAAACCTGACTCCTGATATGCTTGTGCTGCAAGGAGTCGCCAGTCCCAGTTACACTTGGACGAATATGTTCTAAAGAGATGGTCATAGACGGAAATCTGTCCCTTAGCAAGATTGAGTATTGGTGCTGCTACCTTGCGACGTGGGGCATAATTTTTGTACTTGCCCGACTTACCTCCACGACGATGGAGCGTAGTCATATCAAAGAAACGGCTCTCGTTGGCATTCATCCACGCCACAAGCGACTTTGAAAGGTCAACAGACCCCTTGCGCACCGCCCATGCTACAGTTCCGCTGGAGAGTGAACGGTCACCACGAACAACCGCCATGCTGTCGAGGTAGTGAGTCAAAGGCATAGCTCCACAGAAAGTGACTTTGTCCTTCAAGGAATCAGTAACGGCAATATTATAGGCAATAATATCGCCATCACCTTTCTTCAGTTTATCTATCATCTCACTCTGGCTTCGACACACATCAACCCTCATGCTCACGCCTATGCTGTTGGCATATTCGTCGGCAAGCATATACTGACTACCAAAATTTTCTCCACGAAACTCAAAATAACTGACTGGTCCATATAGCGTGAGCACTATGAGTTCGCCATTATCCTGAATTTCGTGGAGGTCAAACAAGTCATCTTCTCCCACCTGCGAGTGACTGGAGAACACGCTTGATTCTGTTGTTTGCGTACCATTATTGCATGATGTCAGTATGGTAGCAATAGCCATGAATGAAACGAGAACGATGTTCTTCATTTTCTTTTATCCCTTACGCTGACTTGGTCTGTTCTGTACACGTTTCTTGATTTCTGCCTTATGCTTTGCAGCTCCCGAACCGTGTGCACCAGTCTTGTACGATTTAATTCTTGCCTTGGTCTTTACCTTGTTAGGATTTTCCTTTTTCTCCTTCTTGGCTCCGCCAAAGCTGATGCCATTCATCATGGCATACATAATCTCGTTGTCTGTTGCCATAAAAACAATTGTTTTTAATTAGGAATTAGGAATGATGAATTAGGAATTGTATGTTACCGACAGCCATTATTGCCATCACACAATTCCTAATTCCACATTCCTAATTCCACATTAAACATTAGTGGTGGAAGAGGCGGATTCCTGTGAACGCCATTGCGATGTTGTACTTGTCGCAAGTCTCGATAACATTATCGTCACGTACAGAACCACCTGCCTGAGCAATATATTCTACACCACTCTTGTGAGCACGCTCGATGTTGTCACCGAATGGGAAGAACGCATCACTACCAAGTGCTACACCTGTATTCTTTGCAATCCATGCTTTCTTCTCCTCGATTGTAAGAGGCTCTGGCTTCTCAGTGAAGAACTGCTGCCAAGTACCCTCACGGAGTACATCCTCCCACTCATCGCCAATATAGACGTCGATTGTATTGTCACGGTCAGCACGACGAATGCCTTCCTTGAAAGGAAGGTTCATAACCTTTGGACACTGACGCAACCACCAGATATCTGCCTTATTACCTGCAAGACGAGTACAATGGATACGGCTCTGCTGTCCAGCACCAATACCAATAGCCTGTCCGTCCTTGACGTAGCATACAGAGTTACTCTGAGTATATTTAAGAGTGATGAGCGCAATCTTGAGGTCACGCTTAGCCTCCTCTGTGAAAGTCTTGTTCTGTGTAGGAATATTCTCAAAGAGATTATCACCAGTAAGGTCAATCTCATTACGTCCCTGCTCAAATGTTACACCAAACACCTGCTTACTCTCTATTGGAGCAGGCTTGTACTCTGGGTCAATCTTGATTACACAGTAAGTACCCTTACGCTTCTCACGAAGAATCTGAAGAGCCTCAGGAGTATAGTCAGGAGCAATGACACCATCACTTACCTCACGCTTGATGAGTGTAGCTGTAGCCTCGTCACAAGTGTCGCTAAGAGCGATGAAATCGCCGTATGATGACATACGGTCAGCACCACGTGCACGAGCGTATGCTGTTGCGATAGGAGTCAAAGGAATCTTTACATCGTCAACGAAATAGACCTTCTTTAGTGTGTCACTCAATGGAGCGCCAACAGCAGCACCAGCAGGACTGACATGCTTGAACGAAGCTGCAGATGGCATACCTGTGGCAGCCTTAAGCTCCTTTACCAACTGCCAGCTGTTAAGTGCATCAAGGAGGTTAATATAACCTGGACGACCTGACAACACCTCGATTGGAAGTTCACCCTCCTGCATATAAACGCGTGAAGGCTTCTGATTTGGGTTACACCCGTACTTCAATGCTAACTCTTTCATTTGATTCTATTACTTTAGATGTTACTAATTTAGTGCAAAGGTAACACAAAATATTCAAAAAACATAAAATAAATTCATTTTGCACCATCTATTACAAAAAAGGGCTTGCTACTAAAAAAGAAAAGTTGTATTTTTGCACACAAAATAACAACCACAGAACTTAATAGATTATTAGATGAAAAAGAATTCTAAGATGTCTTTGGACTGCCTCACGAAAGGAAACATCTGGACTATTGACGAAACAGAGCTTAACCAGATGATTCTTGACGCGAAGAAAAGCGATGACTTTGCAGAGAATGAGTCACACTACATGAACATCATCCGCACAGTGTTCGACATTCAGTACCTCAACAGAGAAGACGAAAAGAAGATTGCACAACTCGAGGCTATGCACTACGAGATTTTTTCTTCACGAAGCGAAGGAGAAAACAATGCAATAGCCATCCGAAAGCACCCTATTAAGAAGATAACAGACCTCACACTCGAGAACATCACACACCTTGAGCCACACGAGGTACTCAACCTTATCGAAAAAAATATGGGAACAGGATGGAAAGGTCTCCCACTTGCAATACAGGACATCATAGAGTCAAACTTCTTCGTTGACTGCAGCGTCCTTCCTGCAACAACAATGCACCGTGCTGGTGGTATTATTGACCGCAGAAAGGAAGACGGCTATGAAGTACTCGAAATAGTAAGAGGCACATGGATAGAGGCTGTATTCATCAAGGAAAAGCCTAAGGTAGAACGAGTAAAGTACAACTCCGGTCTCAACAATTTCAAGGGTATGAGTGACGACAGCAACCTTGACGATAACATCGAAGAGGAAATCGAAGAGGATGACGACGATATGGAGGATGATCTCGAAGATCGTGTACCAGATCAAGATGACGATGACATGGACGAAGACCTCGACGAAACAAATCCACAAATCGAGGAAAATATCGATCTTGAAGACCCATCATACGATGATGATGAAGAATAAATAACAGAACCACAATACGCAAAAAGGCTCGCATAC
>ODAI013781010.1_pt1 | contig 13293 bp, 11 predicted proteins | sample 1539321 | NCBI WGS metagenome assembly ODAI01 (sample SAMN02144231, study PRJEB22623) | gut metagenome | biome: sheep rumen | host: Ovis aries | place: New Zealand
ATCCGCGCAAACGCGGATTTGCCGTCTCATACGATTTCGTACGGCCTGCGGCCTGATAAAACATAAGCATCAAAGATGCATATGTTTTATGACGAAATCAGTATGAATTCATCAGTCAGTCGGGTTACAGTGTCGGTTCTGCATGCTTCGGGATTATCTTTGGACACAAACTGCTTTTGTGGCATTTTACATAGAAGCGTATCTGCTGTCAATACCCGCTTTGCGAGTTTTTCGGCGCGATGAAGCCCCTGCATGAGCTTGGTACTGACCAGAGTTTCGCAATGAGTTGATGCGGACGCAGGTCGGCCGGGAATGCATCCGGTGACAAGAAGCTCCGGAAAAGTAAAGAGGCAGGGAATCATTCCCCGCCTCCTTTTCAGTGAAACGATATGCTTTGCTCCGGCTTATGCCTTCTCGTTCAGCACACGCAGCGCAGGCGCCTGCACACCCTTCGCCGCAAAGGCTTCCACGATGATCTGGTTCAGCTCGAAATACAGATCCCGGTATTCTTCCGTTTTGCACCATACGCGTACCGTTAATTCTATTCCCGTGGATTTCTGCTGCGTTGAATTGGTTCAGCAGAACCTTCATATATCCGTACGCAAACGGAAAAAGATTATGCTTTTCTGTTCCGGTATGCACTGCTTCGTTCGGCCTGTTCCCTGACATCGGAAACTACTTTTCCTAATGAAGGCACTCCGAGAGTGACACGAACTTCAGCGGAGATTTGCGTCTTTCCATTTCCGTCAGCAGCTTGTCCACTGCATCTGCCGTATAAATGCTGTTCTGGCTCATGTGCATAACCAGCACCGCTCCGCTTTTCGTATTTCTCAGCAACGACCAGTAAAGCGACTGTTCGCTGGTCGCCTTGTAGTCCTCTGTACTGAAGGATCCGGAAACACTGTAATGAAAGCCGCAGTCTATTACCGTCTGAAGGCCGATTTTGCTGACGGCCAGCGTCGGCGGCCGGAACAGCAGCGACAGGGCAGGTTTTCCATCGATTTCTATATCCCCGACCACCCGCTGCAACTTTTCGTAACTGAGCACCAGATCCTTCTGTAAATCCAGTGCTTCCTCATCGGTCAGGGTTTCAAACACCCTTCCGTTTCCCGTGTCATGGCTCAGGGGGAAGTGGGAGTCCGTATGGCTGGCAATGGTGTGCCCCGCCATTGCAATTGCCCTTAGCAGATTCGGGTTGTATCCGATGTTGTTGGTCCGGACGAAGAATGTTGCCTTTGCTCCGTGTTTTTCCAGCACCTTCAGCAGTTTTGTCAGCGTTTCATCAGGTCCCCAGTCGTCAAATGTCAGGAAAACATACCCTTCATTGTTCTGAACAAGCCCTCTCCTGTCCAGCCGAATGATTTCCTCCCGCGTAAAGCCTGGCAGGAAGGAAGCCCTGTCCACCCAGTCCGCTCCCAGATATCTTTTTTCCAGCTCGCTCATAACATCCTTGCCAACCAGATGTCCGGGGTGAACCGCGTTCAGCACCTCAGGCAGAATCTGCTCGTCCTTCAGCGGATAGGTATACTGCAGTTCCTTGTTGTCCAGCATGCTGCTCAGCCTTTTCACCGGATAAACGCTCTTCTTCGCCACAATTTCCTGAATGTAGTCTGCCAGCACAGTATTGCTGTACTGGAAAAGGCCCATCTGGAAGGAAACAATCTCTCCGCGCTGCAATGCCACGTTGTTGTCTGTATTGAAGACAACTGACATAATCTGATCCGGTTCCGTCAGCCGGCTTACATTTGCCGGCATCAGGTCCGCCAGGAAGCTGATCAGACGGTATCCTCCACGGGACGCCACGATCCGGTGGGTATCCGTCGGCGTACCGTAAGCAGTACGAACGAAAACCTCATCGGTATACCCATAGGACCGAAGCAGTCTTTCATTCTCTTCTACCATTTCCAGCAGACGGTCCGCCTGCAGGCGGGAATCCTTTTCCATCAGGATGCCGATTTCATGTCCGGCCCGGATAATACTGATGATGTCATCCGCAAACTGGGCCAGATCTTCGCCCTTCACAAAGAAAACAGCCGGCGCGTTGATTTTCTCCAGCGCTTCCAGCACATAGGGCAGTTCCCCGTTCTCAGGGGAATAGTTGAAAGTCAGGATAATGCCTTCTTCGGCTGTATATACCCTTGTCACAACATCCGCCATTTCGGTTTGCGCCGTTTCCTCATCCGGATCCCTTGTGGGGCTTGGAGTGGCGGTCGGACTGACTTCCACGGTACGTATCGGGTTAAATGCACGGAATGTCGGACTTGGCTGGGGTTCCGGGGTTGGGGTTGGTCTTCCGGCATTTTCCAGGAATGGATGCTTTTCAAAATAAAAAGCGCAAAAGATTACCCCGGCAATCAGCACAAGCAGTATTACTGTAGTCCGAATCTGCCGCATTCTCATGGTTCCGTGTCCTCCTTTCCGCTTTTTCTGCCCTGGAGATACAGGATTCTCTCGTTCCAGTCCTCCACTGTGTTTCCGCCCAGTCGGAAAAAGTCGAATTTACTGAAGCCGTACCCCCGCAGGGTTTCCATCCATCCCCGCAGGGTTTCCGCATCCGCGTACCAGACCGTATGTGTCTGGCCGTCCTGCAGATAGGAACCGTATAAAACGCCGCTGTCTGCGTCCCGCACAGGTTTGATATTTCTGGATCGGAAAATTCTCTCTGCCTGTTTCTCTGTCAGTTCACGCTCGACACTGTTTCCGTTCCAGTCGTATCCACCCGTTGCCAGCGCCATGGCGCAGTCCTTCCGGTCCCGGTACAGTTCCGCTGCTTTTTTCAGAAATCCGCTGTCAGCCTTCGGTCCCGGCCCGGAATGATATCCGAACAGGGAATAGCACATGATGCTGTATTCCGGTCCCTCCGGCAGCTCAGTATACAGGCGGCTGTCCCATTCCAGGCATACCCGGAGCGCAATGCCCCGCTCCCGCAGTTCCTCATACAGCTCCTGCACAAAAGCAGTAAAACCCTGCCAGATGATCACATCACCGTGAATATTCTCATAATCGATTTCCAGACCCTTCAGCTGCCATTCTTCCGCCAGCGCAACCAGTTCCCGGACATGGTTTTCCCGCTGTTCCGGCGTTCCTGTCAGGTCCCGCACAAGCTGCCGGTTCTTGTTGGAATATCCGCCCTGTTCCAGACTCAGGTCGTTCACCACGGACAGCCAGATCCGGTCGGACGGAAAGATACTCTGCATTTTCAGCAGCAGCTCTTCTGCCTGAGGTTCCATCATCACTTTCCGATCCGTTCCGAAAAGGGCCTCGAATGCAATCAACCGGTCTGGCGCCGGATTCATGGCGCCCGCTTCTTCCAGTCCGCTGTCAGCATCCCAGTAAACCGCCCATGCCCCGCAGGAAATGCCGGCTGCCGGTTCTGCCGTGGCGAACCCGATTCCGGTGACAGCTGCTGCGGTCAGCATCAGAAGAATAACCTTCCTCATCATTTTTAATCTGCTTTCCTCCCCAGGCCAACAAGCCGCATCAGCCATTCCGGGAAGGTTTCCCTTGGCGCAGGCTGCTCCGGCTCTTCTGTCTCCTCCGGCTCCGCTTCCTCTTCAGGCTGTTCCGGCGAGGCATAGTCGTATCGCTCCGTTCCGTCCTTTTCCCGTACTGTCAGGTTGATAAAAACCGCGTCATACACATCGTCGTCCAGGTTTTCCCGGGAGAAGCGCTCCACATCATCGGACACCGCGCCGGTCAGTATCAGGTGATGTCCGGAAGTTGCCGGAACACGCAGATTCTCTACGGCCAGTTTATCGTCAATCCAGATGTCCAGCACGTTCCCTTCCATCCGGATCCGCAGTTTCCTTTCATCCCGCTGGGATATGTCCAGCTCCGGATAATAGGGCTCGCCGCCTTCCTCAATATTGACGACAACCATTGCTTCCAGATCCGGCAGGATTGCTTCTGCCCTCCGGATTTTTTCCGGATCCTCGTCAAATTCGATAATGGCTTTCTGCAGTGCGATCAGTCCGTCCAGTTCATTCTGTTCTCTGCTGACGAAGGGACCGCCGTCGAATTCAAAGAGGCTCAGTTCATGCAGCTTCACGTCCGGTTCCGCCATGGAACGGATCACCAGATAATTGTTCTCCAGTGCGACAGAGATGCCCGTTTCCCCGTCTTCCGTGGCGCCGAGAATGATGCCCTGTTTTCCGACCACGTTTCCCTGCAGTGTAACGGTGATATCCGGGTTTTGCACCTCGCAGTTCTTCAGGCGCATGAATGCTTCCCCGTATGGCATGGTCGTCAGGATAATCCTGTCACCCTCCATGTCTGCAACACCGCCGCTGACCTCCCAGCGCCTCAGCGCTTCCAGATCTCCGGCCAGGAAGGAAACATTGTCCCCGGTATCATCCCAGATCCGCATCATCAGATGGTTCGGTGCGAAATAATGGCGGGATTCCAGCCTGGTCAGATCCCAGATGCTGCTGTCCGTCGTATTCAGGCAGCTTCCCTGACGGTTGAAATTCATTTTGAACAGTCTGGTCAGTTCCTGTTCATTCTGTTCTGACACCAGGGGATCGTTTCCGAAAGCCCGTGTGTTGGAATGCATCAGCACATATAGCGCGGGGATTTCTCCCGTTGCCGTATAGTCCTCCCGCATCTGTTCATAATCCCAGGAAATCCGACGTTTCATTTCTGCCTCGGTTTCTTCCCGCAGCCTGTCCTTATCCCGCAGGAAGTCCATCAGGTAATGATTGTAATCCCTGCGCAGATACTCCCGTACCGCCTGGTGCTCTTTCTGGTTCAGGTGTCCGAAGTAATTCCTGTACCGGTCAAACACGTTGATATAGCTCAGCCGGTATCCGTTCGATCCTATTTCCCAGAAAGTCGTGCCGACCAGGTCCTTCACGTTCTGTTCTGTAAGATACTGTCCTTCCGTGTCGTCCAGGTTTCCGGAATAGGTGCACATGGTGGCCTTGTAATTGAACCGCTGAAGGGTGGGCTGGGTCAGGAGGGCGGTGTTGTAAATCCCGTCCTCGAACAGCAGCAGCAGGGATTTCTCCGGAAGTCCGCTGTGTTCATTGTAATAATTCAGTACATCCTGCTGTGTGATTGTTACGTAGCCTGACTGAGCCAACAGTGCCGCTTGCTTCCTAAAATTCTCAAGGTTAACAATTTTGCTTTCCAGCTTCTCGCTGGTGTTTACCCCGTTGAAGGAAACACTGATGAAATGCGCTCCGTCCCCTGCCTTTACGGCAGGCTCCGCGTCTTCCGGCAGAACAGACCGTGCGGAAACGGCAATCTGCGGCGTCCCGTTCACAGGGTTCACGCCGATCGCGTCCTTCAGAACATTCCCTTTGTTATCCAATACGGTTCCGTCTTCTGCCACCCGGTTCTGCACCAGTACGGGTTCGTTCCCGGTTTCTGCCGGCCTTGGCTGGCTCTGGATGGCCCAGATTGCCCACAGCACAGCAAGCGCCAGCAGCAGAAACTGCAGGATTGTCCGAATCACTTTCCAGACATTTTTTCGCCTCAGCCCTGCCCGGTTAAGATGTATGGCCATTTTCTATCTCCTTATCTCCCGTTTCCGTGCCATCCTCCTGCAAGCTCTGTTTCTTCCGGCCTCCGCTGCGTGTTCCCCAGTGGCTAACCCAGAAAGTGAGCCATGCCCAGGGCATCTGCCATAGCAGAATGCCTTCATAGTACAGGCAGAAAAGGATCCCATAGAACCACAGCGAGCTTCGTTTCAGAATCAGCTGCGCAAAGCTCATCAGCAGTGACATCAGCAGAATTCCCAGCAGGAATGCCGCCGGAAATATATGCCGGACGATCGGAATATAAACAAGGTTATACAGCACAATAACCGGCGCTACCATCGGAACCAACAGCCCCAGGTAGAAAAACAGAGCCATCAGCGGTTCCTTTCTCCACATGAACCTTCCCGCCATGACCGATTCCCGCAGCCAGCTGCGCTTCCATCGCATCTGCTGTTTCAGGAACACTTTATGCCGGTTCGGCACAATGGTGGAGCAGATCGCGGTATCCTGATAATATGTCCGGTGATGCCGTACGATAAAGTTTGTCAGGCTCCGGTCGTCTCCGAAAGTTGCCTTCTGACCCAGGAATTTCTGATGCAGCCAGTCATCCGCCACTTCACGGACTGCGGAAAGCCGGTAGCAGCTCAGAGGACCGCTCAGGCACATGACAGAATCGAAATACGCCTCTGCCGCTTTCATCATCCGGAAGGATATATAGTACCGGACGCTCTGCATCTTTGTCAGGTGGTTTGTATAGGTGTTTGCCACATCTGTCCGCCCGGATACTCCGCCCATCTTCGGATCCTTCATCGGCTGAACCAGGTTCCGGATGGCGTCCGGTTCCAGGAAGGAGTCAGAATCCACAAATGTGATCAGCTCCGTATTTGCGTTTCGGATCCCGATGCCCATGGCTTCGCGCTTCCCCTGGTTGTACTGCTGAAAGAATACCCGGATTCTCTTTTCCAGTCCGAAACGTTTTCCTTCCGCGCAAAGGGAAGCGACTGTTTCCTGAATCACTTCCGGTGACCGGTCCGATGAACCGTCGTCCACAACGATCAGTTCCAACTTCTCCGGCGGATAATCCTGATTGATGCAGGAAACAATTGTCCGGCGGATCCAGGTTTCTTCGTTGAAGCAGGGAACGACAATCGTGACGGAAGGTGTATAGTCCGGATCCACAGCGACCGGTCTGTAAAGCATGCCGAAAAAATAGCGGCTCAGCAGGAAAGCGCAGGTCAGCAGACTGTATCCGTACAGAACAGCGTTTGCGCCGAAATTGGTGACCGATTCCACCCGCATCAGCAGGATGGCCAGCGTGATCAGAAACAGGAAGCCGGCCGCCAGGGTAAAGTAGAGGTTGCTGGTTCCACGCCGTGCTTTGTACAGAGGTTCCTTAAACTGGAGCGCTGCCCAGCGTTCCTCGTGCTGCAGACGCACAATGGTTGACTTCAGCCGGTATTTCTTTTCCGTTCCCTCCTGCAGCATTCCGGGCTGCAGTTCAAACCGCAGACGCAGGGTATCTCCCTGCTTCAGGGCGGTCGTGTCATAATATTCAGGAAGGTTCAGCTTCATTCCTGTCTGGGAAAGGTTGATGCATCGGCAGCGGAGCCTCGCTCCGTCAGGCGTCCTTGCCGTTACAAACAGGTTTTTTTCCTCATAACGTGTTCCTGCGTATCGGGCATATTCCGGCCGCCTGACATCGTCCTGCAGGTTGTTCCGCCGGTCGTGCCCGCTCCGCTGGTGAGTGGGATCCGGCACATAATTCAGCTGCCGCCGGTCTTCCACCGTGTGCAGCATGGAATCCCGGATCCCTTTCTGTTTACCCATACCGTTCTCCTTTTCTCCGTTTCTGCTTATTCCGGAACATTTTGCATCAGAAAATCAATCCAAGCCTGGCAGCCCGCATCGTTCAGATGCGTTCCGTAGCTCATCCGGTCCAGGCAGTAATCATCCCGCAGAGCGCCTTCCCCGGTCCGCAGCGTGCTGGCCGGATCCAGAAAAACCAGCCCTGTCCTGGCGCAGAGCGAAGCCAGCTTCAGGTTGAGCCGGAAAAGCTGTGTATTGCTGGGGGTACCGTTCTTCCCGGATACAGCCGGAAAATTGCTCTGCAGCACCAGCCTGATCCTGGGGTTTTTCGTCCGGATCCGGTATATCAGCAGTTTCAGGTTGCTGAGAAAGCGGTCGTCCAGGTAGGCCTGACGGGATTCAAACCGCAGCATCAGGTATGCCGTTTTCGCGTTCATCCTTGCCAGAGCGTCTTCGACCGGCATCCGTAAGCCGTCCAGCACAGGCAGGGATGAATCCTGCGGATCCTGGTTCACAGCCCGCTCAATCGTCAGCCGGGAAGCAGAAAGGAAACGGGCGCTTCCGAGATAATCCGGCTCCGTTTCGCGTTTCCATTCCACGTAGCTTTCCAGGCTTGCCACATCGCTTGCCCCAACAAAGACCGTATCGTTGAAATCCTCATAACGGCCTTTCCGGGTTTTCCCGATGTTGACCGGCCCGTCCGTCACCGGGTAAGGATAAAGATCCGCGTCAAAACGGGTTATCTCATCTTCGGTCAGTTCCCGGGTTTCCGGCAGCAGCGTGACCGCTGATTTCATCAGTTCGTCGGGAAGTACAATCTTGTAATTCAGATTCTTTAATGCCGAGATCAGCCATTTCATCTGGTTCAGAAGCAGGGTGTCCACCTCAACCCGGCGGTTTTCGCTTACTTCGTTGATGGAAGGGCTCGGATCGATTGCGGGTTTATCATCCAGCGCCGGTCCGGATCCGATAAATTCGCTCAGATCCAGTTCCTGTCCCAGCTTGACGGATATGATGCTTCCGCGGATCGCGTTCCTGGCATAGGCCTCGGCGTCCTCTTCCGTGAGGAATGATTTGTGGTTCAGGTACAGCGTCGGAAGGACAGCAGCTTCCAGTCCCGCGGCGCTCACAGCCCGCAGAAGTGTTTCCGTGTATTCAGATCCGTTCATCCGGGCATACCGGGGGCTTTGTCCGATTGCCCGATATACCAGCTCCTGCGTTTTCCGGAAGGAGTATATGTTTTCATCTGCACTGTTCGCTTCCATTTTTTTGGCGCCGGTCAGCCCGTAATTCCCGATTTCGCATCCGGCGAAGCGGATCTTTTTCACCAGTTCCGGACATTCGTCTGCCACCTTTCCCGTAAGAAAGAATACAGCGGTCACCTTCATCTCCTGCAATGCTTCCAGCAGGGATTCCATGGATGCCTCGTCCGTGAACCCTTCAAAAATCAGGGAAATCACGTCCTGATCGGTCTCCACTCCCTCCAGGACGGGAGCCGGGTCATTGACCAGCGCCGTTGTGGGCACCGGGGTAACGGAAGGCCGGACGGTGGGGGTTGGCGTCGGTTCCGGCGTAGGTACAGGACTGGGCGTCGGTGTTGGCAGGTGAAACATGTTCCGTACGGGTGTGCATCCGCTCAGAACCAGCAGGCAAAGTCCCAGAACCAGTGCCAGCATTTTCCTGGAATGTTTTCTCACGATTCCTGACCCCTTTCCTGCGGTTCCGTATCTGCCTGCTTCTCTTCTCCGTCTTTCTGCCGGCTTTCCGCTTCAGCCTGCAGTTTCCGCAGCGCAGATGTCAGTTCTGCGTTTTTCGCCATCAGGGTCTGATACACCTGAGTCATCTGCATCAGCTGCCCCTCCAGATCCCGGATTTCCAGACGAAGCTTTTCGCACTGCTTCTCTGCTTCCTCACTCCGCTTCTCTGCTTCCTCACGGCGCTGATCTGCTTCCTCGCGACGCCTCTCTGCCTCCCGGTAGGCCACTCCGAGCGCATGAATCTGCAGTGCCTGGTCGTCCATTTCACTGATCGGCGTTTCTTTCCTGTTATCCATATATGAACAGTCCTTCCAAAAATCTTTTCAGCCACCGCAGCAAACCGGTCTTCCACATAAAGAACACAATAGAACTCAAAAAAACGATCACCAGGAATGTATTCAATATGCTGTGCGGAACGCTGCGCTCTGAAGTCTCCTCCTCCGGATCTTCCGGGTCTGCCTGCAGGTGTACGTGATCCGGCTTCAGACCGTCCGGAAACCAGACTGCCGTTTTCTTCGGATCATATACAGCTGTTGTTTTGATCCTGCGGATCTCTTCCGGAACAGTAAAGTGCGTGTCCGCCTCTTCCGTTGAGCCTGCAGCAGTGCCTGCCTGCGTGTCGGAAACCGGGGATACCGGCATATCCGTTGACGTGACCGACGGCACAGCTGTCCCGGTTCCTGGGAAAACATCCATATCCGGGACTGCGGGTTCCATCTCGCCGGAAAAAATGCAGCACTGAGCAATCAGCATCGTCTCGCAATGCTCCGGCAGCGGCTGATATTCATATTTATCCCGGACATAACGGATCACCCGTTCCTCCAGATCCTTCGCTGCCTTTGTGTCTCCCATCAGTGAAACGCACTGCTTCCGGATCAGGTCTCCGTATTCAGCACGAAATTTGTTTACATCCTGCTCTGTCAGCAGGATTCCTGAAGCCATATCAGTCGGCCCCCTTTCTTTTCAGACTGTCGTTTCCGCTTACTCTTTCTCCGCGGTACAGATCCAGCGAAGCATCATGTCCTTTTGAGCCTGGAGCTCCTTTTCTTCATCGGTTTCCTTGTTGACAAAAACCAGTCCGACTGCATAGCGTGTAACCACAGCGAGCATCAGATGTGTCATAGTGGAGAATGCTTCGACTCCTGAAAGGTCATTCCGGAGTGTTCCTTCTTCCTGACCCTGCCTGAAAACCCGGACAAATCTCTCCTCAAGGATTCCGATCACATTGTTGTACGGACTCCGCTTGTCCTCCGGAATCTTTGCGTTCAGCAGATAAATATTAAAGAACTGGTTAAACCGGAGCAGATCCTTTTTGTTCCTGTACAGATCCAGGAACGCGTCCAGGTAATAGGCTATTCTTTCTGAGGCACTGCTTGTCTGATAGAACACGCCTTCCGCTATCCGAATCTGTTCCGTAAAATATTCTTTCCAGGCCCAGGCGCCAATCGCCAGCACCAGTTCCGGTTTGGTGCTGTAATATCGATACAGGGAGGCAATTCCGATACCTGCCGCCTTTGCCACATCCGTCATCTTTACGTTTTCGATCCCCTTTTCAGCAAATATGGCAAATCCCTTCTCCAGAATTCTTCTGTTTTTGTCTGCCATCTCGACAGCATCCTTCACCCGGTTCCTGCTCATCTGATTTAACTGCCCTTTCCAAGATCGTAATAGACGTTCTATTGCAATACGCCACCTATCATGGAAGGCATCCTATCATCAATAGCCTGAGATGTCAACAATCGAAACACCTGAAAAACCGTTAAATTGTATTTTCATTGTTTTTCTGCGATTCCGGATTTGTCAGGGAATCGCGGATAAAAGCTTCTTCTCCGGAAATGGTGAAGCACGGAAATCATTTATATACGGCGGATTACACTGAATGCTTTTTATGCTGGGCAGAACGGAGCGATGAGTTCTTCGCGCTCTGTAAAAAAAGAAAAAACCGATTCAATGCGAACCGGTTTTTAGGATTGTTTCCGGTATGGTTATTAACTGATCACAGCCTCCACCATTGCATTCCGGAGGCTTTCAGTTCTTCAACCTTATATATACCCTTCACATCAATAAGAACCTTCTGATGATCATCTCCGGCCTTAAACATTTTTTTGACCTCCTCCAGCTTCAGAGATCTGAACTCATTGTGCGCAACTGCGATTATTACGCAGTCGGCCTCTGTGGCTTCTTCCATGGGAACAAGCTGAATCCCGTACTCATGCATGGCGTCACGCTCAGAAGCCCAGGGGTCAACGACGGTGGGGCTGATCCCGTAGGTATTCAGATGCCTGATAATGTCGGCAACCTTGCTGTTCCTCGTATCCGGACAGTTTTCCTTGAAGGTCAGTCCAAGGATGATGACCTTGCTCTTCTTCGGAGCCTGCCCGGCTGCTATCATCATCCTGATGGCAGCATCCGCAACATAGGCGCCCATGTGGTCATTCACATTGCGTCCATTCAGGATAATCTGGCTGTGGTATCCGAGTTTCTCCGCCTGATAGGTGAAATAATAGGGATCCACGCCGATACAGTGTCCGCCCACCAGTCCCGGCCGGAAGCCCAGTGCGTTCCACTTGGTATTCATCCCGTCGACCACTTCGTTGGTGTCGATATCCATACGGTCGAACACCATAGCCAGCTCGTTCATGAAAGCAATGTTGATGTCGCGCTGGCTGTTCTCCACAACCTTTACTGCTTCAGCTGTGCGGATATTGGATACGGGATAGGTGCCGGCTTCGATTACAAGATCATATACTGCCCTGATGACTTCCAGCGTATCCGCATCCATCCCGGATACAATTTTGCGGATGGTTTCAAGGCGATGAACCTTATCCCCGGGGTTAATTCTTTCCGGGCTGTATCCGATGCTGAAATCTTCGCCGCATTTTAACCCGGATTCTCTTTCAAGAATCGGAATGCAGATATCTTCTGTGCATCCCGGGTAAACGGTGGACTCGTAGACGACAATCGAACCGGGTACCAGGTTGCGGCCCACAGTTTCCGATGCTCCTATGACCGGAGTGAGGTCAGGAGTATGATCCGTATTGACCGGCGTCGGAACAGCGACAATGAGAAACTTTGCCTTCTGAAGATCCTTTTCATCCGATGTGAAGAGAATCTTCGTTTTCTTCAGTTCCTCATCTCCGATTTCTTTCGTTGGATCCATACCAGACTTGTAGAGTTCTATTTTTTCTTTGTTCAGATCGTAGCCGATAACGCGGATGCCTTTTTTGGCAAAGGCATGTGCGATGGGCAGGCCGACGTATCCAAGGCCTATCAGTGCAAGGGCCTCTTCATTCCTGATGATCGCGTCGTATAAGTTGCTCATAATTCGTTTCCCTTTCGACAGTTCTTCGAATTTCCTTTCTTAAACTCTGCTTTTTCCGGCAGTTTTGAATTCATCAGTCAGTCAGGTTACAGTGTCGGTTCTGCATGCTTCGGGATTATCTCCTGACAAATTGTTATTCTGGACGGATACTCTTTTCTCTCCGGGACCCGGTTTTTCCTTCCCGGCGGCGGATATTTTGGGACGGCTTTCTCGAAAATTTTCGTCGTGCAGGATCATCAGCAGGATACCGCCGGCCAGATTGTTCAGCGCACCCTGCAGGGCCAGGCCGACCGCTGCGCCGGCGGAGCCCGGCACCGCGATGACTTCAGCCATGGGAACACCCGGCATTCCGATACCTGCGATAATCAGGATCCCAATCAGAGGAGAATTTTTTCTCATTTCCGTTCCTCCCGAACTGTCCCGACTGTTCAGTTCACTTCAATCCATACCATTGATTCGACAAAAATAAATTCTCCTTTTCAGGATGCCGCTGCAGGGCTTTCTGACACCGGAATGCAGCTGACTGCAGTGCACGGAAAAAGTTACCCGTTTTCAGGGCTCCACAATGTTGAAAGTCTGGGAGAAGGGCGTCATATATTTCACGAGACGCACAGGCGCAGTGCTGTCACCGTCTGCACGCACAGCGGCAATTGCATCTTTGCTGCCCATCATAAGCCCCAGAAGCTGCAGCCTCGTGCAGCTGAGGGTACTGTCCGCGCCTTCTCCCGCTGAACCCGGATAAACCAGCAGCACGCCGGAAGTCCTCTTCAGGAAGAACTGTTCGCCTGTATCCGTGATGCACAGATTCATCGTGAGATCATCGTCCTTCGCCGCGGCGGAATCTGTGGCGATGCCGATAAAATCCAGAATCATGTCCGTCGTCATCGCCTGCCGGACGGCCAGGCCGCCGCTCGCCTTCCCGGCGAAT
>ODAI014784860.1_pt1 | contig 13292 bp, 11 predicted proteins | sample 1539321 | NCBI WGS metagenome assembly ODAI01 (sample SAMN02144231, study PRJEB22623) | gut metagenome | biome: sheep rumen | host: Ovis aries | place: New Zealand
AAAGCTTACGGATTTCGTCAGCAACAACTGCAAAGCCCTTTCCTGCCTCTCCCGCATGGGCCGCTTCGATAGCCGCGTTCATGGCCAGAAGGTTTGTCTGGCTTGCGATGGCGGCGATTGCCACGTTTGCTTCCTGCAGCATTTCTGACTGGCTTTCAATTTCCTTTACGCGGTCGTTTACCGCCTGCTGCTTGGTAAATCCGACCTGTGAGTTCGTGCGGAGTTCGCCGAATGAGGTGGCCATCTTGTCCATAGAACTGTTGACCGATGAGATGTTTCCAATCATCTGCTCAACGGCAGCACTCGCCTGGGTTACACCAGAAGACTGGCTTTCAATCATGCGCTCCAGAGATTCAATGTTGGATGCAATCTCGTTTACGGCACCTGCAGTCTGGTCTACGCTGCTTTTCTGACCTTCAATCTGATGATGCATGCTTTCGATGTTGGCGATAATCTCGGTGATGGATGATGCCGTGTCCTGGGCAGCACTTGCCATGTCTTCACCGGCAACCATAAGGTCGTCCTTGGAGTTCTTTACATCGCTGATGATGTCCTGCAGCTTTTTGGCAAAGGCATTGAAGCCCTTAACTACATAGCCGATTTCATTGCTTGAATCAATGTCGATACGCTTGGTCAGGTCTGCATCGCCAGAAGCAATGTCAGTAATAGCGTTCTCAACAACATTGAGCGGTTTGAGTGAGCGGACCAGAAGTACACCGATAATCACACAAAGGGCAATGGTGATGCCGATTCCGAATGCAAACATGACATAGCGGATGTTGTTTATCAGATCGTAAATCTGGAAGTCAGGGATAGAAAGTGCCAGAGACCAGGGAGTTCCTACAACAGGGCGGTAGACAATCAGATCCTGTCCTCTGTGAGTATTTGATTTTTTCCAGCCTTCGCCGCGCTCGCCGTTTGTCATGGCACGGGCGATTTCTGTGTTGTCCTTGCTCATTCCTTCGTCTGTGAGGAAGTTGCGCTTCATAATCAGGTCTTTCTGCGGGTGTGAAATTACCATACCTGTGCTTGCAAGCAGATAGCCGAAGCCGTTTTTACCAATCTGAATGCGGTTGATTTCTTCAGTAATGGTTTCTACGTTTACGATACCAGTAACCATGGCAAATTGTCTGCCGTTTGCATCTCTAAGGGGAACGGAAACGTGGATAACGGGTTTACCGGTTGTTTTTCCGATAACAGGGTTATCAACATACTTTTCTTTGCCTTCCTGCATGATTGCCTTGAAGTAGTCGCGTTCGACGATGTTTGTGACGCCTCCAAGGTCCGTGCGGGCCTGTCCGTCTGGACCGGTAATCATTACATAGTCAAAATCGCCGCGCAGTTTAGCATGCTCGGGATCCTGCAGCCATTCAAAACAGGTCTGCAAGTCACCGGTTTTTACGACATCAGAATAAATGTAGGTATTGAGTGCCCGATAATAGCCGTTAAGATCATTCTGAAGGGCGGCAGAGTATCCGTCCATCATATTCTCATACATTGCAAGGTCTTCAGCAACGATGTCTTTTTTAGCATTTGTCGTAACAAACAAAAGCTGGACAACGTTCAGTGCGACGATCACAAAGCCTGTAAGAATGATAAGACGCCTAGTTAGGCTTGTTCGTTTTTCCCTGGTAGTTTCACTAGCCATAGATATCATATACTCCTTGATTCTCTTGTTGTGAGAAAATCTATCTTTATTATTATAAGTCAAGTTTTTGTAAAGCGCAATGAAAAAAGAGCCTGATGGCGAAAAAAACATTGGTGACAGCAAATTGTTTTTCATTTATACTTGCACTATGGTGATGAAGAAAATCTGGAATCTGATGAGGTCTCATGGAAAGGCTGTATGGCTTGTGCTTGCCGTCTTATTCCTCTGTTTTCTGATGACGATGGTGGTATTCGGCCTGATTATGTCCAGAATTCAGAGGACGTATGCCGTACTGGTTACTTTCATTACAACTTTTGTACTCACCATTCCCAGTCATTATCTTTTGATCCGCCTGATTTACCGGCTGACGGGCAGGCATTTTCTGGATAAATATGAACAGGACAGGGAAATTGCGGCCCTGAGGGCTGAACTTGCCCGGCACAGGCAGGAAGAAGAAAGCCGCAGGAACAATAATTTTCCCCAGGAGCGGGGGCAGAAAGTGTCCTGGGTGCCTGTCTGGGAGCAGCGCATAGACCAGCCGCTTTTTGACAGCGTGCCTTTTGAAAGTGAAAAGCGCGTCCAGATTGACAGGCACAGTCTTTTTTACCGGGGTGCGAGAAAAATGTATCACTGGGTGGTGCCTGTAAAAATAAAGCGCGAGGAAAAGCCTGACAGGGAAGAACGTCTTTTTGTGGCGGGCCATATCAGCGGACGGCGGGTCTTCTGGGTGGATGCGGGCGAGATTACGGTCTGCCTTGACGACCCTGCTAAATTTCTTGTCTACGGACTGAACGAAGATGCCATCCATGCCGGGTTTTTAGATGACGCTCAGACTCCTTCCCTTAAGGTGGAAAAATATTTCTCCTGGGCGGTGACTGCCCTTGGGGGAAATTATGCAAAACCCGACAATATAAAGAAATTTGAACTGATTCCAGAAGATGAACTTTCTGCCCGTTCCAGCCGGATTTCAGTGCACTGGGAAAAACTTGTTTCTGATGTAAAGTTTGATACTGCCCGTGTGATGGACGATGTTCTTGCCGCCACCCGCGAAAAGATTACGGCAGCGCTGAAGGCAGCGGACAGCAGCAGGATTATTGAGTTTGCTGAAGGAAAGAAAACTGTTTCTGGAAAAGAAGAAAAATTATTACAGTATTTTGATAGAAAAGAAAACTAAAAGAAGGGGCGTTACGGGGCTTGCCTTGCCCCGTAGAGAGGGGTGGGACGCAACAGCGTGCGTCCCAGGGGAGAGGCTTCTCCCCTTAAGAAAATTACTTGAAGAGTCCGCCCAGATATGACCAGAGGTTGTAGTGGGCAAAAACGGAAACTGCTACAAGAGAAACCGTAGACATAATCTTGATGAAGATGTCCATACAGGGACCGACAGTGTCTTTGAGCGGGTCGCCGACTGTATCGCCGACAACTGCTGCGTCGTGAACTGCATCGTAGCCTTCGCCACCTTTTTTGATGCCTTCCAATCCGCCCTGTTCGATGAACTTTTTGCCGTTGTCCCATGCACCGCCTGAGTTACCGGTAAAGAGGGCAATCATGATAGCACAGATTGTTGAACCAATCAGGATACCGCCTACGAAGTTTGCACCGAACAAAAGTCCGCATACAACCGGAATAACTACTGCCATAAGAGCCGGAACCTTCATCTGACCGATAGAACCCTTTGTGGAAATACCGATACAGGTTTTGTAGTCCGGGTCTTCTGTGCCTGCGAGAATGCCGGGGTGAGCCTTAAACTGGCGGCGAATTTCGTCTACCATGTTGCGGGCTGCCTTGGCAACTGCGTCAATGAGCATGCCGCTGAAGAGGAAGGGAATTGCACCGCCGACGATTGCGCCTGCGAGTGTCATGGGTTCCATAATGTTCAGCTGGGGAACGCCACCGGTGAGTTTTTCGCCGGGAATTGAATACATGTAAGAAAGCATGAGTGAGAGGGCTGCAAGTCCGCCAGAGCCGATTGCAAAGCCTTTGCCGATTGCGGCAGTTGTGTTTCCTACAGCGTCCAGAGTATCAGTGATTTCGCGAACGCCTTCAGGGAGCTTTGACATTTCTGCAATGCCGCCTGCGTTGTCGGAAATCGGACCGTATGTATCAACAGAAACGGTGAGGGATACGAATGAAAGCATACCCATTGCACTCATTGCAACACCGTAGAGACCTGCGAGGTAGTACGCCACGATGATGCCCAGACCAAGGATGATACAGGGAATCATACATGAGTTCATGCCAAGTGCCAGACCAGATGTGATGGTGAGGGCGGCTCCTTCGCGGCTTGCTTCTGCCAGACGTTTTGTGGGCTTGTAGTCAGAAGAAGTGTAGTATTCTGCAACAATACCGATTAAGATACCTGCGATAACACCGATTGCACCGCCGATAAAGGGTGATGCCCAGCCGGCCTTGAATCCCAGGGCAGCAAAGTTAAATCCCTTGCCGTTAAAGAGATTGTATGAAAGGCAGAGGCCTGCAACGATTGTGATGCCGGCGCCAATCCAGGTAGCGGCGTTGAGCTGCTGGTGAACTTTCTTTGACTTTGAAAGGTTGCGGATCAGAAGTGAAATGACACCGACGATACATGCCAGAAGACCACAGGCTGCAAATGCCAGCGGGAAGGTGTAGAGGGCGTTGAGTGATTCTCCGGGAACGCCGACTTTTACAATCAGGTTGTATGCAAGGGCGATAGCCGCAACGATAGAAGCAACATAACTTTCCAGAAGGTCAGAACCAAGACCTGCAACGTCACCTACATTGTCGCCTACATTGTCTGCGATTGTAGCGGGGTTGCGGGGATCATCTTCCGGAATGTGAGCTTCAGTCTTTCCTACCAGGTCAGCACCCATGTCTGCTGCCTTTGTGTAGATGCCGCCGCCTACGCGGTTGAACATAGCTACCAGAGAACAGCCCAGAGCATAACCAGAAAGAATGTTGGGGAAGCGGATGATTTGAATTTTGGTGAGCCAGCAGGTGGATGTTTCCAGAGTGTCAATCCAGCCCAGGCAAATACCAAATACAATATATACTACTGCAAGTCCCAGCAGGGCAAAACCGCCGACACAGAGACCCATAACTGAGCCGCCCTTGAAGGCAACTTTGAGTGTCTGACCGATGTTTTCGGTTTTGCGTGCTTCATTGGTAACACGCACGTTGGAGTAGGTTGCAATCTTCATGCCGATAAAGCCGGCAAGTGCACTCATGGTAGAACCAAGGAGCAGGGCAACCGCCACATACCATTCCAGAGCGAGCCACACGATTGCGGCAACGATCAGGACAACAAATACCAGCACTTTGTATTCATACGCGATGAATGTGTTGGCACCCACACGGATAGCTGCAGCAATTTTCTGCATGAGCTCCGTGCCTTCTTCCAGCCGTTTGACTGAGAAGAAATTGAAAGCAGCATACGCAAGAGCGGCGAGTGCTGCCAGCAGCAAAAAAATAGAAAGATTCATAAAAAAACTTTCCCCCATTTTAAGATAGATACAGTGTAGCATATTTCAAATTCTTTTGCAAAAAAAATCGTCCGGTATCTGAGGGTGGGAAGATGTTCTTTTTGAGCGGAAAGTGATTTTTTTCTGTCTGGTGTCGTCCTGATGCCTATCCTTGAAAAAGTTTACAATTCTACTATAATAGTCAGCATGAAGAAGTTTATTATTGCTTTGACTTTGTTATTATCTTTTGCGGGAACTGCTTTTGCGGCGAACGATTTTTCTACGGCGTCGGTAAGTATTGGCTTTGCTCTCCCTCAGTTCTACAATCTGCGTCCGGCTGACAATAATATTGATTATGAAAGGCATTCGGCCTTTGCCTTGAACTTTGCCCTGCGCGGTGTAGTGGGGCTGCCCTTTGGACTCTATCTGGACGGAAATCTCTATGTTCCCTATTCGCATAAGATTACCATGGGGGATGTTGAATACCGCTATGATTTGAGCAATGTAAGGGTTATAGGTATAGAAGGTCAGCTTGGCTTGTACAGCGTACTTCTGAATACCGGACGCTTTGGACTTCCTTTTGGCGCAGGACTTCACCTGAACTATCAGGACACAGACTATAAAAATCCTTCCGTAAGCGAGCCGAGTTCACAGTCGGTTTTTTCTCTGGGAGCAGGTGCCTGGATAAATGCAGAGTTTCAGCTTACTGAAAAAGTTGCCATCTATGGCGGACTTCGTCTGAGTTATGATTTCTGGCAGAGGCAGAAGACTGAAACAAAGGTGTCTTCAAATGCTACGAAAGTCAATACCAGCACCGGCATGTCTTCCATGCTTGTAGTTATTCCAATGTTTGGTGCTGTCATACGATTTTAGAAATTACTTTTACAAAAAAATAGATAACTGGAGAAAAAAATGAAAATTGAAACAAAATGTATTCAGGCAGGTTATGAACCCAAAAATGGCGAGCCTCGTATGATTCCTATTATACAGAGCACGACCTTTAAATATGATACCAGCGAAGATATGGGCAAACTCTTTGACCTTCAGGCAAGCGGCTATTTTTATTCCCGCCTGCAGAATCCGACCAATGACCATGTAGCGGCAAAGATTGCGGCTCTTGAAGGCGGAAGTGCTGCCATGCTGACAGGTTCAGGACAGGCTGCAAACTTTTTTGCCGTATTCAACATCGCTACGGCAGGCGACCATGTTGTCGTATCTTCCACGATTTACGGCGGTACTTTTAACCTCTTTAATGTGACCATGCGCAAGATGGGAATTGACTTTACCTTCCTTGACCCCGACTGCAGCGACGCAGAACTGGAAGCCGCATTTAAGCCCAACACAAAGGCTGTTTTTGGCGAGACGATTGCAAATCCTGCCCTTGTTGTATTTGACATTGAACGCTGGGCAAAGGCCGCCCATGCACACGGAGTTCCGCTGATTGTGGACAATACTTTTGCTACGCCCATTAACTGCAGGCCTTTTGAATGGGGCTGCGACATTGTTACTCATTCTACAACAAAATACATGGACGGACACGACTCTGCTGTTGGCGGCTGTATCGTAGATTCCGGCAAATTTGACTGGATGGCCCATAAGGATAAATTCCCCGGTCTCTGTACGCCTGATGAGTCTTACCACGGCATTACCTATGCAGAACAGTTTGGAAAGGAAGGCGCCTTCATCACAAAGGCAACCGCCCAGCTTATGCGTGACTTTGGCGCGGTTCAGTCTCCTTTCAGCGCATACATTCTGAATCTGGGGCTGGAATCTCTTCCCGTGCGCATGCAGCGTCACTGTGAAAATGCCCGGAAAGTAGCAGAATACCTTGCGGGGCATGCAAAAGTTTCATGGGTAAATTATCCCGGACTTAAAGACAATAAATACTACGAGCGCGCACAGAAATACATGCCGAACGGAACCTGCGGTGTCATTTCCTTTGGCGTAAAGGGCGGACGCACTGCGGCAGAAACTTTTATGAAACATCTGCATGTAGCTATGATTGCTACTCATGTTGCCGATGCTCATTCCTGTGTTCTGCATCCCGCATCCTCAACTCACCGCCAGCTGAGCGATGAAGAACTGATTGCGGGCGGTGTTGCTCCTGATCTGGTCCGCTTTTCTGTAGGACTGGAAAACGCCGACGATATTATTGCGGATATAAAGCAGGCACTGGAGGCGGTGTAAAAAACGGAGAGAGAAAGCGATGGTAAAACTTGCACACATTCTTGCTGTAACAGGACTGGCGGTGGGCGGAATTTTTCTGGCCGTCATGCTTTTTGCCTTTGTTTTTATAAAGGCATGGAAACCTTTTGGCGGAAAAGCCAGTAAGGCAGACAGAAAAAACTATGCTGAAAGGGCTGCCAATTTTGACGGAAAGAAGTTTCACAATGAGCAGGATTATGCCACGCTTTCGATGGAAAAGAATCCCCTGCCGGATCCAAAGACTTTCTCTAAAAACGAGCCCCGTCCAGATTTTGAATTTCCTGTAAAGCAGCCGGATTTTCTTTCCAGTCCTTCTGACCGGGCTCCGCTGGAAGAATTGAATATGACCTGGTTCGGACATTCATCGCTTATGCTTCAGATGCACGGCATGAATATTCTTTTTGACCCGGTCTTCAGCGAAATGATTTCCCCGGTGTCATTTGCGGGAAGCCGCAGATTTTCCCATCCCCCGGTAACTGTTGAACAGCTGCCGGAAATTGACCTGCTGATTCTGACTCATGACCATTATGACCACCTTGATTACAATGTGATAAAGGATATTGACGGCAAGGTTGAACGCTACATCGTTCCCCTGGGCGTAGAAAATCATCTTGAGCGCTGGGGTGTAAAGGCTGACAAAATCACCAATATGGCATGGTGGGAAGAAATCAGCGTAAATGGACTGACAATTGCTTCTACCCCCAGCCAGCATTTTTCGGGACGGCACCTTACCGACAACATGATGACCCTCTGGTGCAGTTATGTGCTTAAGGATGAATTTCATCAGGTTTTTGAAAGCGGAGACAGCGGCTTTAACAGTCACTTTGAGCGCATTCATGAAAAATACGGGGATTTTGATTACGTCTTTATTGAATGCGGACAGTATGACATGCAGTGGCCAAAGGTTCACATGTTTCCGGAACAGTCCGTACAGGCAGCGAAAATACTTGGGGCAAAACTGGTTCAGCCCATGCACTGGGGTGCAATCATTCTGTCCCGTCATGGCTGGGATGACCCTGTAGAACGCTTTCTGCTGGCGGCTGAGAATGAAGGGCTTACAGTGCTCACACCCTATATCGGACAGACAGTGCATCCGGAAAGACCTGCCTTCTATCAGGAGCGATGGTGGCGCAGGGAAATGCTTAGCCTTTTACGATAATCTTCCGATACTCTAGGTGTAGGAGTATCTCAATCAATGAAAAAAATTATTCTTTTTTCCTTTTTCCTGCTGACCTTTACGGCAGGATTTTCCTTTGCGGAAAAGTCTTCTGCCTCTGTAAACATGGATTATCTTTCAAAGGCAAAGCGTGAAAAATATGTAGAGGATTTTAGTTATGTTCCCCGCAGGAATTATAACACTGGAAAACAAATCCGGGATATGGGAAGGCGTCTGGGAGCAGAGGTGCGCTATCAGGCCGAGGAGAATAAGACTGACTATCCCTTTTCCAGCGGCTATCCTGACTACAAATACAAGGCTTCCCGTGTGTACAGCAGCGGTTCTAAATCTGGTGCTGATGTTGTCTATATTGGCCGCAGGGCCCGGGTGGGTACATTTAAGAATCTGAACCGCGTTATTTCCGGCTATATTGAAAGGGCTTACGGCATCTCCATGGCAGATGCAGATCAGATTGCCCTGAAAGTCTGCTACTGGAATACGAATCACTACAATGATGCTTCATATTTTAAAAAGAATTTTGACCCTCGTGTCTCGGAAGTATTCAGAAGCCGTACAAAAAGCATAGGCCTTTCCCGCTCATACAAAGACTGGCAGCCGGCCCGTGTGGTCATTCCCTTTACGATTGTAAAAGAAATTGTGCCTGAGGTAAAAGAGCCCCTTAAGCCGGTGGAAGAAAAACCCGCAGAGGTGGCAGAACCGGTTGAAGAAAAACCTGTGGTGGAGACCCCTGAGCCAGTGGAAGTGCAGCCTGAACCTGCCTATGAAGCTCCGGTAAGCAAAACGCGTTCGCAAAATATGAGTGAACAGGCGCAGGAGGAAGAATCTTTCTTCCAGAAGCATAAGACTCTTCTGGTCTGCGGTATCATCGGTCTGCTTCTCCTGCTTATCATCCTTTTTGCCGTTGTGCGGGGCAGCCGAAGGGATTAAATGATTGCCGCAGGAATTAAGTGGCAGTAAGCAAGTATTGAAAAAAAACTTTAACAGTGCTACAGTTGATGCATCGAGGTTAAATATGAAAGATTTGGATTGGGCAAATTTGCCGTTTGGCTACATGGAAACCAGCAAGAGTTTTGTTGCAAACTGGAAAAACGGCTCCTGGGATGAAGGCCTTTTGACCAGCGATCACACCGTCAAAATTTCTGAGTGTGCAGGCGTTCTGCAGTATGCACAGACTTGTTTTGAAGGTCTGAAAGCCTACACAACAAAAGACGGAAAAATTGTTACCTTCCGCCCGGATTTGAATGCAGAACGCATGGAATCAAGCTGTAAACGTCTTGAAATGCCTGTGTTCCCCAAAGACAGATTTATTAAGGCTGTCCTTGATACGGTAAAGGCGAATATCGACTGGGTTCCGCCCTATGGAAGCGGTGCAACCTTGTATATCCGCCCCTATATGTTTGGTTCATCAAGCGTTATTGGCGTAAAACCTGCTGACGAATATCAGTTCAGAATTCTGGTTACTCCGGTTGGACCTTATTTTAAGGGCGGAGTAAAACCGATTGTAGTCCGCCTTTCTGATCTTGACCGCGCTGCTCCCCACGGAACAGGTGACATCAAGGCTGGTCTGAACTACGCAATGAGCCTCTACAATATTGTGGATGCACACAATAAGGGCTTTGCAGAGAATATGTATACTGACCCTGCAACGCACACTTATATAGAAGAAACTGGCGGTGCAAACATTCTTTTTGTCACAAAAGATGGAAAACTGGTTACACCAAAGTCTAACAGTATTCTTCCTTCTATTACCCGCCGCTCACTGGTACAGGTTGCAAGAGATTATCTGGGACTCACTGTAGAAGAGCGCCAGGTAAACAAGAGTGAACTTAAGGATTTTGTGGAAGTCGGTCTGTGCGGTACTGCAGCAGTCATCAGCCCCATTGGAAAGATTGACGACCACGGTACATGCATTGAAGTTCCCAGCGGAATGAGCGAAATCGGACCTGTTCTGGGAAAACTGCGCGAAACCCTTACCGGCATTCAGATGGGTACAGAAAAAGCACCCGAAGGATGGGTAGTAGAAATAAAATAGTATTTTTTAATGCTGTTTTATATGACGGCTGATAAAGAGCCGTCTCGCTTTTTAGCCGCCCTTGAGCGTAACTATGTTGCGGATAGAGGGCGGTTTATTTTTTTTGAGGTAAGAAAATGCAACATATTGATTATAAGACCACAGGCACCTGTGCAAAAATGATTCACTTTGACCGCAGTGACGATATGCGCATTCACAACATTTCATTTGACGGCGGCTGTAACGGCAACCTCAAGGCAATCAGCCGCCTGTGTGACGGCATGACCGCTGATGAAATTGCCATTAAGCTTGCAGGAAACCTCTGCGGAAACAAGGGAACTTCCTGCGCCGACCAGCTTGCAAAAGCAGTTTTGTCGGGACGGTAATCACATTTGTACCGCCCCAAAATTCAGGGAACCACACTTGATGACGCTGCTCTTGTCCTGGTCATGGCTTCCTGAGTCAAATCTTTTATGATTTCACCCGCAATGATTAGCCCTGCAACTGAGGGAACAAATGCGGTACTTCCCGGAACATCGGGCTCTTCCATATCTCCAATAGGACGCAGGGCTTTTTCCGTGGAATAAACGACCTTTACATCTTTTATCTTACGCTTTTTGCATTCCTGGCGCATTACCCGGGCAAGCGGACAAACCGAAGTCTGTGAAATATCAGCAACCATAAATTGTGTCGGATCCAGTTTGTTACCGGCTCCCATGCTTGAAATGATTTTAGTTCCTGCTTCTTTTGCCTGTAAAATCAGATTGATTTTTGCTGTAACTGTATCAACGGCATCTACAATATAATCGTACGCAGTAAAATCAAAGAGGCTGCTTGTTTCCGGCAGATAAAAACACTTGTAAACATTCACTTCTGCCTGAGGATTGATATCCAGAATTCTTTCCTTCATGACATCAACCTTGTATTTTCCTATGCTTGAATGAGTGGCAATAATCTGTCGGTTCAGATTTGTAAGGCAGACTGTATCATTATCAATAATATCAATATGCTGAATTCCGGACCGGACCAGAGCTTCTACCGTGTAGCCGCCTACACCGCCAATTCCAAATACGGCGATACGGGCCCTGCTCAGAATTTCCAGAGCCTCTTTTCCGATAAGTAATTCTGTCCGTGAAAACTGATGTAACATTGTATTTTCCTATGTCAAAGATAGGAAATTGTATCAGAAAAATGAATTCAAGACCAGTCGGAGTCACGGTCAGATTCAGATATGCTCAGATGAAAATAAAAAACATCCGTGTCCCATCCGAGTGCATCCGAGTGCATCCGAGTGCATCCGTGTCCCATCCGTGTTCATCTGTGTTCATCTGTGTCCCCACACACAACTCACCCAAAAGTGTGCCGTTGCCTATTTTTTGCATTCACGGTAAAATATTCTATTATCATTCAAGTAATAAGGACACATATATGAAACTGACTTGTGGAATCGTAGGACTTCCGAATGTGGGAAAGTCCACCATTTTTTCTGCGCTTACAAAGGCTCCTGCGCAGGCGGAAAACTATCCTTTCTGTACGATTGACCCCAATGTGGGTGTGGTAGAACTGCCGGATGAGCGTCTGGATTTTATGGCCAGTGTATTCCAGCCAAAAAAGAAGATTCCCGCTACCGTAGATTTTGTTGATATTGCGGGCCTCATAAAAGGTGCCTCCAAGGGCGAAGGACTGGGAAATCAGTTCCTGGCAAATATCCGTGAAACAAGCGTCATAGCCCATGTCGTGCGCTGCTTTGACAATCCGGACATTCAGCATGTTCGCGACGATGCAAAGACAGAAGCCCCCATCGACCCGGAAAGCGACATCCTTACCATTAACTATGAACTTTGCCAGGCAGATCTGGATACAATCAACAAGCGTCAGGAAAAGGTAACCAAGCAGATTCGCGCAATGGGCAAGGAAGAAGAAAAGAAATTTGCCGGCTACAAGAGTGCTGTGGAAAAAATTCTTCCCCTTTTGCAGGACGGAAAATGTGCCCGCATGGCAGAACTGACTGATGACGAAAAAGAAGGCATCTACGACCTGCACCTGCTCACCATTAAGCCCCAGCTTTTTGTCTGCAATATTGATGAAGACACGATTGGTACTGGCAGCAATAAATATGTTGAAGCCGTAAAGAAAATCGCTGCGGAAGAAAAAAGCGAAGTAATTGTAATCTGCGGTAAGTTTGAAAGCGACCTTGTTGAAATAACTGACGAAGCTGACCGCAAGGACTTTATGGAAAGCGTTGGTCTCAAGGAAAGCGGTCTTGCCGTTATGGCCCGCGCAGCCTATCATCTGATGGGACTCCGCACCTTCTTTACGGGCGGTCCCGATGAGTGCCGCGCATGGACAATTCATGCCGGAGACAAGGCACCTCAGGCGGCTGGCGTAATCCACACGGACTTTGAAAAAGGCTTTATCAAGGCTGAAGTCTACAGCGTGGAAGACCTGCGCAAGTACGGAAGCGAAGCTGAAATCAAGGCTGCCGGAAAGTACCGCCAGGAAGGCAAGGAGTATGTCGTTCAGGACGGCGACTGCATGTTCTTCAAGTTCAATGTAACGAAGTAGAAAACTACCTCCTGTAGTTTTCTACTTCTAGAGAATATTCTGTTCACCTAAAGGCAAACAGAATATTCTCTCTCAGTTTTCAGCCGCCGTCCTGGCGACTCAAATCTTTTATGGTTTCAGCCTAGAAAACTACCTCCTGTAGTTTTCTACTTCTAGAGAATATTCTGTTCACCTAAAGGCAAACAGAATATTCTCTCTCAGTTTTCAGCCGCCGTCCTGGCGACTCAAATCTTTTATGGTTTTAGCCTAGAA
>ODAI013307306.1_pt1 | contig 13291 bp, 16 predicted proteins | sample 1539321 | NCBI WGS metagenome assembly ODAI01 (sample SAMN02144231, study PRJEB22623) | gut metagenome | biome: sheep rumen | host: Ovis aries | place: New Zealand
TTAAAGACGGCGCGCGCGATCGTTGACGGCGAAATTGACGACGTGCATTTTTTACCGTGGTTATATGAACAGGACAGCGAAGCGGAAATTTGGGCGGACGTTTCGAGTTGGGAAAAGTCGAACCCGTCCATTCGTTACGGCGTAAAGAAAACGGCAAAACTTGAACGCGATATTGAAACAGCGAAACGCGACAAAGGCGCGCGCGTTCATTTGCTTTGTAAAGATTTTAATATAAAACAGAATACCGCCGAATCGTGGTTATCGCTTGAAGATTACGCGTATAATATGCGTAATATTGATTTTGAAGATTTCCGCGGCGCGTACGCGTTGGCGGCGGTCGATTTATCCGAAACGACGGATTTAACAAACGCAAAAGTTTTAATTATGACAGGCGGCGAAGATAAAACAAAATATATCTTTTCGCATTATTGGATACCCGAAAGCAAGTTGAACGACAGCAACGACGAATCAAGCGGCGCAAAATATAAAGAGTGGGTGCGCGCGGGGTATATAACAATTTGCGAAGGTAACGACAACGATTTAACATTAGTTGCCGATTGGTTGGCGGCATTAAAAAAGCAATACGGAATTAAAATTGTAAAATGCGGTTACGATCAACGTTTCAGTAAAGATTTTTTGCGCCGCATGGACGATTACGGCATAGAGTGCGAAAACATCCCGCAACGTCCCGCCGTCATGTCGTCGCCGATGAAGTGGGCGGAAGCGGATTTTAAAGCGCGGTTGATAAATTACGGCAACAATCCCGTTGATAAATGGAATTTTGGGAACGCGTCCGTAATGGTCAACAATTTAGGTCAACAATTAGCGGTTAAAATTAACAACGTTCCGTCGCGAAGAATCGACGGCGCGGTAACATTGATAATACTTTATGCCACTTTACAAAGGTTTCGAAGTGAGTACAATAATATTATAGGGGGTTAATATGTCGATTTTTGATTATTTCAAAAAGCAAAAGGCGGCGCAAACCTTGCATTTCGCGCCGACGCAAACAGGGCGGACGCCGTTTTATTCCGATTTCGGGACGAATATTTACGCGTCGGATATTGTCGTTCAATCAATCCGTTGTAAGGCGAACGAATTTAAAAAGTTGCGCCCGCGACATATTCGCACAAAAGACGGGCAACAAACCGCGGTTTCTGATTCTTCAATATATCGCGTATTGAACCGCCCAAACGACATAATGACAACCGCCGATTTTCTCGAAAAGATTACAATTTTACTTGAATTAAATAAAAACGTTTACATATACCCCGTTTATTACATGACAAAGGGCGGCGAAAAGGTTTACACGGGTTTATATCCGTTGAACCCGTCGCAAGTTTCATATATGCAAGACGCGGGCGGACGGTATTATATACAATTTGTTTTCGGCAACGGTTACACGGTCAACATTCCGCAAAATGACGTTATACATTGGCGCAAGGATTACGGCGTCAACGATTTTTTCGGCGGCGGATTGAACGGCGGGAACGACAACGCGGGATTATTGGCGGCGTTAGATCGTTACGACAAATTGTGTCAATCAATCGCGAAGGCGACCGCGGTTTCATGTCAAGTTAACGGATTAGTTAAAATGAATACTTATTTGTCGAACGAAAAACAGGAAAACGAACAAAAAGAGTTTCAAAAAAAGTTAATCAACAATGAATCGGGCGTTTTGTTTACAGATTTAAAAACAGATTATACGCATATACCGCACGACGTAAAATTAGTTGACGCGGAAACGTTGCGGTTTTTCTATGACACAATATTGCGCGCGAACGGGACACCGTTAGCAATCTTAAACGGGGATTACACAAAGGCGCAAAAAGAAGCATATTATGAACATGCGATCGAACCCGATTTAATAGCATTAGGGCAAGCAATGACGCGCGTTTTGTTTACTGATAACGAAAAGAATTTCGGAAACGAAATTGTTTTATATCCGCGAAACATTGTTTTTATGTCAATGTCGGAAAAAATCGAAGCGTTGCGTTCGGGTTTGCCCGCGGGCATATTTACAAAGAATGAAGCGCGCGAATTGTTAGGTTATCCGCCCGTTCAAGGCGGCGACGTAATGCCGCGTGGATATAACGAAATTGACGACAGCACGGGAACACAAACAATTGACGAAACAATAATCGAAGGCAACAACGACACCGTAACAGGGGGGACAGTATGAACAACGAAAAGGAAATCAGATTTGCGGAAATTATACCCGAATTTGTAACGATTGATAAACGCGACGGCGAAAACGACAAAATGATTATTGAAGGTTACGCCGCCGTTTACGACAGCAAAACAAGAATCGGCGCGGACGATTGGGGATTTGATGAAATAATCGAACGCGGCGCGTTTAACGGGGCGAATTTAAAAGACGTTCCGTTAAAATATAATCATTTGGACGCCGTCCCGATTTTGGCGCGTACGCGTAACAAGTCGTTGACATTGACGCCCGACGACAAAGGTTTGAGAATCCGCGCCGAATTGATCGACACAACGGATAATATCGACATGTTCAAACGCATTAAGGCGGGATTGATTAACAAAATGTCGTTCGCGTTTACCGTTGCCGACGAACAAATCGACACAACGGGAAAAATCCCGTTTAGACATATTAAAAAGTTTGACAAGATTTTCGACGTTTCGGTCGTGGACACGCCCGCGTATGAAGATACAAGCGTTTTTGCAAGGTCGCGCGAAATAGCGGAAGCATGGCGCGCCGTGTCGGACGACACAACAGGCGAAGGCGCAAACAACCCGACGCCCGCGGGGTTAGACATGCGGACAAAAATATTAATTTCGCAATATGCGAAGAAAGGATTTTAAACCATGAAGGAAAAGTTTATTAAAATGCTTAATGAGAAGCGCGAACAGTTGAAGAATCTTGAAGCGTCCATGATTTCAAGCGAAAGCAAGGAAGAAAGGGCGGCAATCGGTGAAACATTGCGCAAGTTGCGCGACGAAATCACCGACATTGAAGAAATCTTGAACGATCTTGACAAACCCGCCGACGACGGCGCAACAAAGATTGTTGTTGAAGGCAACGACGACACCGTAAAGGACGGAAGCGACGACGGCAACCGTTCATTCGTACCCGTTGCGACAGTACGCAACGGACAGGCAAACAACGACGCCGAAACACGCGCCGCAAATTTCAAGAAGTCAAACGCAATGAAGATTTCTAACAGCGAAGCACGCGCCGTTCTTGTTTCAAGCGGTAAGATTGCAACGCCTACGGAAGTAAGCGGCATTAACGACGTGTTCAACGGCGTTTCTTCAATTGTCGATCTTGTAAAGATTACCGACGCGTCGGGCATGGGCGCGTATAAGGTCGCATTTCAGAAAACCGACGCCGTCGCGGGCAATCAGACGGAAGGCGGCGCATATAACGGAAGCGACCCGACATTCGGATTTACAATCATTTCGCCCGAAACAATTTCGGTTATTTCTTACATTTCGAAGCAAGTACAGAAGCAAACCCCCCTTAACTATGAAGGCAAGGTTAGGGAATCCGCATATTTTGCACTTCGTAAGAAGGCGGCGGCAATCATCACAAATGCAATTCTGACAGCGTCAACAGGCGACGACCCGTTAGTTGAAACAATCGACGATATAGGCGCAATCGGTGCGTCAACACTTCGCAAAATTGCTATGAATTACGGCGGCGACGAAAACGTTGTCGGCGGCGCGTGGTTGTTCCTTAACAAGGCGGATTTGATTAAGTTTGGCGACGTAAGAAGCGAAACAACATTGCAAGCCGTTTATGAGATTACACCCGACACAAACAACCCGAACACGGGAATCATCAAGGACGGCGGACTTTCTGTTAGATATTGCATTGATAGCGATCTGACAGAAAACACAATGCTTTACGGACAGCCTACAAACGCCGAACTTGCTTTGTTTAGCGATTACGACGTCCGCGTTTCCGAAGATTTCATGTTTGACAAGGGATTGCTTGCAATCCGCGGCGACGCCGAAATCGGCGCGGGCGTTGTAAAAGACGGCGGATTTGTTAAGTTTGTAATCGGCGCATAAAACGTAAACGGAAGGTGTAACCAAATGGCGGCATTGACGGACAACGAAATTTTAACAAAGGTTAAAAGCGGTTTGGGAATAACGGGCGACTATCACGACGCGGCATTAACCGTTTATATTGACGACGTGCGGGCGTTTATGATTGACGCGGGCGTTCCCGAATCCGTAACGTACGACAACGCCGCCGTTGGTTGCATTTTGCGGGGCGTTTCTGATTTGTGGGATTACGGCAACGGAACGGCGACGTTATCCGATTATTTCAAAATGCGCGTTTCACAATTAGCGATCAGAACGACGACAGGGGGCGGCGACAATGTTTAAACCCGCGAAGGCGCGAAACATGACAACGCCCGTTATTTTACAAACGGCGACATATAAAAACGTTCAAGGCGTCAACAAAAAGACGTACACGGACGCGAAAGAACCGTTGTTTGTGAATTGGTCGTCATACGGCGGGACGGAAACAAACCGCGACGGCGTAATTGTGATTGAGGACACGGCGGAAATAACGACGTGGTACAACCCGAATATAACAAGCGGTTCGCGATTGAAGCGGACAGCGGACGGCGCAATTTATGAGATTATCGGCGAACCCGAAAATGTCGAAATGCGCAATCAAATTATGTCGTTCAAGGTTCGACGCATTAAGGGGGGCGCGTAACGTGGCAAACGCGACAAAAAACGTTTTGTCTTTTGACGGTTTCGACGATTTAATCGACCGTATTAAAAAGGCGAACGGCGACGCGCCGAAAGCGGCAAAAAAAGCGGTTCAAGAAGGCGCGGCGGTTTATCATGCTGTTTTGTATGATAAATGCAAAGCGGCGGGCGTTCCCGACGATCTGTTAGACGGAATCGAAGAAAAAATCGAAGCGGACGCAAGCGGCGAACGCATAACGGCAACGGTCGGTTGGCGATTGCCACAATACGACCCGACAAACCCCGCGGACGGGTACAAAGTAATTTTTTTTAATTACGGAACGGCGCGACGTGAGGTTTTAACAAACAAACCGTTGCGCGTAAGAATTGACGGACAATGGAAAACGTTAAACAGGAATCACAAAGGACGCGGCGCGGAAATCAAACGCGGTTTTATCGGGGCGGCAAAGAAAGCCGCAAAAAAGAAGATTAAACAGGCGGAAGAAAACGCGTTAAATTCTATTTTAAAGGATCTCGAACAATGATTAAAGACGATTTGTTAAACGTATTAAACGCGTTCGGTTATCCCGTGTTTTTGCAAGGGACAATCGAACCCGACGCGGAAATCCCCGACGATTTTATAACGTTTCAAATTACGGGGTCGGACACGGCGGCGGCGTTCGATAACGACGACGCGTTGACCGCGTGGGACATCAACGTCAATTATTATTCAAGAAATCCCGCGAACGTTTCGACCGTTCCCGTTTCTATTCGCGCCGCAATGAAAACGGCGGGATTTATTCCGCAAAACCGCGGTTTCGATCTGATTTCGGACGACCCCGCGTTTACGGGTTGGGCAATGGATTTTTACAAATTAGAATCATACAATAATATTATAAATTAAGGGGGTAAAGCGAAAATGTCTTTTACACTAAAAAGAGGATTAAACAACATTTACGCCGCGGAAGTCACGGCGGACAACGACGAATCGTTCGCAACGGGAACGCCGTTTCATTTGATACCCGCGGGCGAAATGTCCGTTTCGGTTGACAATGAAACAGCCGAATTTTATTTCGATAATACCGTTTTTGCGACCGTTGGACGCGAAGGCGGAAGCGAAGTTACAATCACGGGCGCGGGTTTGCGCGCGGCGGCAAAAGCAACGTTAAACGGCAAATATGTTGACCCGACAACGGGCGCGGTTCTTGACGACGGACAGTTTCACACGAAATATTACGCGTTGGGTGCGGAAAAACAGAATCTCGACGGAACAAAAGAGTTGTTTTGGTTTGCGAAGGGAACGTTTAAAATCCCCGACGAATCCGCAAAGACAAAGGACGACAGCACCGACGCAAGCGGCGACGAATTGACATACACCGCAATTCCGACGGTACACGTTTTTGATGTTAACGGCGAAAAGTCAACGCACAAGCGCGTTGTTATTGACACCGAAACAACAAAGGTCAAGGCGTCCGCGGATTGGTTCGCGCAAGTCGTAACGCCCGACAATTTCGGCGACATTGTCGAAAAGGTTAGCGCGGTTGTGAATCCGTCAAACGGTGATTGATAAAACGAACACGCGGCGCGGGGATTTACCCCGCCCGCACGTTCTTTTTTAAAACAGAAAGGAAAATAAAAAAATGAGTACAAAAGAATTTTCATTGAACATTTACGGGGACAACGACGAAATTATAAAGACGTACGAAACCGACGTTATACGTTGGGGCGTTTTTATGAAAGCGGTTAAATTGCAAGACGAAATAAAAGACAAAAGCGAAGCCGAACAAATGGCGTCAATTTCTGTTTTTATGACGTCAATTTTCCCGTCGTTGACAACGGAAGAATTAGAAGGCGCGGACACGTTCGACATATTTAACACGTTCGCGCAAATTGTTAATAAAGCAAATCAAATTAGCGGTTTGAAGGGGCATAACTCAAAAAACGCATAAGCGGGGACAATCGCGCCCCGCGATCTTTAAATTATACGTTGTGGGAATTAACGTTTAATGTTTCGCAATCGGGTTTAACGCCTGTTTTCGATATATTAAAGCAAGACACGAACGACGTAATATCATTTATAAATTTTATAATCGAACGCGGCGAAACGGAAGATTATAAAATCCCGAAAACGGGCAAGGGCGCAAAGCCTAAAACAAAGAACATAAAATCGCATAAAGACGCGATTTGGAATTATATATAAAAGGGGGTTGAAATCGTGGCAAGCGGCGAAAATTTAGGCGGTAAATTTACGATTGACATTTCGGATTTACGAAAGTCGTTAACAACGGCAAACAAGTTAATCAAAGAAAGCGAATCAAAATTCAAAGCGTCCGCCGCGGGCATGGACGATTGGAAAACATCAACCGAAGGATTAACGGCAAAACTTGACAGCCTAAACGAAATCGAAGATTTACAAGCCGAAAAGGTGGACGCGACAACGCGCGCGTATGATGAGTTAATAGCAAACGGCATGAATCCCGCGTCAAATCAAGCGGTACAAATGCGAACGGATATTAACAATTACACCGCCGCGTTAGAAACGACAAAACGGCAAATTGAGGACGTCGAAACAGCATTAGAACAATTAACGGACAGCGAAGGCGAAGCGGGCGACGCGGCAAAAGAAGCGGGCGACGCGGCAAAAGAAGCGGGCGACGCGGCAAAAGAAGCGGGCGACGGGTTCACGGTCGGAAAAGGTTTAATTGTTGAATTTATAAGCGGCGGATTAGAAAAGTTGGCGGGCGCATGTAAAAACGCCGTGTCAAGTTTGCTTGAATTGCCCGCGGCAACGCAAGAAATAACGCAATCGTTGGGAAAACTTGAAACGTCGTTTACGGAAAACGGGTTTACAGTTGAACAAATGCATGACGCGTACAACGATTTTTACGGCGTTTTAGGCGACAACGACAAAACAACGGAAGCGTTGGGAAATTTGGCGCAATTGGCAACGTCACAACAGGATTTGACCGATTGGACGAACATAGCAACGGGCGTTTATGCAACATTCGGCGACGGTTTGCCGATTGAATCGTTGACGGAAGCCGCAAACGAAACGGCAAAAGTCGGCGAAGTTACGGGCGCGTTGGCGGACGCGTTAAATTGGGTTGGATTGTCGGAAGATGATTTTAACGAACAATTAGCGGCATGCAACAGCGAACAGGAACGCGCGGCGTTGATTACATCAACGTTAAACGGGCAATATTCGGACGCGGCGGACAAATACCGCGAACTAAACGGCGACGTGATCGCGGCGAATGAATCGCAAGCAGAATACAACCAAACGCAAGCCGAATTAGGCGACACAATTCGACCGATTACAACAGAAATCACAAAAGGAACAAATGAAGTTTTAAACGCCTTTTTGGAATTGATAGGCGACGTTGATTTCGAACAAATCAAAGAAGGCATTTCGGGCGCGTTCGATTGGTTCATCAATAATGCGTTGCCGAAAATTATTGACGGCGCAACATGGATAAAAGACAACATACCGTCAATATTAACAATTATTGCGGGGTCGTTGGCGGCGGTTGCGGCGCAAAATATCGCGGTCACGGCAACAACGTTGGCGGCGAAAGCGGCGGAAGAAGGTTTAACCGTTTCGCAATATTTATTAAATGCGGTAATGAGCGCGAACCCGATCGGTTTAATTATTTTTGCGATTACGATGTTGGTCGCGGCAATTGTTTCTTTGTGGAATAATTGCGACGCGTTCCGTGAATTTATACTTTCAGTTTGGGAAGTATTGAAAATTGGCGCGCAAGCCGTCGGCGAAGCGATAGTCGGTTTTTTCGTTTCGGCGTGGGAAGTTATAAAAGCATGTTGGGACGCCGTCAAACCGTATTTTCAATTGGTTTGGAATACAATAAAAACGATCTTCGCCGTTGTTAAGGACGTTTTAAGCGGAAATTTCGGCGACGCATGGGAAAAAATCAAAGGTATTGTTTCACAATGGAAAGCGTATTTTCAAAACGTTTGGAACGGTATAAAAGCGATTTTTTCAGTTGTCGGAACGTGGTTTAAACAAAAATTTGCGGACGCGTGGGCGAAAATTAAAGCGGTTTTCGCGCCCGTTGGCGAATTCTTTTCGGGTATTTGGGACACGATCAAAGAAAAATTTACTTCAATCGGCACAAAGGTTGGCGAAGCAATCGGCGGCGCGTTCAAAACAGCGGCAAACGCTGTTATTGCAACCGTAGAAGGCGCAATAAACGCAATCCCGAACGCGATAAACCGCGCAATCGGTTTAATAAATGAGTTGCCGAACGTTAATATTTCGCCTATTCCGACGGTTAGTTTGCCGCGGTTGGCGCGCGGTGGAATCATTGACGGCGCAACGCCGTTAATTGCGGGCGAAGCGGGACGCGAAGCAATAATCCCGCTTGAAAATAATTTAAATTGGTTACGCGAAGTTGCGGCAATGTTGGCGGAAGAAATGCAAACAGCGAACACGCGTTCGTCAAATAATGAGGTTATAATAAACCAAACGAATAATTACACCGCCGCGCATAGTCGTTTTGAATTATTCAAGACGAAACAGGAAACGGAAGCCGCCGTTAAATTGGCATTGTTGGGGGTTAACAAATGATTATTGATTTTACATACAAATCACCGCAAGGCGACGTTTTAAACCTTGCAAACAACAACGATTTCATTTTAACGAACGTTGACGGATTAACCGCGAATGATAACAGCATTTCGGCGGCAAACGTTGCGTTTCAAGACGGCGACACAATAACGAACGTTCGCGCGAATCCGCGCGCGATCGTTGTTTATTGCGAATTCAATCAAGGCGTAAACGTGGAAACAGCAAAACGCGCGATTATGAACGTTATTAAACCGAAACAAACGGGCGTTTTGACATATACGCACAACAAAAGGGTTTTAACGATTAACGCGACAGTTGAAAAAATCGCGTTGCCGCGGTTTTCTGATAAATGCGTAATGCAAATTACGTTTTATTGTAGTTATCCATTTTGGCAAGACGCCGCGTTTATCATTTCAGATATAAAACGCGTCGTTGCTTTACATCATTTTGAGTTAGTAATAACAGGAACGAACCCGTTAATTTTGGGAAAAATCGGCGGGCAAACAACGCGAACAATTGAGAACAACGGCGACGTTTCCGTCGGCGTAAATATTGTTATTGTCGCATTTGGTACATATACAAACCCGCGAATCGAACGAACGATTGACGGCGCGTTTTTTAAGATAAACGCGACAATGAGCGCGGGCGACGTGATAGAAATAAACACAACCCGCGGCAATAAATACGTTAGATTTAACGGACGGAATATTATAAACGACGTTGTCACGGGTTCGACGTGGTTACAATTGGACGTCGGCGAAAACGAATTAACATTGTCGGACGACAACAACAGCGGCAACGCGTACATGCAAATAAAACATAAAAGGTCGTTTGTATGATTGATTATATTGTTGTTAGAAATTCAGATCGCGAAAAAATCGGAATCGTTGACGCGTTCGCGTCGATAATTTGGAACGTTGTTTATTTTGGCGTCGGAACGTTTGAAATTTACGCGCCGTTTGACAGCAACAACGCCGAATTGTTGCAAATAGGCAATTACGTTTCGCGTCACGGTCGCCGCGACATTGGAATAATTGAGAACGTCAACATAACGTATGAAGCGGGCGGCGCGTTGATGATTACGGCGTCGGGGCGTTTTGCAAAATCTATACTTGACAGGCGTTTAATATATTCGTTGGACGGTAACACGGTAACGCCCGTTGTTTTTCGGGGCAACGTTGAAGCGGCGGCGCGATCGCTTGTTAATCAATCTATTATTAACGCAACCGACAGCGCGCGAAACGTTCCGTTTATAGAATTGGGCGCGTTGGCGGGATTGTCCGCAAAACTTGTTAACGATCAACAAACAAGTTTCGGCAATCTTTTAGAAATAACCGACGAAATGTTGCAAGAATACAATTACAGCGCATATATGACGTTGAACGAATCAACGTTGAAATTGCAATATATTGTTTTTGCGGGACAGGACAGAACAAAGGGAACGGCAAACCCGTTAATATTTTCGCAAGAATACGACAACATGTTGTCGAACGATTACACGAAATATAATACAAATGAAAAGAACGTCGCATTGTGCGGCGGCGCGGGCGAAGGCGTCGAACGCAAATTTGTTTTAGTAACGGACAACGCAAAAGACGGAATCGAACGCCGCGAATTGTTTGTTGACGGTTCGAGTAATTCCGAAACATACAAAGACGACGACGGGGAAACGCAAGAATATCCGACGGGCGAATATTTGGCAATGTTAAGAACATCCGCGCGGCAAGAATTGTTGCAATATAAAGCCGCGGAAGAAATCGACGCCGAATTAGACGTCACAACGTCGGGTTTGGAATTCGAAACAGATTACAACGTCGGCGACATAATAACAATCATTGACAACGTGTTAAATATAGAAATAAAAAGTCGTATAATTGAAGTTAATGAAGTACAAGACGGCGGCGGATATTCTGTTAATATCAAAGTGGAAAATTCGGACGCGATCGCGGCGGAAGTTCTGACAACGGAAGAAACAGGAACGGACGTTGCATTGATAACCGAAAACGGCGAAAAACTGATTACAAGGTGGATTTAAAAAATGGCGGACGAATACAAAAAGATTTCAGAATTAGAAACAGTTAGCGGACAATTGACCGAACGTTCATTTGTCCCCGTTGTTCACGGCGGCGAAACGGTAAAAGTACCCGTAACACGATTATTTAAAATCGGCGAATATACCGTCGCGTTGCCCGCCGCGGGTTGGGGTAGTAGTAACCACAAAATAACGGTTGCCGTTCCGAATGTAAAAAGCACAACGACGCAAGTTATTTTTCCGTTGTTAGCAAACAGCGCGGAAAATATCGCAAATAACAAAGCATTGCAAAAAGCAAACATACAAGACGCGGGACAGGGCGACGGGACAATTACGTTATACGCGGATAAAGTACCGACGACAGATTTATATATACGGGTGATTGTTTATGTGTAATATAATTCGTTTAGGCGGCGGCGGGGGCGATCTCGACCAAATACAATTTACGCAAAACGGGACGTACGTTGCGGAAGATTACGGCATAGACGGTTTTTATCGTTGTTTTGTTCAAGTCAAACCCGCGTTAGGTCAAATTGAAGCAACAAAAAACGGCGTTTATAACGCGGAAGATTACGGCGTGGACGGGTTCGAACGTTGCGTTGTTAATGTTGGCGGCGGGGGAACAATTAAAAACGATTTCTTTTCCCTTACTTTAGGCGAAGAAACGCAAACGATAAAAGAAAGCGGATATTATTTAATAGTAGTTTACGGCGGCGGCGGCAACGGCAACGCGGTTAATATAACTTTACCGCAAGGAAGAACGGCGGATTGTTCGGGCAAATATTGGATAAATGCGGCATGGTACGGCGCGGTAAGTTTTGCCGTTGTTGAATTGCAAGCAAACGACGTTGTAACGATGAACAACGGCAATAATTCGTATGATAATTCAAGCACAAAAGCGATTTACAGATTGTTAAATTTCCCGACAATAAACAACATAATCGACAGTAGTTATAAAACCGACGCAACCGCGGACAGGATAAATATTTTGTCGCAAGATATAACATTACCCGCAAGCGGGAACGTGTTAATTTTATTCGGGTTGGGCGGGCGTACTCAATTACATCAAATAGAATCACGCGCAAATGGTTATTTGTTCGCGGGTTCATTTTCCCGCGGCGGTTATGTTAACGGCGTCGGATATTATGACGTTTCGGACATGCCGACAATACGACTTGAAGAAAGCGACGGCGGCGGAAGTTATATTATTGCATTGGGGGTTAACGGCAATGAGTAATATAATCGACATGTTCGACACGGCGGGATTTGGCGCAATCATCACGGGTTTAATTTCGTATTTTCTGTTTTTGGCGCAATCCAAAAAGGAACGACAGGCGACCGACGACGCGACGAAATCCGCGTTGCGCGTATTGCTTGAAATAGAAATAAAGAATTACGCCCGTCGTTATATTGACCGCGGTTATATCGAAATTGAGGAATTGGAAGAAATCGAACGAATGAACGCCGTTTATCACGATCAATTGAACGGAAACGGGTTTATTAAATCAGTAATGACACAATGCGAAAATTTGCCGAAAAAAGCGGCATAAAAAGGGGGTTACAAAATGAGTATTACAAGCGGATTTTTTGACGCAATAGAAACATCAAACGGCGTTTTTGACCGTACATATTCAAGCGCGGATTATTGCGACAATTTGGCGACCGTCATTAAAAACGGCGTTCGTTATTCCGAAAACGACGATTTGAAAGTTTCCGCGGGTTCGGGAATGTCAATTGTTATTAACGCGGGGCGCGCATGGATTAACGGACATTATGTTTTTAACGACGTCGAATTTGACGAATTGACCGTTGCGACAGCCCCGACGGGTATTTATTCAAGAATTGACCGCGTCGTTGCGCGGCTCGACACATCAATAACAGCGCGTAATATATCGTTTGCAATAGTGACAGGAACGGCGGGGGGAAAGCCCGCGCCGCCCCCGCGGGGACGCTCCGGGGGGCCACAACAAAAATATTTTTGACACATTCACCTATAA
>ODAI010134463.1_pt1 | contig 13290 bp, 13 predicted proteins | sample 1539321 | NCBI WGS metagenome assembly ODAI01 (sample SAMN02144231, study PRJEB22623) | gut metagenome | biome: sheep rumen | host: Ovis aries | place: New Zealand
CTGGCTTTGACAAAAACTAACGCCCGAGCTTTTTAGCTCACTGGGATTGACTGCCTTCCACCGGCTCTCCAAGTCCGTCAACTTAGAGTACAACTTTTTCTCGGATTATTTAATCGTAACAACTAACGCATTCTTTATTATTCTTTCGATATCGTGAGACTTTATGGAAGAATATACAGAATCATGGTATAATCTATTGTTTGAAAGAAATCACCAGCAACATCGTAGCCAAAATGGGCAAAGGCGAAGATGTTTCCATGGAGAGCCTTAGGAAAATCTGCATTGCCTTGGATTGCGAGATTAGGGATATTTTGGAAGTGAATGCGGGTGATGGAGAGTGAAAAATGAGTGATATTTTTGATATTCACGAAATGAGTGAAGAAGACATAAAACACGAATATATCACAAAAGCTCTAGAATCTAAATGGGATGCAAAGAAAATCTCCATGGAGACAGAAATTTGGAAGGCTGTAAAAAAACGCAATCAAAATCTTCATATCTCTTATTCTCCGCTCAATGATTTTACTGACGGCAAAGTCCGCATCAAAGGAAACATCCCCAGCCGTGACAAAGGAAAGCGATGCGACTACATTCTGTGGTACAATAGGGGAACACCGCTTGCAATCGTTGAGGCAAAAGACAACAACCACTCATCTTCCTTTGGATTACAGCAGGCTATTTCTTATGGCGTTCTGCTCAATGTGCCCTTTGTCTACACTTCCAACGGCACAAGTTTTTTTGAGCATGATTTTACCACAGGACTTGAAAAAGAATTTCCTCTTTCCGAATTTCCTACCGCAGAAGAATTGATGAACCGCTGGCGTGGAGTGGATGCAGAAAAAATCCTGGAAGTAGAAAACCGCATGACTTATGCCATCGACGGCGAAAATAAATGCTACGATGTTCCTCTTTGTTTTGAAGAAAAACTTTTGAACACGCCTTTCTATTCCGGTGCAGACTGTTATCCGCCACGATATTATCAGCGTAATGCAGTAAACAGAACTCTTGAAGCAATTGCAAAACATCAGGCTCGTATTCTGATTGCAATGGCTACAGGAACTGGAAAAACTTATACAGCCTTTCAGATTGTCTGGCGTTTGATTGAATCAGGAACGAAAAAGAAAGTGCTTTATCTTGCAGACAGAAACAATCTTGTGGACCAGTCTATTCAGCAGGACTTTAAACCTCTTGAAAAAGTAATTCACAAAATCAATTTTCAAAAAGAAGATAAATCTAAAATCTCTGCTTACCAGGTTTACTTTGCTTTATACCAGCAGTTGGATTCTGCAAAGCATAAGAGTGAAGATGAAGACGAAACAGAGGAAGAGTTTGAAGAAGAACTTTCCAAATACAAGGAATTCTTTACTCCTGATTTCTTTGATTTGATTATCGTAGATGAATGTCACCGTGGTTCTGCAAAGGCTGATTCCCGCTGGCGTAAAATCCTTGAATATTTTAATGGTGCAACACAGATTGGTATGACTGCAACTCCAAAGGAAACGAAGTATGTTTCTAATATTGATTATTTTGGAGAGCCTGTTTATTCATACAGTTTAAAACAGGGAATTGAAGATGGATTCCTTGCTCCGTTTAAAGTAATTAATGTTCATACAAATATAGATGACGGCTGGCGACCTAAAAAAGGGCAGAAAGATATTCATGGAAATGAAATTGAAGACCGTGAATATAATCTTTCTGACTATGATTACAACATCATTATTCAAGATCGTATAGATGAAGTTGCAGCTGAAATTACAAAGTACCTGAAAGAAACTGATCGTATGTCTAAAACGATTGTTTTCTGTCCTACAGAAGATGCTGCAGACAGAATACGTGTTGCATTAAACAATTTGAATACAGACATGGTTTTGAAAGATAACCAGGGAAATGTAAAGGAACAGTATGTTGTCCGCATTACAGGAAGTGATAAATACGGAAAAGATAAACTTGATTATTTTATTTCTGTTTCACAGCCTTACCCGGTAATTGCAACGACTTCAAAACTCCTTTCAACCGGTAGTGACTGTAAAATGGTAAAACTTATAGTCATTGATGAACTTATTAACTCAATGACTGAGTTTAAGCAGATTATCGGCCGTGGTACACGACTTCGCTATGATGATGGAAAAACTCATTTTACAATTATGGACTTTCGCAGAGTAAGCCGTTTGTTTGCTGACCCTGAATGGGATGGTGAGATTGAACAGGATGAAGATTTTGATCCGAACCCTGAACCAAAAATACCACCTGAACCAAAAGACCCAAGAGATGATCCAGATGATGATGGAGATGGACCTGATAATGTAGAGCCTCCAACGCCTAATCCAAAACCAATTATTGGAAAAGGTCAAATCAGAGTAGATGTCCTACAGCGTTTAGTTTCTATTTATGATACTGATGGAAAACTTCTTAAACAAGAATCAATCGAAGATTACACTAAAGAAAGTATTCTCGGAACTTACCAGACTTTGGAAAACTTTATTCAGACCTGGAATGGTGAGCAGAAAAAAGAAATCATTCGAAACATGCTTAAAGAAAAAGGCATAGACCTTGAACTGATTAAGAAAGATCAGAACATGACTGATGTAGATGACTTTGATTTTATCTGTCATATTGCATTTAATCAAAAGCCTCTTACAAGAAAAGAACGTGCTGAGAATGTAAAGAAACGTGACATCTTTGGAAAATATGGTGAAGCAGCTCGAGAAGTAATCAATGCACTTTTGGATAAATATTCCGAACTTGGCATTTATGATATTGAATCAACAGAGATTCTAAAACAGAACCCATTTACTAAATATGGAAAGCCAGCTCGCATTGCCGCCTTGTTCGGCGGCAATGATAAATACAGGGCGGCACTTCGGGAACTGGAAAAAGAATTGTATAAGGTAGCTTAAATGGGAGCAAAAGAATTAAAAGCGGCGATTTTGCAGGAAGCGATTTCCGGTCGCCTTGTGCCGCAGATAGCCAGCGAAGGAAACGCGCGGGATTTGCTGGAAGAAATTAGGAAAGAAAAACTGTCACACGGATTGGATTTTGCTAACGCAAAATCTGGAAAGAAGAAATCCAAAAAAGAGACAGCGTTAGCTGGCTCGAATCCGTGTGACATTTCCGACGATGAGATTCCGTTTGATATTCCAGAAAACTGGTGCTGGTGCAGAATTACTGATATTGCAACTTGTGAATTGGGTAAAACTAAAGATGCTCTAAAGAATAAGGGTGAAATGAAAGATTATCTTTGTTCAATAAACATACAAGAAGAAGGAATTGATTTATCAAAAGTCAAACAAATGAAATTTGAGGAAAGCGAATATGAACGATATACCGTAAAAAAGAATGATTTGCTTATATGTGAGGGAGGAGATGCGGGAAGATGTGCAATTTATGACAGAGATGAACCAATGTATTATCAAAATGCACTTCATCGCGTGAGATTCTTTTGTGATTTAAATCCAAAATTTTATTTGTATGTATTCCAAGTCTATAAAGCAAACAAGATTTTAACAGAAGCAAGCAAAGGAGTTACAATTCAACATTTAACAGGAGCAGCATTGAAGGAACTTTGTTTTCCTCTCCCACCACTTGCCGAACAAAAACGCATTGTCGCCGCTCTGGAAAAGTTCATGCCTCTGTTTGAGCAATATGAGCAGAAGGAAAAGGAACTGACAAAGCTATTATTGAGGTAGGAAGCTATGCAGAATGAACTTGTAAAACAGATATCATTAAATTCAAAAATCACACGGATTGGATTTTGCTAACGCAAAATCTTGGAGATATTTATGTTAATGTTAAAAGAACATACTGCAAAAATATTAAACGCTTGCATGGAAGTTCATAATGAATTAGGAAATGGATTTCTTGAACCTGTTTATCAGGAAGCATTGCAGAAAGAATTTGACCTTCGACATATTCCTTATGAGAGAGAGAAATTGTTACCGATTGTCTATAAAGGACAGAAATTAGATAAAGAATACTATGCTGATTTTGTTTGTTATGATTCGATAATTGTAGAATTAAAAGCTGTGACAAACCTTGTAAAAGCTCATAAGGCTCAGGTTTTGAATTACCTGAAAGCTTCAAATCTTGAAATAGGCTTGCTTGTTAATTTTGGAGAAAATTCTTTAAAATGGCAGCGAATAACGATGTTTAAAGAGGCGGCGTTAGCCGACTCGAATCCGTGTGACAATAGGATAGAGGAAAAATAAATGAGCAACTTAAGTAGTTTTGTAAAACGAATTCGTGATGTAATGCGCAACGATGCCGGTATCAACGGTGATGCACAGAGAATTGAACAGATAGCCTGGATGCTTTTCTTAAAGGTATATGACGCAAAAGAAGAGGACTGGGAATTTGCAGCTGAAGCAGCAGATGAAAAATATGAATCAATAATCCCGGAAGAACTTCGCTGGCGCAACTGGGCTCATACAGAAAATCAAGGAGACGGGCTTACCGGCGACAAACTCTTGAACTTTGTAAACAATAAACTTTTCCCTACATTAAAAAATCTTGAAATCTCTCCTGACATACCAATCCGCCAGAGTATTGTCCGCACAACTTTTGAAGATGCAAACAACTACATGAAGGACGGCGTTCTTCTCCGCCAGATTGTAAATATTATTGACGAACTTGATTTTGGAAGCTACGAAGAAACTCATGCCTTTGGCGAAATCTACGAAACAATTCTTAAAGAACTTCAGAGCGCAGGTAGTGCCGGTGAGTTCTATACACCACGAGCCGTAACTCAATTTATGGCAAAAATGATTAAGCCACAGATAGGCGAAACAATGGCAGACTTTGCTTGTGGTACTGGTGGATTCCTTTCAAGTTGGATCAAAGAACTTGAAGAAGTAAAAGACGCAAAGGGCAGCATTACAAACGAAGAATCAGAAAAAATCTATAACTCAATTTATGCAATAGAGAAAAAGCAGTTCCCATATATGCTTTGTGTCACAAACATGCTCCTGCATGGCCTCGATAGCCCAAAAGTTTATCACGGAAACTCACTCATTTATAAACTTTTGGACTACACTCAGAAAGATGCATTTGATGTAATTCTTATGAACCCACCATATGGCGGAAGTGAAAAGGACGATATTAAACAGAACTTCCCGGCAGACTTGCGTTCAAGTGAAACAGCGGATTTGTTTATGGCCGTTATTATGTATCGTCTTAAGAAAGATGGCCGTGCAGCCGTAATTGTTCCTGATGGATTCTTGTTTGGAAACGATAATGCAAAGAACAATCTTAAGAAAAAACTACTTACAGATTTTAACCTTCACACAATTGTTCGTTTACCAGGCAGCGTATTTAGCCCATACACAAGCATTACAACAAACATCCTTTTCTTTAATAATGAAGAGCCGGCTGGAAAGACATGGTTCTACCGTGTAGACATACCAAGCGACCGAAAGCACTTTAGCAAAACAAAGCCGATGGAATTAAAGCACTTTGATGACTGTATTGCCTGGTGGAATGACCGTAAAGAAATTACAGACGAAGAAGGGAATCCAAAAGCAAAATGCTATACAGCGCAGGAACTTATTGATTCAAACTACAACTTTGATGTCTGCGGGTATCCTCACGAAGAAGAAGAAATCTTAAGCGTTACCGAAACAATTCAAAACTACGAAGAAAAACGTTCAAAGCTTAATGCCGATATAGATAATCTCCTTGCACAGATTACAGAGCTTCATCAAAAGGCACAGAAAGGGGAGTTGTAGGAGACAATTATGGATAAAACAGTAAAAGAAACAATTCACGCTCAGGGAATAGAAATTGGCATTTACACAACAGATTTTGAAAATGAGTTTATATCGCTTACTGATATTGCAAAATACCGTAATGAAGATGACCCGCGTTTTGTAATTCAAAACTGGATGCGAAATCGTAATACAATAGAATTTCTTGGAGTTTGGGAAACACTTCATAATCCAGGTTTTAACCGTGTGCAATTCGACACGGTTAAAAATGAGGCTGGTGCAAACCGTTTTGTTATGACTCCAACTAAATGGATTGAACAGACAAATGCAATAGGTATTGTCTCAAAAGCTGGCCGTTATGGAGGGGGAACTTTTGCACATACAGATATAGCAATGTCATTTGCAACCTGGCTTTCTCCTGAATTCCAGCTTTATATAATGAAAGATTATCGAAGATTAAAATCTGATGAAAATTCTCGTCTTTCATTAAACTGGAATCTTAACAGGGAGCTTTCTAAGCTCAATTACAAAATCCATACCGATGCCATTAAAGAAAATCTCATAATCCCGGAACTTACACCTGCCCAAAAATCTTTTGTCTATGCAGATGAGGCTGATTTACTGAATGTTGCATTATTCGGACAGACTGCAAAAGAATGGAGAAAAGACAATCCAGGTAAAAAGGGAAACATCCGCGATTATACAGATCTTCACCATCTTCTGGTTCTTGCAAATCTTGAAAGTTATAATGCTATTCTTATAGAGCAGAATATTGAACAGCCCCGTCGTCTCGAACTATTGCGTGAAACAGCTCTTAAACAGCTTAGAACAATTCAAGCCCTTGATTTTTCATCCTCAAAAATTCTGACCATTTCCGATAAAGCAGGGGAACCAAAATGACCGCAAAAGATTTGAAAAACGCGCTTTTACAGGAAGCCGTGCAGGGTAAATTAGTTCCTCAGATTGCAAGTGAAGGCAATGCACGGGATTTGCTGGAAAAAATACGCAAAGAAAAGCTGTCACACGGATTGGATTTGCGCCTTGAAGCTTCGCTGGCAATAAACGCAAAATCTGGAAAAAGAAAATCCCAAAAAGAGACAGCGTTAGCTGGCTCGAATCCGTGTGACATTACAGAAGATATAAGTTAAAAGAAGAGAGGTTGTAAACGTATCAATTTTACTACTTTTTACTATAACTTCTAGTTGGAAAAATGTTATAATATAAATAGGAGGATTTGTTATGAATCAGAATGAATTAGATTCAACCTGCGGTGTTTCAGACGATGAACTTACCAAACGTTTTATTGAAGCAGTACGAATTGAAAACGAAATAAAAAAAGCAAAGGGAACTCCTATTTCCTGCTACGACTCAGCAACAAACTCCGCTTATTTGCTTTATTCTGATGGAACGAGAAAATATGTCCGAGCAAATTAAAAAGCAAGGCTACGCCAGTTATAAACGTTCTGAACTTCTCACAATTCTAAAACCATTTTTAGGTAAGATTGTAAATATTCAAACCGGAATTGAGGCTAATCTTTCCAAGCACTCAATCGACAAAATGACGAGTGCAAAAGCTCTGGAAAAATCAAAAGCAAATGGTTTTACTCTTGCAGAACATTTTGAATTGGCTGCTAAAATCAAACCTCTTTATGAAAGCGCAATACTCGTAGCCTCACATGGGAATCTTAAAAATCCTGATGATCCGAATGTTGTTTCAATAAAAAGATTTGTTTCTGCCGCAATTTTACAAAGTGGTAGAAAAGCAGATGTATTGATTACTGTAAAAGAAAGTATTGCAAACGGACACAGAATATATTCAATAGAACTAGATGAAATAAATAAAGCCTCCGAAAGATTCGAAGGCTTGAGTGACGCGGCTGAAAAATCAGCGGACAGGGCAACTAAGACACCTCACGTCGATGATTCAAGTATAACAGATGAAGCCAAAAAGTCAAGCGAGGAACATAAATGACCGCCAAAGATTTGAAAAACGCACTTTTACAGGAAGCTGTTCAGGGTAAATTAGTTCCTCAGGTTGCAAGTGAAGGTAATGCAAGGGATTTGCTAGAAGAAATACGCAAAGAAAGACTATCACACGGATTTGCAAATTCCTACGGAATTTGCGATGGAAAGAATAAAAAATCTAAAAGCAGTGATTTACGTAGTAAATCCCCACAACGCAGCGCACCTGCTAGCGTTGTGCGTGTGACGAAAAAAAAATTGTCCGAAATTATAGAAGATGAGATTCCCTTTGAAATCCCAGAAAGCTGGTGCTGGTGCAGGTTGGGGGAGATTTGCGTATCATTTTCCACTGGCCCATTTGGAACTATGCTTCATAAAGCAGATTATGTCGAGAAAGGAGGAGTTCCTCTAGTTAATCCTGCGAATATAAAAAATGGATACATTGATCCTTCTAATATTAAACTTGTTTCGAGAGAAAAATATTCAGCATTGCAGGCTTATGTACTTGCAGAGGATGATGTCATCATTGCACGAAGAGGCGATTTAAGGAAATGCGCCGTCGTGTCAGCAAAAGAGAAAGGCTGGCTTGCTGGTACAGGTGCGTTTTTCCTTCATATAACGGGGATTGATACTTCATTCTTTAAGTTATTTTATACTTCATCGTTTGCACAAAATTTTTTATTGTCTGATAGCATCGGTACTACGATGGATAATCTTAATCAGTCTTTACTTTCTCGCCTTCCATTTCCCCTCCCGCCACTTGCCGAACAAAAACGCATAGTCGCTGCAATCGAAAAGTTCATGCCGCTCATAGAAGAATACGGCAAAAAAGAAACAGAACTCAAAGACCTTAATGAACAAATCGGCACACTCACAAAAAAAGCAATTCTGCAGGAAGCCGTTCAGGGAAAACTCGTTCCACAAATTGCCGCCGAAGGAAACGCAAAAGACTTGCTGGAAGAGATTCGCAAAGAGAGGTTGTCACACGGATTGGATTTTGCTAACGCAAAATCTGGGAAAAGGAGGTCAAAAAAAGAGACAGCGTTAGCTGGCTCGAATCCGTGTGACATTTCCGACGATGAGATTCCGTTTGATATTCCAGAAAACTGGTGCTGGTGTCGGTTGGGGGAAATTTGTAATGAGATTAAAAGGGGAAAATCACCAAAATATGCTGATAAAAGTAATTTCTTAGCATTTGCTCAAAAATGTAATGTAAAAACTGGTGGTATTGATTTAGGTCTTGCATTATATCTTGATGAAAATAGCATTACTAGATATTCCGAAACTGACAATCTTGTACAGGGTGATATAGTCATCAATTCAACTGGTGGCGGAACTATGGGAAGAGTTGGATTGTACGAAACACAAGTTCCTGCAGGAATAAAAGGCGTTTATCCAGATAGCCATGTTACTGTTATTCGCTCCATTGGCAACATCAATCAGCATTATCTTTATTACGTTCTGAAATTAAACCAACCAGTACTGGAAAAATGTGGAACCGGCTCAACAAATCAGACTGAACTAAAGCCAGCAGTTCTTGCTGATTTTGTTATTCCCCTTCCGCCTCTTGCCGAGCAAAAACGCATAGTCGCCGCAATAGAAAAACTAATGCCGTTGTGTGAAAAACTTGGAGGATAAAAAATGGAAAGTTATGATTTGAAACCGACAACTGAAAACATACTAGCGACTCTTAAGAATGATAAAATTCGTAGAAGAGAATATATTAATCGCTTTATAGACTTTTTAGATAATTTAAATCAAAATGCTTCTATTTCTTTAGACGGTGATTGGGGAAGCGGAAAAACATTTTTTATAAAACAGATTGCTTATATTCTATTGCAAACTAATAAATTTATAAAGAAAGCGTCAAATAATGATATTGAACTAAACGAATTAAAAAGTTTTCTTGGTGAAAAAACAATTCAAGATAGAATTCTTTTACCAGTTTATTACAATGCCTGGGAAAATGATAATAACACAGATCCAGTCCTTACAATAATTAAAGAAATTATTAAAGCATATTCTTCCTCAGGGAAATTCGAAGGAGATTCCAATGCTAAGGAAGGAATAAAGGATATTATCAAAAATTTAATCGCTTCATTCAGTCTAGAAATTCCTATTCAGAATAGTGATAATACATTAGGCTCTCCTAGTTTAAATATTACAGGTGAAAACATTGCAAATATAATAGATTCTTTTGATAAATTCAAAAAAGAAAATCTATTAAAACAAATAGAAGAACAAGATTCTATAAAGAATAAAATAAATGAACTTCTATCAACATTATGTATAGAAAAAGGTGATCGGTTTGTTATCTTTATTGATGAACTTGATAGATGTAAACCCACTTTTGCAGTCAATCTTCTAGAAAGAATAAAACATTATTTTGATAATGAGTATGTCATTTTTATCTTTTCTACAAACATAATTGAATTACAAAATACAGTAAAGAAATACTATGGAGATAATTTCGATTCGTTTACATATTTAGATAAGTTTTTCGATTATAAATTTTCTTTGCCTTCGCCTGATATAAAAAATTACTTAAATTTTATTGAAGAACCCCTTTCTTCATCATATGTTGATGATCATATTCTATACATAATCGAACATTTTAATTTATCAATGCGGAATATAAATCATTTTTTAAGTACTTACAAAATAGTTTCATATTCATTTAATAACTCACAGGGAATTTCGGATGAACCAGGTTTACTGTTTTGTCAGGAATGTATTATTCCAATTTTGGTTTATTTATTTTTATTTGATAAGGCAAAATATATAAGTTTTATGCAAGGAAATGAAGATACTTTTTTTGCTGAATTAATAAATAATAAAAAAAAGGATAAATACGCAGACGATTTTCTAAACCTTGCAAAAAATAAAAGTAGCCCCGATCCAAAAGATATAGGAACCCTTAAGGTTATGTATAAAAAACTTTTCTCGAAAGAAAAATACTATAACTTTTATGATAACTCAAAATATCAATTTCCGAATTGGATAAAGGATAAAATTGAAAAAAGTATGTCTTGTTTTTTTTAGAGAAGATTTATGGATCAAAAATTCCTAAAACGCCTTATTTCAGAATGTCCTCTTACAGATTTTTCACAAAACGGAAATGTTACTGAAAGAGAATTGCAGCTTGATGAATATTTAGAACAATTCACAGACTTCCTTTATTCAAATGAGAATCAGCTTATCCAACATTTCTGGCAAGAATATATTGCATCTTCAGAAGTTGCATTGCTCCAGAATTCAGAAATGCTCAGAAGGTGTTTTATTTTCCTGGATTGTGCTGTTGCAATTTATAACTATACGGCAAGAAAAAGCAAAGGTAAAAAGAACTCTCAAATTGCAGAACACGTTTCTGTTCAGCTTCAGAATGATTTGAATCAATATAAAAGCATTCTGCTTCTAGCAATGAATGGTTGCTTTAATAGTGTGATTGTGGAATATCGTTCTCTATATGAAAGTTTTGTAATTGGACAGTATCTCGTTCAGAATCCTGATTTAGTTCCTGTTTATAAAGACCATCTTCAATTTCTTAGATATCATCTTACTCAGCTTGTTGGAAACAGCACACCAGAATGGGATAAAATTCATGATGATTATTTGAATAAATACGGTCAGGATTTTGAAAAACTAGATATAAGCCGATTATAAAGGAAATAAATAGCCTATGCCAAACAAAAATCCATACGAATTAGATTTTGAAGAATATATCCGCAATACAGAACCTGGAAAAAAGGACAAAACGTATGCCTGGTCTACTGCTATTGGTCTACAGCAGGTAGACGGTCTTACTCCTTCTAAATATCTTTTTGACACTGCAAAGCGGAATATTGACGGTGAGATTTCTATTGATGAAGCAAAATCTCTTATTGATACTTACTATGAATCAAAAACAGAACGTACTGATGATTCAAAAGAAAGAACAGAAGAAGCGGATAAAGTTGCATCTAGGATTGCTCAAATTTTGAGCGAAAAATCCTTTAACTTTTCTCCTTCTCATCTGATTGCAATTCATGGACGTCTCTTTGAAGGTATCTTTAAATTTGCAGGAAAACTTCGTGATTATGATATTACTAAACACGAGTGGGTTTTAGATGGTGATACAGTAATGTATGGTGCGGCCTTTGAATTAAAAGCCGCTCTGGATTATGACTTTGATCAGGAACGGAATTTCAGTTATAAAAATTTAACAACTGATGAAATAGTAAAGCATATTACATTTTTTGTTTCACGACTCTGGCAGATTCACGCCTTTGGAGAAGGAAATACAAGAACTACAGCTGTATTCACTATAAAATATTTACGTTCATTAGGATTTAATGTAAATAACGATATATTTGCTGAAAATTCCTGGTATTTTAGAAATGCATTAGTTCGGGCAAATTATACCAATCTGCAGAAAGGAATTCAGGAAAATTCGGAATTCCTTGAACGATTTTTCCGAAACCTCTTGATGGGTGAACATAATGAGCTTAAGAATAGGTATTGTCATATCAGGTCGCAAAATCTGCCTGTAAATGAAAAAAAATCTGAAAATACAGGCAAAAACCTGCCTGTAAATCTGCCTGTAAATAAAACTCAAAAACTGATTCTCGATTTACTCAAAACTAATCCAAGTTACACTTACGATGAACTTGCAGAAAGAACAGGAAAAACAAGAGAAACTGTAAGGGTAAATCTCCGCAAACTGGAAGAACTGGCTCTTATATGTCGTGTAGGTGCAGATAAAAATGGTCATTGGGAAATAAAATAGACTTTTTACTGAATAGTTTTTAATAAATGCGTTCCGTAGGAATGGAGCTGAAAGGCGGAACCCGCGAGAATGGCAACGCCATTCTTGTAACGAGTTTGCCTTTGGCAAACTCGCAGAAATTTATTGTGCGAGTTTACGCAAAGCGGAAACTCGGTAATCAAGCCGAAGGCTTGCGACGGAACCAGCTTTCCATAACTGTGCCGTACTTTGCAATATGAGCCTTCATTTTTCCGCTCTGGTGATATGGATGGGTTTCGTTCTGCAAAAGGGCAGGCTTAATGCTTGTCGCTTTTACAAGGCGGTCAAAATCATCCGGCTCGTAGTAGTTTGAAAGACCGATTGAACGAAGCTTTCCGGCCTTTACCGCGCGCTCCATTGCCTTGTAGGCATCAACATCATTTCTTGGCTGCGAATGGTGAAGAATCATCAGGTCAATGTAATCCAGCCCAAGGCGTTTGAGGGAAGCGTCCACAGCTGCATCTCCGTTTGAAAAATCGCTTGTCCACATTTTTGTGGTAACAACGATTTCTTCGCGCTTGCAGATTCCGTCTTTAATGGCCCGTCGGATTCCGCGACCAACTCCTTCTTCGTTTCCGTAAATGCGGGCGGTGTCGATAAGTCTCATTCCGGCTTTGAGAGCCCAGTAAACAGAGTTTTCTGCCTGAATATTTGATAGCTGATATGTTCCAATTCCAAGGATTGGCATTTCATATCCGGAGTTCAACTTTACAGTGCCTTTCTTAAGATCAAAGGCCGGGGCTTGTGCAAAAATTGAAGCTGTCATCATAGAAAAAACTCCTGCAATTAAAAATGTTTTCAGACCTCTTTTCATGCAAGTCTCCTACTTTCCCAATTTTGCAAGCC
>ODAI013941174.1_pt1 | contig 13289 bp, 9 predicted proteins | sample 1539321 | NCBI WGS metagenome assembly ODAI01 (sample SAMN02144231, study PRJEB22623) | gut metagenome | biome: sheep rumen | host: Ovis aries | place: New Zealand
AGTCCGAAAATCTCCCCGTCCTCGATCGTCATCGAAATACCATCGAGCACTTTCTTGTCACCGAAGCTCTTTGAAATTCCTGTTACCGAAATCATCGCTGCATCCTCCTGTTTCATCTGCCGGCAAGTGATGGTTTTTTCGAAAGATCTTTCCACCGGACTTGCTGCACCTTTCTTTCAAAACGAAGCATATCAGCCCTGAAAAGCCTGTACAATAGGGCTTTGCGCGAGTTGCCAAAAGGGATGCATAAGTTGCAGAAAGCGATGGGTGAAATAACGGAGCAGTGCTTTTCCGGCATTTACCCATAAGATTTCCTAACAGCGATTTTTATCCGTATATTCACACTCCCTTTTACGGATAAAAGCACGAAAATCACTTTTCTATCCGTAAACTCAAAGAAGTCTTTACGTATAATTTTGCAAGAAATGCAATTTTATCCGCAAAATCACATCTCCCCATACGGATAATATCGCAGGTAACGCAATTTTATCCGTAAAAGCATCTCTACTCTTACGGATAAAATCACAAAAAATGGAACTATATCTGCAGTCTCACATTTCACCTTACGGATTATTTCTGCTCAAGACGCATCAGGACATGGTCGGATCATTCACGACGCCAACGAAAAGAGGCAGTCCCGTATCACTTACGATTTCAAACACGAACGGCCGATCCAGGATGAATTCGAAATGTTCTTTGGTTTGTCCGGCTCCGGCCAAAAAGATTGTAGCAGAAACCGCTTTACATCCTTCTTCATCGATCATGATACGTGTGTTCTGTTCGATCGAATTCACGTAGAAGTTTTCATCACTCTTACCCACCAGCGGACTGAAATCGGCGTCTCCCGCTTCAAATAGATCCTCTATTCCTAAAGCTTTCAGGTAATCATTCAGTTTTATGTCAGAAGAAATATCGAACTTCGGCACTTCCATATGAACACTAGCGGCCTCTATTGTTTTATCCCATTTGTAGGGCTCTGTGCTCAAAAACTGAAGGAGTTCTTCATCCACCAGCAGTTCTTCCGGCGTCATTCCTTCTTCCGGGAGAATGAACCGTACGCTACCATTGTTAATAATCGGCAAGGATATGCATTTAAAATGATCTCCATAGTAATTTTCACGCGCCGCATCCGTACACATATACTGGCAGTTCACATCACCTGAAGGGGCATGGAATGTTCCGTCCTTCGTCTCGCTCTTTAGAAAAGGATCCGCCCATTTCCCACAGTAATTCACGGTAGAAACAAGAGCTATCATCAGATCCGGATCCAGCTTCAGATCGGAGAGCATGTTTTCAAGAAGCCCATCCGTCTGCTCGTTGATCCAATCGCGGAGTGTCTGGCTATACTTCTCCGAAGAGGGATCCCCTGAATACGAAGAAGCGAAATAGTTGTTCGCCAATGTATCCAAGACAGACTTTTCATAATTCCGTTCATTATTCATCCAGAGAGAATTGGCCAGTACCAGTTTAGACAATCCATCGTCCATATAATTAGCAAGCCAGATCGACTTGGCACGATTACGAAGCGTCGCAATATCCGGCTGATGCAAAACATCCAGGATCTGTTTCTGTGTTGTTCCGTCCGTAATTTCTGCAGTCATTCCCAGTGCCATATACAGGCAGAGGGGCGAGAATGCCTTATTCCCATCCCCTGTATCCGAAAAGATAACACCCAGCACATCTTTCAAATACGCATCGTAGCCATCCTGATATCCCTCCGGCTGCTTACGCAAAGCCATCACGGTCTGAAGGTACTCTTCTGATTCTTCCGCATCATACCCATGCGAAAGTTCCGGATTCTCCGGAATCTCCGGATACTTGGGCGAAGCCATCAGAGTCCCGGATCTCAATTCCTCGGTATTTCCCCCGGAATTCTTTCCCGTCACGTATGGGTAAATCGTATATCCCAGAATACCCACTACAAGGGCAGCAGCCACGGCGCCAAGAACGATCTTCCACTTTTCTCGTGTCTTTCTTATCGGTGTGACGGCAGCATCTGCCACTACTTTTTCATCTAATTCTGACATCATTTCCAACATATCTTTTCCATTCATAGGAATTCCTCCTTCTCCAGAAAACTTTTCAGTTCCTTTCGCATCCGGGAGAGCATCGTCCGGACTTTGTTATCGCTAAATCCATACGCAGTCGCAATAACCGCTGTGTTTTCCATATAGAAATAGCGTCTGACAAACACTCTTCGTTTTTCCTCCGGCTGCGCCAGAAGAAACCGGCTGACTACCTCCGCAAAAGCTTTTCCTTCTATCTCTTCTTCGACGCTGATCCTGGAAGGAATACATTGCTCCAGCTCAGAAGATAGTTCCTCGACATACGCATGCCGCTTGTACCGATGTTCATGGATGCAGCGGTTCAGTGATTTTGCCCGAATGATCTTCGAGAGAAAAGCCAGAAGATACTCTCTCGGCTCACTCGGCGGAATACGGTTCCAGGCTTCCAGATACGTATCATTCACACATTCTTCCGCGGTCTGTTCATCCTGTGTGATACGAAACGAAATATGATTCAGTCTCGTGCCGTACTGATCAGCTACGACACGAAGTGCTTCTTCATCCCGTTTCAAAAAGAGATCCACAATCTCACCGTCACGCATCCGACAACCCTCACCATCACTAAAGCTTTCACCCTATATATCAACAAAACACCACAAAGTGTTACAAAGAATCTAACCTAATAATGCCACAAAAACCACACAACAAGACCCCGAAAGACGGAACAAGAACGAGACAGCCTCTAAAAAAGAGCAACAAAAAACCTCTCAGCGACGAGTTACGCGAAGCGTACTGTTTGAGTCGAGGAGAGGTTATTTTGTTGCTCTTACTTAATTAGGCTGTCTCGATCTTCGAAGCCTTCTCCAGGCCCAGCATCTTGACCGCATCTTCTCTCATCTTGAACTTCAGGATCTTGCCTGCTGCGTTCATCGGGAAAGCGTCAACGAAAGCGACATAACGCGGTGTCTTGTGCTTTGCCATGTGATCTTTGACGTACTTCTTAACATCATCTTCAGTAAGCGTGGAGCCTTCCTTCTTGATGATGCAGGCCATGATCTCTTCACCGTACTGCTCATCCGGAACACCGATGACCTGAACGTCGGAAACATCACGATGTGTATAGATGAACTCTTCGATCTCCTTCGGGTAGATGTTCTCACCACCACGGATGATCATGTCCTTGATACGGCCGGTGATCTTGTAGTAGCCTTCCGGTGTTCTTCGGGCAAGGTCACCTGTATGCAGCCAGCCGTCCTCATCGATGGCAGCCTTAGTTGCCTCCGGCATCTTGTAGTAGCCCTTCATGATGTTATAACCACGTGCGCAGAACTCACCATCTACGTTATCCGGCAGAACTTCATTTGTGGCCGGATCTACGATACGGCACTCGACACCCGGGAGTTCCTTACCGACAGTTTGGACACGGACTTCGATGGAGTCATCGACACGGCTCTGGGTGCAGCCCGGAGCAGCCTCTGTCTGACCGTAAACGATCGTGATCTCTTTCATGTTCATCTTATTCACAACGTCTTCCATGACCGGGATCGGACACGGAGAACCTGCCATGATACCTGTTCTCATGTAGGAGAAGTCTGTCTTTTCAAAGTCAGGATTCTCAAGAAGTGCGATAAACATCGTCGGAACACCATGCATCGCAGTGACACGGCGGGCCGTAATGGAAGCAAGTACTTTTCGAGGAGAGAAGTAATCGAGCGGAACCATCGTAACACCGTGAGTTACGGAAGCGGTCATGGCAAGTACCATACCGAAGCAGTGGAACATCGGCACCTGGATCAGGAGTCTGTCCTCGGTGGAGAGGTTCATGCAGTCACCGATGCACTTACCGTTGTTGAGAACGTTTCTGTGAGTAAGCATAACGCCCTTCGGGAAACCTGTCGTACCTGATGTGTACTGCATGTTGCAGACTTCGTCCGGTTTTGTCGCATCGATCATCGCACGCAGATCCGCGTCGCTGACCTTGCCGTCTGCCGTCTCGAACTCATCGTCCCAGAAGAAGCAGCCGTCGTAACGGTTGTCGATCGTGATGACGTTCTTTAAGTACGGAAGTCTCTCGGAGACCATCTCGCCAGGCTTGGATTTCGCAAGTTCAGGGCAGATCTCGTTGACGATATCGACGTAGTTGATGTCCTTGTAGCCGTCCATCATGACGAGCGTGTCGGAATCGGACTGACGCAGCAGGTACTCGATCTCGTGGATCTTATAAGCTGTATTTACGGTAACCAGAACCGCACCGATACGTACGCAGGCCCAGAATGTCAGGAACCACTGCGGACGGTTGGTGGCCCAGAGCGCTACGTGAGAGTCCTTCTTGACGCCCATCGCCATGAGCATCTTGGAAACACGGTCTACGTCATTTCTGAACTCGCTGTATGTTCTTGTATAGTCACGCATCGTGTAAGCAAAAGCAGTCTGATCCGGGAACTCGGTCGCGACCTTATCGAGCATCTGACCGAAGGTCATCTCGACGAGCACGTCCTTCTCGAACATTCTCTGGCCCTTGCCTTTTTCGACATACTTGATATTGGAAGGAACGACCTCGATCGGAGCCTCCGGACGGACTTCCGGCTTGCTCTCTTTCTTAGAGGGCTCGATGACTTTCTTCGTGCCCTTGGTCTTCTCCCAGGTCCTTACGAAGTTTATGAACTGCGGGAATACGATCGCTGCGCTCTCGATCTCTCTTGCCCATCTCTTTACCCACTCGAGGGATACGAATCCGTCGTAGCCGTTTTTATCCAGCAGCTCGAAAAGCGCTTCCAGCGGAAGATCTCCGTGTCCCGGCAGGCGGTAAGCCACGGTTCCGTCGTCTTCCTTGATGGAATCCTTGACATGGATATAGCGGACATACTCACCGACATTTGCCCATGTTGTCTCGACGGACTCGCCGAAATAACGGAACGGATGATGCACGTCCCAGAGTACTTTTACATAAGGAGAATCTACCGCCTCGATGAGCTTTCTCAAACGCGCAGTATCAGCATACACACCGTTAGTTTCCACAAGGAGAGTAACGTTCTTGCCTTCGCACAGAGGTGCCAGATCCTTAAGAGCGGCGATGATCTTCTCATCATCGACTTCGCCTTCCGGTGCCGGATGGGCATCCGCGAGGATACGTACATAGGAAGCTCCGCACTTATTGGCAAGTGCGACATATTCACCGATCTCGGTCGGCGCGATCTTGGCGCCGTCTTCGTAAGCCAGTACGCAGTTAGAGGAGAAGCATGGAATCTCCAGACCAAGCTTTCTAAGGTTTTCCATGGTGCGGTCCACTTCCGATGGAAGGAACGGCTTTGCATGGGACGCAGTGATCTCCTCACCAAGTCCTCTGATTTCGATTCCCGCATAGCCAAGGTCGTGAGCCATCGGATAGATATCCTTCCAGGACCACTCCGGGCATGCCAGTGTAGAAAAAGCAAGCTTCATCGCCATTTCGAAAAACCTCCGTCAAAAAAGCCGTGATACATCATTGCGGAATATCACAGCATAGGATTATTTAACGGGATTAGCATACACCCATATAAAAAGAAAAGGAACGGTTAAATTGCGCTTTGGGGCAAGAAAGGCAAAAAAGCGGAAGAAAACGTAAACTCCTATGACCTTACGGGGTACGGCACCGCCTTTTCCTCGCGAAAAGAACTTGTCGGGGATACGAAGTCCGCCCTTCCGGGGAAGGTCTTTAGACAGGTTTCGTCTCGAAAAGCACTCCTACCTCGTTTTCCAGGATCGGGCAGCCCCAGATATTTCCCTGTACGAAGTCGCACTGGTACTTCGTGAGGATATCGAGCTGTCTTCTGTCATCGACACCTTCGGCGACGACCTTGATCTTCATCTGGTGCACCAGACCGATGATCGAGCCGACCATGAGGCGCTGGGCATTCTTGATCGGGAGCTCATCGACGAACGACTTATCGATCTTGAGTACATTGATCGGGAGCTGCTGGAGATAGTTCAGTGAAGAGTAACCGGTACCAAAGTCATCGAGTGCGACGGTAATACCCATCGCGGAGATCTCTTTTAATACTTTTACCGCATAATCAACATTTGAAACCATGACGGACTCGGTAACTTCGAACTCGAGGTTCTTCGTATCGACGCCGGTCTTCTGGATGATGCGCTTGACGGACTGCAGGAACATCGGGCTCATCAGCTGGACAGCGGAAATATTGACGGACATGACGCCGTCCCAGTTATATGTCTCTTTGATGCGGTTCAGTGTCAGGCACGCAGTCTCGAGGACCCACTCACCGAGCGGTACGATAAAGCCGACAGACTCGGCAACCGGGATAAACTCCGTTGGCGGAACTTCGCCGAATCTCTCGGAATTCCATCGGCAGAGTGCCTCGAATCCGCGGAGCTTTCTCTCCTTTATATCAAACTGCGGCTGGAAAGCAAGATACAGTTCCCTGTTCTTGATCGAACTCAGGAGCTTGCTCTCGTACTTCATCTTGCGCATGATGTCGTCCTTCATCTCTTTTCTGAAGAACTGCACCATGTTCTTGCCGTATTCTTTTGCCTTATACATCGCGGTCTCCGCGCACTTGATCAGCTCGGCGGATGTCGTGCCGTCCTGCGGGAAGAAGGACACACCGAAGCTGGCGGTCACGGTGTACTCGGACTCTTCGATACTAAATGGCTTGGAGAGTGTATCTCTTAAATTCTCAACATAATTGAGCATGTCTTCGTCCGAGAACTGGCGCTGCACGATGATCGCAAACTCATCTCCGCCCCAGCGGCCGATCATGTCTTCCTGATCGATCGAGGAAGTCAGGCGGGATGCCGCGGACTGCAGCACCATATCACCGACCTTATGACCCATGGAGTCATTGATCGTCTTAAAGTTGTCGAGATCTACATAGATCAGGGCAAACGGCATATTCTTGTTTGAAAGGATACTGATCAGAAGATCCATACGGTCGGTGATCTTCACGCGGTTCGGAAGTCCTGTGACCGTGTCGAAGTGGTTCATCTGGTAGAGACGTTCCTCATTCTCCTTCATCGCACGGTTATATTCCTTAAGAAGCGTATTCTGGCGCTTCGTCTCTTCTTCTCTCTTCTTAAGATCGGTATTGGCCTGCTCGAGTTCCTCGGTCTTTGCGGCGACTCTCCCGATCTCCCGCGCCACGCGGCGGTTGTATGCCAGGATGATGCCGACGATGATCAGGCTCAGGATCGTTGTCGCCAGACCGTTCAGTGCGAAAGTATCATCGAACCGGATCATTGCCACGATCGTCGCGACGATCTGCAGTGCCGACACTACGATCACCGCATAGAAACCCTTGGTATTCAGGGACAGTACGATCAGGATCGAGAGCATGAGCTGAACGAGAGAAAAAACTCCGCGGAAAGGGACCAGGAAATCAAATGCGGAAACAGAACCGACTAGTGCATTTAATACAGCGAAAAGGAGAAAGAAAATCACATATGCGGCGATCTTCAGTGCAGCGAAACGCTGTTTCTCAGCAGGATGTAAATTGGTATCTACGAATCTTCCTATGAAGGATGATTCGTCCTCTTGAACTTCTCTGTTATCCATATCTTGCGCCATATCTGCCCCCACTCCCATAGTAAATATACGCAATTCCAATTATGCACGAAAAGCACTCAAAATACAGGTGCTTTTCGAAAAATGTTTGAAAATTGAAACATTCTATCTGCCTAATGGTATAATTTTTTTCATTAAGAGTAAATGCAAAGAATTTGATATTTTAGGAGAAATACATGTTTTTACCGAAAGCCGCGATCTTCGATCTGGACGGAACGCTTCTCGACTCCATGTGGGTCTGGAGGCAGATCGATGCTGATTTTCTGGCCGCCCACGGACATCAGATCACCCCTGATTATACCGATGCCATCAAGTGCATGGGCTGGGAAGAGGGTGCCCGCTACACTATCGGCAGATACGGTCTTTCCGCAACTCCGAAGCAGGTCATCGAGGAGTGGTTCGATATGTGCTCGGACTACTACCGCACGAAGATCACGATGAAGCCGTTCGCCCGCGAGTACCTCGCTTTTCTGCATGAACACGGCGTCCCGATGGCGATCGCGACCTCGATGGAGCCGCAGCATAATATCGACATCATTCTGGATAAATACGAGCTTCGCCCGTTTTTTCAAAATGTCACCGTCTCCACGGAGGTCACCCGCGGCAAAGGTTTCCCGGATATTTATCTTCTCGCCGCTTCCCGCCTGGGAGTGGAGCCATCGGACTGCGCGGTCTTCGAGGATATCTTAGGCGCGATCCGCGGTGCCGCCAAGGGAGGATTCCAGACCGTCGGCATCTACGACACCGTTTCCGAAGGCGACTGGATGGATATAAAAGAAGAAGCGGACATCGCTGTCCGCTCCTGGAGAGACTTGATCGATTGATCCCGCGCCACCGGCGATCTTCGCGCCGCGAATCACAATAGCTCGGAGCGCAGCAGGGGATCCGGCGCTCAGATAAATAACCGGATGATCCACCAGATCAGACTAAATGCCAATACCGCAAATACCACACGGATGACGATATAGATGATCATCGTGATCAGTCCGAGGATCCATCCTACTTTCGCAATATCTTTTTTCGGTCCGCCGCAGGCATGTCCGACGATACCGAGGATAAGCGCCAGGATACTGTTCAGAAGGAACGGATTGAAGAAAATACTGATCATTCCGAAGATAAGAGCTAACACACAGATGCCGTCATTGTCCGGTCTTCCCGGATTCTGAAGGTTCTCGGCATACGCCTGTCTGTCCTTATCATTCATCGGGAAAGTATTCGGAGTATTCTGCAGAGGCTTCGGCTCCGGGGTCTTACTTTCCGTATTCGGAGCAAAACTCTGCGCATTCTGATATGAAGACGGAGCCGGCTGCGGGAGCGGCGGCACCGGCGGGAACCCTGAAGTTTGCGGCACCGGCGTATCCGGGAAAACGTCCAGTGCTTTTCCACATACTTTACAGAAGCGGGTACCATCCTCGCTGACGTGTTTACAATACTTACAGATCGACATTTTCTACTATCTCATTTCTATCCGGGGGAAGAATACTATCGGATCCTACCTGTCCACGGCAGATCCGTCATCGCCCGGAATGGTTGACGTTATTTATTATAGAGTTTTTTCTTCGCGTACTCCGGCTCGCAGGTGATGTTGATGCCGAGTTTTCTGAAGACGCCCTCATCCACGCCGGAAAGGATCGTGGTCGAGTGCGCATCGCTGTGGCGGAGGTTATTGATCTGCTGCATCGCGAGCTCGGCAACCGGGTTCGTCGCAGCACTCATGGCAAGCGCGATCAGAACTTCATCGGTATGCAGTCTCGGGTTATGGTTGCCCATGTGGTTGACCTTCAGATCCTGGATCGGCTCGATAACATTCGGCGAGATAAGCGGGATCTCATGCTGGATACCGCCGAGGACCTTGAGTGCATTGAGAAGAACGGCGGCCGAAGCGCCGAGGAATTCGGAATTCTTACCGGTCACGATCTGACCGTCCGGAAGTTCAAGTGCGACTGCCGGACCATGTGTGGACTCCGCGCGGACGAGCGCTGCGGAAACGACACGGCGGTCATTGACTTCGATGCCGGACTTATTCATCAGCAGCTCGATCTTGCTGACGTCCTGACCCTCAGAAAGGCCCTGACGGACCATGCACTTCGCCTGGTAGTAACGGCGGATGATCTCCTGCTTGCTGGCTTCACGGCATGCCTCATCATCGACGATCGCAAAACCTGCCATGTTAACGCCCATATCCGTCGGGCTCTTGTACGGGGACTCGCCGTAGATCTTCTCGAAGATCGCATTTACGACCGGGAAGATCTCGACGTCACGGTTGTAGTTAACGGTGGTCTCACCATAGGCCTCGAGGTGGAACGGGTCGATCATGTTCACATCGGCAAGGTCCGCGGTCGCTGCCTCATAAGCGATATTTACAGGATGGGTCAGCGGGAGGCTCCAGATCGGGAAAGTCTCGAACTTCGCATATCCTGCTTTGATACCTCTTCTGTTCTCGTGATACAGCTGGGAGAGGCAGGTCGCCATCTTTCCGGAACCCGGGCCCGGAGCGGTAACAACGACGAGAGAACGTGTCGTCTCGATATATTCATTCTTACCATATCCTTCATCACTTACGATGAGCGGTACATTCATCGGGTAGCCCGCGATCGGATACTGCTTATATACCTTGATGCCCAGCTGGTGCAGTCTCTTAGCGAACTGCTCTGCCAGAGGCTGGTTCGTATACTGGGTGATCGTGACAGAGCCGACATACAGTCCGATCTCGGTAAAAGCATCGATCAGGCGGAGCACTTCCTGGTCATATGTGATGCCGAGGTCACCTCTTCTTTTATTCTTCTCGATCGCATCCGCATTGATCGCGATGACGATCTCGACTTCATCCTTCAGCGCCATAAGCATCTTGACTTTGCTGTCCGGCTCAAAGCCCGGAAGAACACGGGAGGCGTGGTAATCGTCGAAGAGTTTTCCGCCGAATTCCAGATACAGCTTACCGCCGAATTTACCGATACGGTCACGGATCTTCTGCGACTGCATCTGCACGTATTTTTCATTGCTAAAGCCTACTTTAAACATACTTTTTCACGCCCCTTTTGCCGGAAGATATGCCTTCCGCCCTTGTCCTTTTACAAATAAAAAGAGCTCCTCGCGAAGTTTTCTTGAGAAGCTCGTCAGCCTTTTTCAACGGCTCTTTGCAATTATAACACATTTTGTTATGCTGTCTATATTACATTCCGTCAAAAAGGAGTACTTTTTTATGCGTTTTCTGATCCAAAGAGTGACCTCCGCCAGAGTCGATGTCGAGGGCAAGACCGTCGGTGCGATCGACCAGGGATTCCTTGTTTTTATAGGAGTCAGTAATACAGATACGAAGGAGATCGCCGATGGTATGGTCAGGAAACTCATAGGCCTCCGCATCTTCCGTGATGAGGAAGGGAAAACAAATAAAAGCCTCGCCGATGTCGGCGGCAGTCTCCTTCTCATCTCGCAGTTCACGCTCTACGCCGACTGCCACCACGGCAACCGTCCGTCATTCATCAATGCAGGTGCCCCGGATCTGGCCAATGATCTATACGAGTACATCATCGATTCCTGCAAGGCCGTGATCCCGAATGTGCAGACCGGTGTTTTTGGCGCGGATATGGCCGTTTCGATCGAGAATCAGGGGCCTTTCACGATTATCCTCGACAGTGAGGAGATCCTAAAGAAGAAATAACATCATCCGTCCCCCGGGCATTTTTCGAGTCATAAAGCCTGAAAACACCACTCCGGCCACCTTCATTCTTCTGCAGTTGAAAACCCCGGTCCGAATCGCTATAATACTTTCAGCGCATGCTTCGATCGTTCAACGGATAGGACTGCAGTTTCCGGTACTGCCAATGCGGGTTCGATTCCTGCTCGGAGCGCCAATTGAAAATTAAACGTCTCCATGCTCATGCCACGGATCCCTCGTGATCTTGCTGCGCCGGAGACGTTTCTTTTTTCCCGGCAGGAAAGGATTTATCAGCATGGGCTATATTATGGATCTTCGAAAAGTACTCGGCCACCGGCCGATCATCATCCCCGGCGCAGCAGTGCTTTTCGCAAATGAGAAAAACGAGATACTACTTCATGAGCGCGCGGACAACCATTACTGGGGCTATCCGGGCGGTTCGATGGAACTTGGCGAGAGCTTCGAGGAGTGTGCGAAGCGGGAGGCCTTCGAAGAATCCGGGCTGATCGCCGACAAGCTGGAGTTCCTCGATCTGGAGTCCGGCGAATCGACGCACTACATCTACCCGCACGGCGACGAGATCTACGTCGCGGGCGTTCTCTACCTCTGCCGGGAGTACCACGGCGAGCTGAAGATACAGGAAGAGGAGGTCGTCCGGCAGCGTTTCTTCGCTGAGGACGAACTCCCCCACCCGATGGATCCGATGAATGAAGTTTTTATCAGAAAGGCGTTCCGCATCCTAAAAGGCGAGGCCTGAGGAAAAAGAACTTTCCCGTTATCCTTCGATCTCTTCTGTCTTATAGATGAACTTCACCGAGCCATCCATATCATCAGCGATACCTGCGTAGTTGCAGTATTCCTTCGATACTTCAAGTGTGGCGCGAAGTCTTGTAACAACTCCGGCAAGATCTCCATCCACAAGCTCAACGAGCTTCTGGATGCCCTTCTCGTTGAACTCTTTCATGCCGTCTGACAGCTGCATCGAGCCGTCACGAAGTTTCGTCACGCCTTCCACCAATGCCGGAAGTCCATCCTTCAGTGTCAGGATACCGTCGCAGAGCTCCGCCATGCCATCTCGCCCCTGCTTCGTTCCTTTCTTCAGATCCGAAGTTCCCTTTTTCAGTTCGCCCGCACCTGCGAGGGCTTTTCTGACACCTCCGGTATAATCCAGAAGTCCTAAGTAGAATGCATTATATCCGTCGAGGCTTGCTTTCAGTGCGATCACTTTCTGTGCACCGGCGGAGGCTGCCTTCAGTTTCGATTGCACCTCATCGCCCGCCATCGTCTCGGAGATTGCTTTTTCCACCTGGGCATCCGTATTCTTATCGATCAGCGCCTTAATATCCGAGGATGCCATGGTCTCGCTGACCTTCGAGCTGATGATCTTCTGCACATCGGAAGAGGCCATCTGCTGATCGATCGCTGCGCTGATCTGGCCCTTCACCTGTGCCGTTTCCATCTGTGCATCCGTGTTTTGCGAAATCAGAGAAGCTACTTCAGAAGTCTTCATCTGCTGATCGACCGCTCCTTCGATCTTCTGCTGCGTGGAAGAATCGATCGCACCCGCTACGATACCCTGCTCATACTGTTCTTTGGTCATGCCCTGTGACTCAAGGATCTTCGCAAGAACGCTCTCACGTACACTTGCAGTGACCGCTGTTTCTACCTGCTGGCGCACTGCCGCTGTCACCTTGCCGGAAACTTCCGCCTTTACTGCCGAAGTTACCTGGGACTCGACCTCCGACTGAACTGCTGCCGTGACCTGCGAGCGGATGTAGTCGCGTTTACCCTCGACCGCAGATGTTACTGTTTCCAGCGCCTGCTGATATACGGCCGAATCATCCAGCGATTTGATTACATTGTTGAGGACCTCTGAATAATTCGAGATCGTCATTTTCGGAACTGAGATACCAGCTGCCGTCAGCTGTTCCTGCGCAGTTGCCAGAAGTGACTCGAAAACTTTCTTTGCTCCGTCATTCAGTTCAGCAGTATGGGAATCCAATTCGGACATACCGGCGTAAAGATCGCCCATGCCCTTATCCACTTTTCCGGCACCATCATCTAC
>ODAI010269510.1_pt1 | contig 13287 bp, 12 predicted proteins | sample 1539321 | NCBI WGS metagenome assembly ODAI01 (sample SAMN02144231, study PRJEB22623) | gut metagenome | biome: sheep rumen | host: Ovis aries | place: New Zealand
TAACCTCTGTTTTACTTTGCATGTTGGTTATATTAGTTGGATGTAGTAAAAGGGATGATTTTGATTATCATATAAAAATGGGAACAGAGGTTGGAGAAAATGAGTATAGGAGAATCACTGAGTTTATGAAATATTTTACTCAAACGCCTATACTTGAATCTTTTGACTCGGATAATACTGTTGCTGTACTTAAATTCTCGCTCTACAAACTACAATATGAATCCCCGGAATTGTTTGAATATGATGAAGCAATCGGGAAATATCGTGGTTCCTTTGATGTGGTTTCTGAGTATATCACAAATTTATTTGATATAGAAGAAATAAGTCATTTCTCTGATAGGGAAGTAACTTATTATAAGGATAAGGTTATTTTCGACAAGATGTGGCACCCTTTCGGCGGTAATCCAGTTATTGAAAAAGCAGTTGATCATAATAATCAAATCTATGTGACAGGTTATATTGATATACCTTATGCTGATAAACCGAAAAATAATGTGGATAGTATTGATCCGGGAACACATGATATGTTTTTTAGGGCGGTTTTGACAGTATTTGATGATACAAAATACAGATTAAAAAGTTATGAAATCAGTTAGGAGCATTAAAAATGACTTGTAAGAATTGGAGAAACAAAATAGGTACTTCTGGCAGAAATTGTAGATGCGGATCTTGGAAGCAGCATTGGATAAACTTTTCTGGTCAAAAATGGCCGACCACTTGCTCGGTAGATGGCTGTTACAGTTATCCAACATTAGGAGCACATATATATAATAATGAGGTGTCGGGGGAAAAGATAGTACCGATGTGTGATGCCTGCAATAAATTAACTGGTTCATTTAATTTAAAGAGTGGGATAACACTTGTAAGTGCAAACAAAAACGAAACTTGTGAAAAGTGGTAGTTAGTATTACATACTGCGGGGATTACGAACTCCGCAGTTTTTTTTGAAATACTTACCAAAGGGTTTTTCGGATTCTTTATTGAGAGGTGACAAAGTAATCATTTTTTTAATATTTGGATAAACTAAATGGGAAGTGTTGGTAAAGGGATATACAAGGGATAAAAGATTCATGCATGATAAAGGTGTAGATTATGAAAATGAGAAAAAAGAATTCGAAAATTAATAAGTTTCTAAGCCATCCATTTGTTAAAGCATTTCTACTTGGAGGAATCACGATATTAATTGGGGGAATATGTTCCGCACTTGGGATATGGGATTATAACTCTGATCCGTACTTCATCGGAAAAATAATAGCGCTAATCTGTTCAGTTATTCTTTATGTCTTTATCTTGGCATATTACAGTACCTATGAAACAAATGAAAGAAAGTCCGCCTTCATTTATCAAAAGCAAAATGAAGCGTTTGAAGAGTTTATGTCCGGATTAATGAGTTTATGCAAACAGACAGCAGAAGGAGCAAATCAAGTTATAAGAAATATTGTCGAAACCGGAGAAGCAAATTTGAGGTTGTGGAATTTTGACAAGGCCTGCTTCTGGGTATGCCAAAATGTATATGTTCTACTATGCAAAATCGGAAACGGAAAAGATTTTGAAGTAGTATATGATAGGTTAATGGAAGAAAAGCAGGAAAAAACAATAGTTTTAAATTCATATGCAAACAGGAATCTTAATAGGCCATCGGTATATGGTAAACCTAGAAAAATAAAAGAAGATGAGTTTCATGATTCTAAACTTTTTTTCATAAATAGATCAGACATTGAAGTAATTATCGGAACGGATGAAATAGATAAGGAATTTGGATATAATCCTCAAAATAGAAGAACGAGAAATAAAAAAAAGTATAATCAGTATATTGCAATACCTGTTTTTTGTCATGATGAAAAAATGGTTGGCTTGCTTGAAATTATATGTTTAGAGAAATCATCTCTTGGAAACTCTGAAAAAGAAATACAAGAGAATGTTTCAAAATACTTTATAGCCTATACTTTTCTGTTGTTACTTTTACATAAACTTGAAAAAGCATTGACGGTACAACCGGGAAACTTTTCAAATAGTGCTAATGATAAATCTGAAATAGAATAAACGGCAAAGGAAATTGATTCGTGATTTTAGTAGTAAGGATTATAGCTTATGAAAAAAAGGAAAAGTAAAAAAAATAATACTGCCAACAGAATAAGAATCACTCAAAAACCTGTTGATGTTCAAGGGAAAAAGGATGTTGTTCTGATGGGAATCGAAAAAAAATTAACCGAAGATGAAATCAGGGTAATTGTTGAACAACTTGTTGAGGAGAGTAAAAAAATGAAAAAGAAGTATTATTCAGTTAATACTCCGATTATGGTAACTCAAAGCAGATCATTCGGGCAGCTAGTTGAAAAATTTCTAGACAGAATAGAAAGCACACTTAAGGAAAAAGGGGATGAAAGACTTAATAGAAGGAAAGGATCTTAGTATCCACAAAACACATTTCCTGTGCATAAAATAACCAATAATGATTGATTTTAGTCATTTCGTGCGCGAAGTGTTGCATCTATTAGAAAGTTTATTATGATTGGGTTAGATACAAAAGGTGTTTCCGCATGGAAAGGAGGAAAAGAAAATGAAGAAATCTAAAAAAACATAATTGCAGTAGTCATAGGTATATTGTGGTATAACGCTAATTGGGTCGACGCATTGTAAATGCGGATGAGCCATGTAACCACACCTATGGATACCACGAGAGCAGGGTGTACTATAACAGATCTATGTTGGATCTCATAATTATAATGGGAATACATGTTATATTATTCTGTATTCATATCATAATTATAGAAAATGTGACAGATGTAGGGTAATTCTTTATTCTTACGATTCGATTGAACAAGTTCACTCACTTTATTAAGGAGGCTATAAATGAAAAGAATAGTATTATCAACAGTTACGGTTCTGACTACGGTATTTCTTTTGACCGGTATTTCTTCGTTTGCAGCAACATGTCCTTTTTGTGGTAGTACATTAGAACAAAGGGGATACTACGAAAGTTATGACAGCGGTACAGAGTATGCTTATTATACCGAGCATGAAACGCTGCTACATGAAGATTGCAATTATACAAAATATGTAGCTTATGTTGGGTTTAATTGTAACTACCACGGAACCGTCTCATCAGGACACCATCATTACGAAAACCATTCAAGTGTTCATCACAGTAACCAGAACAAGGATTACTGGACATAATCTTGATATCGTGGAAATTGTGACTAATAAAGTGAATTTGAGGTTAGTGTATGAAACGATGTAATTTGATAATTGCCATAGCTTTCGCAGTGATTGTCTGTGGCTGTGGGTCAGACAAAAATCCGGCAGGTGGGCCACATGGGGATGTAAACATGGGAGCGCCAATGTTTTCAGAGTTTGTCGCTCCCTCGGAAAGTATTACAGATAAACAACACTATGTGGAAAAATATGTTCCCCTGTTTGGGGAAACAGACGGTAGCAGCACATATATTATTTCAGAAGGAGCTTACAACAATCTGCAGTGGCGTTTTGTTGAAAGCTCCGCCTCAAATTCATCTTTTAAAACGGCAGATTATGAGTATCATATTGAAATGTACGATCTTGTATCTGAGGAATCAACACAGAAAAAAATAAGTATTGCGGATTTGGAAAGCTCCGGTGATTTTTGCTTTATCACGGATATGAAGGTATATGACGAGTACAGATATGCATTCATAGTCGCAAACTTTGTGTTAACTCCGGAAGGGTCATATACTCTTGATACGGAGAAGATGGTCTTTACAGATTTTGATGCTTTCTGCGAGACTGTGGATTTAACTGAAGTATTGAAGGAGATCGGGACCATAAATACGGAGTCAACCGAGTCTCCGGAAATTTATAATTTTAGATGGAGTGTTGACAGGGAAAGAAACATTTATATTGTAGATTCCGATGAATCGGGATCTTCTTTTCATGTTATTGATAAATCCTGTAACGAAGTCATAAACTATACCAGAGAAGATGATGAGCGGATCGGGACTCCTTTTATTGCGGAAAGTGGAATGGTTCTTCCCATATATGATACTTCGGAGAGGTCATACAGTTTTTTTTATGTTGACGTTATTTCGGGAAATCTGGAGCTTTTGGCAAAAATATCACCGGATTATTATATCGAAGAGATTTTTGGAATGTGTGTCAACACAATATATTACAAGTCGTCCCGAGAGGGAAGAATGCAGATAGAATCCTGGGATATATCAAACGGTTCGAGAAATCTCATTTTTGACTATGCTGAAAACGGTATTAACCCGTCAGATACTTTTTTGTATATAACAGAGGACAATGCGCTATTTTTAAAGTTATATCGGTGGAACGAAGAATATGTAAATGAATGGATCGCAAAGCTCATACCGGAAAAGGTACCGTATAATACCGTTAATATAGTTTCATTTGTCGCATCAAATTCCGCTGATCCGGATATAATCGCTCAAAGCGTAGCTAAGGCTTCGCTCAAGGATCCGAATAAGCAATATTCGTACAGCAGTTTAAAAAACAACGATGAAAAGAATATCCAGTTCAATGAGATAATTTCGGGAAACATACCGGATATTATGTATGTTTCATATGATGAAATGTTGGATTTCTATAACAAGGGGATTTTATCGGATATAAGCAATTATATCTCTCCCGAAATCGCGACCTCATTACTTCCTGGTGTAAAAAAATTAGGGGTGATTGACGGAAACTGGGTTGGTTTAGCACCGAGGGTATATTCTCAGACACTTATCATATCAGGAGATATTTCGCTTGATGCTGACTGGGATTTAAAAGATATTGTTGATCTGATGGAGCGTGACGAGGTAGTTCACGCCTTAAACAGCAATACTGAACAGAGTTTTTATCTAGAACCTAAATTTTCGCTCATGGCTTTGATCAAATATAGCCTGAACGATTCATCGTTGATAGATTGGGAAAACAAAGAGTGTAATTTTACGGATAGTTCTTTTGTAAGACTGCTTGAGCTTACCGAAAGGGATCTCAGCAAGCAAAAATGGGAGACGAAAGGATACCTGAACAACGGCAAAAACATAGTATGGTGCAATTATTTTTCGCTGCTCGATATTATAAAGAATTACAATATTTTTAAAGAGGAAAATGGAAAAGCGATTGGTTTTCCAAGCACGGACAGTAAAGGTATCCTGCTTACAGATGGTTATCTGGTGGTGAAAAAGGATGCAGACGCAGAGAGTGTCAAGTATTTTTTATCGACACTGGCAAGCAAAGAAATACAGACTGCAAACTACGGATTCAGTATGAGCATACTAAAAGAAATATATAAGGATTATACATTCAGAGATGAAAACGGGGTGCTTTGGTATCTTTTCCCGGAAACAGGTATAAAGATAACAGAAGACTCTTCCGAAGAAAACGCTGTCAGCTTTGCACTGAAATATCTTGAGGAATGCGAGGCATTTAACTACACGGATGAAAGTGTCTGGAATATTATTTCCGAAGAACTGGACGAGATGTACGCAAACGGAAGGTCTGCTCAACGTACCGCAGAGATAATCAACAGCAGGGTGCAGATTTATCTTGATGAGACAAAATAATGAGATAGCAGATTCGAAGAGGAAAAGGAATGGATTTAGAAGAAGTAAAGATTTTATTGAAACGTAACAATGTGCATATCGTAGAAGAAAAGCGAATGAATAATAATTTTGGATATGCTTTAAAAACTGATGAAGGGTGCATTGTAAATATTTATGATACAGGTAAGGTAAACTGTCAAGGTAAGAATAAAGACAGGATTGAAACACTACTTAAGCTGTCAACTGATACAGTTAAAAACAGAAAAGTATTTGTGGTTTATGGTCATGATATTAATGCAAGAACTCAATTAGAAGCAATGCTTCGAAGGTGGGATTTGGAACCATTGATTATTGACCAATTAGTATCATCCGGAAATACCATTATTGAAAAACTTGAGGAGTATACGGAAAATGTGGATTTTGGAATTGTATTAGCGACACCGGACGATATAGGCTATGCTAAGGATAATGAAAAGCAAAAGAAGTATCGTGTACGGCAAAACGTTGTATTGGAACTTGGTATGCTTTTGGCAAAGGTTGGAAGGACAAAGGTTGCAATTCTCTTATCTCAGGCAGAGGAAATGGAGAGACCTTCTGATATAGAAGGGCTTATATATATTCCATTTAAAGACAATGTTGAAGATACGATGGTTTCCTTAGCTAAAGAAATGCGTAGGAATGGATATCCACTAGAGATTGATAAGCTTTAATAGTAGTAGCAGGTATATTCTCGTTTGGAATATTTTGTAATCTTAAAAATTCTTTTGCGACTACAAATACAGAGCAGAATTCTACATGTGAGGTTGAAATCACTAATTCCACAAGAGCCGTGGTATAAGTGTTCAAAGTAGTGGATCGAAGATTGGATTCTAGTAGGACCGTTATAAAAGAATAGATGTATTTTTTGTTGTATCAATTTAATTATCCGAAGAAATATTAACCGCAGGTGTCGCAATGCTGTTACTAAAAAGATCAACTGATCTTGGAGCCCTGACGATAGCGCCGGTATTCTTCTTTGATGCATAAAAATGAACATGATGTTCATCGACTATGAATGTTACGGGAATGATATGGAGCCACTTGTAGATCTCATACCTAAGGTCGGTGCAGCCGCCTACGATATAGATACCAGAGAATGATCCGGGATTTGCATCTCTAAACATGACGCACCGCCTTAATGATACCAAGAATGATGTAATCAGAAGCATTTGAACCGATCTCTATGTGGATATCTCCGATACAAACGGAAACAGAACTTGTGCGGATGAAGCATAGTGCGAATCGTACAAATCGCTCGAATTGTAAGAAACGGGTGTTGGATGACTTACCATTGCATCATTGGTCGGAGCAGCAACAGGTAGTGAAGGTAAAGGAACTATATCCGGAAGAATGGAATCCCTTTGATACATAACAATATCAGAATTGTTAATACGCAAAGCCTTCAAGAATTAACGCATAACGAAGTGGGTGAAATATGTATTCAAAGTCCATCTAGAATGATTGGATACTTTGATAATGAAGAGGCAACAGAAGAGCTATTTAGAATACACCCTGATGGTTATGAATGGCATCACACCGGGGCTCTTGGGTATATAGACGAAGATGGTTTTTTGTATCTCGTCGGAAGGATGAAACGGGTAATACTCACGACCAGGGATGGAGTTGCTTACAAAGTTTTTCCAAATATTCCGGAGGAAGTCCTTGGTTCGCATATGTCTGTAGAACAGATTTGCATAGTTGGAGCTAAGGACGGTGATGATAGTGTTCTTCAAGCGAATGTGGTCCTTAAACCAGAAGACAGGGGTAAAAAGCTAATAATAGAGCAGGAACTCAGAAGAATTTGTAATGAGGAATTACCGTCATATTCGAGGCCGTCATTCTATGTGTTTTTAGATAAGCTGCCTTTGACTGCAGCAGGGAAAATAGATTACAGGGCATTAGAAAGACGGCAGACTAAAATATGAAATGATAAGAAGGCTAATTTCATAATAAACTGATAGGTGAAAGTGAGAAGGCGCAGCTCAAGATAGGTGGATTTCAACCTGCAAGTCGAAAAAGATAATCATAGAAATGGGGTACGAAAAGCTATGAAAAAAAAGAAGAATCTTAAAAGTAATAGTAATAACGAGAACAGCATTGATAGTCGTCCAGTAAGTAGAAAGGTTAAAGCAAATATCATTCTACTAGATAGGATACCCAAGCTGGTATGTATAACCTTAAGTATTGTATCAGGAATATATGTAACGGGTACCATTGCTATGATGATAATGGGGGGCTTCATGTATGGCGATATATCCAAGATTTTTCAAAATGTAGTTATAGCCGACGTCGTCTCAGTTGGAGTTGCCGTAATAGGTATTGCGGTAAGCGTTTGGGTTGGACTGAATATTTATATTGCGTTTTCACGGGAAGAAAACGAAAAAATTGTGTCTGATATGAGAGATGAACTCTTGAAGGCAGAAAAAGAAACAAAAGAATTGGAGGAGTTATCCGTTGGTATCCAACGAACGGTCAATAATATATTAAAGCAAAACTTGATAGATACAATTAATCGAACTAGTAATAGCTATATTATGTCATCCTATATGGCTAAACTGCTTGAAAAGATTAGTATACAAGGCTTTAAAACTGAGCAGATAAAAAGTATGATAGCAAGTGAAAGCGCCTATATACTTGTAACAATAATGTATGAAGGGGAAAGGCATTCAAATTGTGTAACGGAAAGCGAGAAGGCAAGAAAACTATTTGAACGTGACTTAGATACTTTTCTAAAACAAAGTGAAAATAATACGGAGGCTGACATAGAGAATAATCTGGTCGAGATGTATTTGAATGTCCGCATTGCTGATTTGATTTTTTATAGGAACGCGTCATGCCTTAGGTTAAAGAAGAATACAGGTATTGTTTTTTGCATGGATGATATGAGGCGTTCAATTGATATTTATAAGTCCGTGAGAAAGTTCGTTAGTGAGCACTCTGTTGAATATGATGAAGCAATTCAAATTCTTTCTTTCATAGATAACACCATAGGATATACATATGATTTGATGAATCAAAACATATACAGTGAGGAACGGGCAGAAGAGGCGATCATATATTTGGAAAAAGCTGTTAGAAATATTGATACTTTATGGGAAGATAAAGCAGCTAGATACCTTCGCAACCTTGGATTGGCATATGAGAGGGTGGATGATCTTAACAAAGCGAAAGATGCATATGTGAAATCTTCAAAACTTGATTTGTCTGACTATAAGACTTGGAATAATGTAGGTGTTATTGAGATTAAGATGTTAGAGATAGCAGAAGGAATTTCACAACGAGAAATAACATTAAATAGATTTGACAGTGCAGTTTTTGCAAAATATATAGAACTGTTAAAAAAGGCGGTTAATTCGTGTAAAATAGCGATTCAGATATGTCCGGGATTCATGGATCCATATTATAAAATGGTTCAGCTAAATACATATCTGTATTTAGCCAACTATGATCGGGAAAAAGATAAACAAGAAGCTGAAAGATATATAGGTATACTTGAGGATATGCAATTCGAGGGAAAGGGATTCCTTTTTGCATACCGTAATTATCTTGAGGCGATAGGGAATATAAAAGAAGCGGAAAAGATAAATAATAGAATTGGTTCAACCGAAAAAAATGATGTGGATCGTATAAGAGAACTGTATAAGAATGAGATTTCAAAAAGTGATGTAGAAAAAGAGGCAGAGGAATCAAAAGAGATAATAGAAAATGACCAAGATAATAAATGATGATATTATAAGGTTTATGTATTCCTCCAAAGCGGGAGAAAGAGGAAAACAAATAGCCTATATTAAAGAGCAGTTTATAAAATGGTTAAGATCTGAAGCGATGCGGGCACTTATATATCTTTTTGATGATCATATATCAGATGCCGACTGTATAGCTGGAGAAAATGACGTGGAGTTTATCTTCTCTCTAAGGTCTAATATATCCCCAATATGGGATTTTCGAAGAATGCAGAAGGAAGCGACAACATCTGATGGGGAGGCAGCTAGATGGTTGCTCAAGAACACAGAATTTGTTGAAGAGCATAGAAAAGAGATTATGAGCGCGGCAGAACTGCTGGGATTAGTTTTGGAGTCAGATTCTGTGTTTGATAAAGTGGATTATATATTACCATTGGGTGGAGCCCGAATGTCGAATCTGTATCGACCTCAGCTTGCAAGGAAGATGGCGGAAAAAATCGATGTAAAAAGCGGTATTGTAGCACTATCTACATGTAGGCCGATTTCTGAATCTGAAAGGGATGGATATGTTGATACGTATGCTCCGAATGCGGAAACAGAGTTCGATGCTATATCACGGGGGATGGTTGAAACGTTTGATTTAGATGGCGAGTATTCAGATATAATAGTTCAAAAAGCAAATCCATACCTAACATCGAATGTCAGACAGTATCGTCAAAAGTATAAAAACTGCCCGTTATATACGGTTGCCGCACCATCTACGGATGGACAGCGAAGAGCAAACAGTGCAGACTGTTTTGAATTCTTCTTTAATCATTTTAATGTAGAGAAAGGGGCTAAAATACTGAATTGTACATCGCAAATATATGTACCATATCAGCAAGTGAGAGCGCTTAAATACGCAATTAAATATGATGTCGAATTTGATACCGTAGGATATGCTGATAAAAGTGTTAATAAGGTGTCTTTTGAGGCTGTTAATTATCTACAGGAGATAAAGGGAACCATTGATGCTATGTGCGCTTTTATAAATGAGTTCAGTGACTACAAGGTTGTGTAATAGCAGACTGCTTGTGAGCGATTGAGAATAAAAAGAAAGATAGTTGCGGAGAAATCTTTGAAAAAGCTCATGAGTAAATACGAATAAGATTTTATGCAACTTGTTGGGGGAATTGCCTATGAATGTATAAAAAATCCACATAAATCTTAGCCGGGAAGCTCCTGTAAGTAATACAGGCGAGATATGTGGATAGAGTAATTATATAAAAATATAACCAAATAGTAAAACATTATTTTATAAGACGAGGAACGGGATACATTATATAGAAAACACTAAGGTATCCTACGGAGGTAAATATTTATGTTCAAAATAAAAAAATCTGTAGTGGGGATTATTCTTGGAGCAACAATAGGTGTAACAACCATAGGCGGGATAGCTACATATGCGCATACTCATGCATTTTCGTGGACGGATTGGACATGTACCGAAAGTAAAAATGCAGCGGTACACCAGTATGTTACGGGAACACATACAGATGAATATGGTCATGTAACATATGATTATGGAACGTGTCAGATGGTTGAATACTTGTATTCTCGATGTGAAAAGTGCGGATGCGGAGCCAGAAGGGCGGAAGAGTCAAAAGTATCAATAGTTCATATGGGTGCAGGGTGCCCTCAAAGATAAATACAAATAGTGATAAGTGAGAAGGAAGAGAAGATTATTTCTTCTCTTCCTTTTGGGAGAAAAATGAAAAGAATTGGATTCAAAAAGCTGTTTATATGTACAAACGGTTTGATGCTTATATATAGCATCGTGCTCTCGGGGTGCACCAACAAGCAACCGGTCGTAGAGAATACGGAGAAAACCGTAGAGTATATTTATCCTATAGATGAGCATGTTGTTCCGGATCCTGATGAAAACCTTATCAGAGAAAATAGCAGTGACTGGGTTAACGGAATAGAATATGAAATATTTGAAGAAAGCTTGTATAGAATTGCGCAGGTATGGCGTTATGAAGAAGCGTATGATATAGAATTGGATAATTATTATCTCCAGATTCTCAGTGCTCCTTATAAGGAGTGGGAGTCTGTAGCTATACCTTACATGAGCGGAGAAGACGAATTTAAAGCTCTTGATATAAGGCATGGATATAAACCGGAAGAAGTAGTAGGTGTATCCGATGGGGAAATCTATATCTTTTTTTCTGGTCGTAATGTGGATAAAAAAAATATATATGCACTTGGCGTTCAGCATTCAAATGGTCAGATTGAACTGATTAAAGCATTCTATCTGGACGTACCTCAGGATTTTAACGCCGATAGTTATGAAGTTACATACGATTTTGAAGATAACTTGTATTTATATTACAAACCTGATAATAATGGAACTCTTTTAAATTATAATTTATCGTCGGATACAACCACTTCCATAAAGTGCCTGGGAAATACAGTAGGACAAGTGTACGATAATAACGTTTCAAAACTGGTAAGAATAGGAAATGACAAAACAAATACTTATATTCATACCTTACCTGACTTAGAAAGTTTTTATGAGAATGATGATTCTTTGTATGTTGAAGCATTCTGCGTAGGCGAAAATGGATATTATCTGGCAAGTTCACAGGGGCTGTGGCATGTTGATAGAACCGGAAAACTAGAATACTTAATGAATTTTACCCAAAGAGGTTATTATCTGAATGAAGTAAAACATCTCTACTGCAATAAAAGTAAGTTGTTGTGCGATGTGATTGTAGATGGCGTGGAATATCTCCTGGAAGTTGATCTGGAAGGCAAGCATGTTGATGAGAGAGAGGAAATAACCATTGAATCGGTATATGAGAACCCCACTCTTAATCAGCTCATGTCAATATTTAATAGGACAAACCCCCGATACAAAATAAAATACAATTTTGTGACAGACGATACTAATTTGAACTTTGATTTTGATAAATACTGTGACGACCTAAGAATTAAATATGCGAATGGTGAAGGGAGTGATCTGATACTTAGTGGAATACTTGACATAAGTGATCTTGCAAAAAATGGATATATCCTCGCTGTAGATGATTTTTTTGAAAATGAATCTGATTATATAAGCCCTGCACTGGATTATGGGATTTATAACGGAAAAAGATATGGAGTTCCCTATACATTTTATATAGAGTTGGCATCTTATTCATCTAAGTATCAAAGCGGTAAAGATCAGATGACTTTGGATGAGTTCATGGATATGACTGAAAACAGCGATATAGAGGTTATTTCAAAGGACATATCCGGTTATGATTTTGTGGTTAATTATGCTCTTTCAGATAATGACAACAAGGATTATATAGATTGGGAAAACAATATCAGTAATTTGGAGAGTGAAAAATTTATAAGGCTACTCAAGTTTGCGGATAAATATGCCAATTTGGCGCAGAGTTCGGGGGTATCATATGATCAATTGCTGGCGAAAAAAGAAGTTGCTTCTTCGGAGCAATGTATTCATGGAGAATTTACAGAATTAGCAGATGAAGATGCTATATTTGGAGAAGAACTTATAAACATAGGTTATCCAAGAAGCTCGAGGAATGGGATATATGCCATTTCATTAATGATGTATTTAAATGCAAATTCAAAAAATCCAGAGGGTGCAAAAGAGTTTTTAAGGTTTATTATTTCGGACGATATCCAAATGAGGATAGCTGAGAATAAATACGGATCGGTCGATGTGCATAATATGGGAGCTTTTCCAATTACAAAAAAAGGAGTTGAAAGGGTTCTTGAGAAAACTCCTAGAAGAGCAGAAAAGTCGGAATCCGGAGCTTTAACAGGGACATTCTCAACAGAAAAAGGCTTAACCAATGGAGAATTGGAGTGGGCAGAGTTCTGCATAGAAAATCTTCAACCGGGAAATTTTTATATCAATGAAGTTATGGGGATTGTTTCAGAGGAGTTGGAGGCTTATTTCTCCGGTGGACGGTCTGCGGAAGAAACGGCACAAATTCTTGATAGCAGGATACAAGTATATTTGGATGAGAATAAATAGCGGATGAAAA
>ODAI010530245.1_pt1 | contig 13287 bp, 10 predicted proteins | sample 1539321 | NCBI WGS metagenome assembly ODAI01 (sample SAMN02144231, study PRJEB22623) | gut metagenome | biome: sheep rumen | host: Ovis aries | place: New Zealand
ATTATTTATATCATTATAAATATTAACGCCATTATCTAAATATTCTATTGTGGCGTAATATTTATCATTCTTCTTTTGTTTTTGAATTATTCTATTTCCTATTTTATATTTTTCATAAAATGGAGTAATAGAAAATGGATCAACTAATTTTTCATTAAAAGAATCAAATTTAGAATTAATGAAAAATTGTGGTTTTTCATTAACTTTATAATTCTTTAATGGTTTAAATTCATTTTCATATATTAAGTTTATATCAATTAACATTCCAGCGATTAATATAACCATATATTCCTCTTAAACATAAAATAATACTAAATATATTATACAGTATTAAACATTATTTTTATACTTTATATTTAGGAAATTATTATTAGTAATAGATGTATTCTATTTTATATCTAACTCTATTTAACTCTATTTTAACTCTAAGATAAACATTTAAAAAAGCTCGATAATTCGAGCCTTTAAAATCATATTTTACATAACAGTTTTATTCTTACCGCTATTTTTTCCTTCGTATAGCTTACTATCAGCCATATTAATCCATTCATCATTTTTGATATTATTAATATAATCAGACGCACCTGTTGTTATAGTAACATCAATATTGATATTTTCAAAAATGAAATCATGATCTTCTACTTGTTTTCTTATTAAATCAATCTTATCAAACATATTATCTTCTTTTTTTAATATGGTGATAAATTCTTCGCCACCATATCTAGAAATAAAAGAATCACCAATATTTAATTTAGTTATTCTAGCTAATTCCTTTAAAACATAATCACCACAGATATGCCCATATTTATCATTGATTTTTTTAAAATCATCAATATCAAATATTGCTAGAACATAATTTTCTTTATTTTCTAATACATTTAAATAATCATATAATCCATATCTATTAGGTATTTGTGTTAAATTATCAGTTCTTGATTCTCTTTTTATTCTATCTTCTAGTTTTGTTGCGTAATTAGTAAATGTTCTTAAATATATACATATAAACATAAATACTATAAATGCGTGGGCAACAAATAAGAAAACAACAGCCCAGTGATCTAATTGATAATAAGGAGTTATGTTATCACATACGAAATATAAACCAATATAAATAAACATACTCATTATTGTCCATATAACAGCTTTCTTATTACTTCTATTTGATTTAGAAAAATAAGCTGCGTAGAAAGCTATTATACATAAACCAATAATACACAAATGGAATCCTGGTCCAAAACCACATAGAATTGTGGCACATATCATATATGCCATTATTTCAATTCCACATCCATCTGTAAAAAATAAATATCTTTTGAATTTAATTAATAAATAAAATGAAGCATAAATTATTATACTTCCAATATTAACATAAACTAAAACATAAGTTTGTGTAATTAAGAAAAATATAAGATAAAATATATGCGCAGCCAAATAAGCTGTATTAGTTACCAAACAAGTTTTCTTAATTACACTGTCATATGCTCTTTTTTCTTCAATACTTTGCATATAACCACCACCGATCCATTTTGTTAATGATAACATATATAATATTTTTAGTCAAAAATATATATAAAAAAACATAAGAAAAACGGCTAAAAAGCCGTTTAACTTAGTGGGAGAAATTTAGATAATATTTAAGTTTATTAAGATATCTATTCAAAATATTCAATGATTATATAGAATAGATAAATATTTGATCCAGCTGATTTTAATCTAAATGTACCTGCATTCTCAAATACATTAGTTAAAATAGTTTGTGAACCACTCATTTCAAAATTATAAGCTAATGATGCGTTATCAACACTTGTTGCTCTAATAGTTCTTGTATCAGAACCACCACTTACACCAACAATAGTAACTTCACATTTGCCCTTTACTTCAAATTCAATATAATAATCTTTATTTCCACCTAATAATATACCAGCATCTGTAGCGTCATACTCTACACCATTTAATTCAAATGCAGTACCTTTTTTATTATATTTTTGCATCTTAGCATCAGATGTATTATCAACTAAAGTAAATGTATGTCCTTCTCTAACTTTTGATTGACCATTTAATGTTGATCCTACACTAACACTTTGGAAATCATTAATTGACATATATGCAGTTAAGATAGCTTGTGGTCTTGCTGATTTAACCTTAGCCTCATAGGCTTCTAGATCACTTAAGTTAGTTACTTGATCTCTTAAATCATAATTTAATGATTCATAAACATCTCTAGCTTCTTTACAATATGTACCCCAAGTTTCATAATTTTCACTTGTAATACTATCTAAAGAGCCTCTAGCCTTTAAAGCTTCAATTGCTTGAATCGCAACATCAGGTTGAACATATTTTCTTTCAGGATCCTTTGAATTTACTTCTTCAAATAAAGCTTCCATTTCATTAGCCTTAGCTATTGATAATCTATTAGAAGGATTAATATAATTCTTTGGTTTTTCTAAAATGTGCTTAACAAAGTTGAAATATTCAACTGTATTGCCATGCTTAACTGTTTTTCCTTGCATATCATAATTAATAATTTCTTCTGCAATATATGAAGCAGTTAAATATGCACCATATTTATTATAATGTGTTCCTTCCATCTTCTCATATCCAGCACTTGCATTATGATATGCACTATCATATCCTGTTGGCCATGGACCATTATTTAGATTGTTTGGAACTATTGCCATCAAGAAATCAGAGAAATTTTGTGTTGCTATTTCTAAAATATCTTTTGAGAAACCAAAATTATCTATTAATAAACAATTTTCTTCTTCTGCTAATTGCTTAACTGCTTTAACATATGCAAAATCATCACCATGTCTACCTGGACCACCTTTGATATGGCCATCAGAATCAAATCCTACTCTCGCAACAGGAGTACATAAAACAGGTGTTGCTCCTTTTTCTCTAGCAAAATCAATATACATTTTTAAATAGCCCTTGTATGTACCTTCTCCATACTCATAATATTCATTGCCATATTTAGCTATTTCTGTTTTAGTTTTATCTGACATATCACTTGGTAAATTTGATGTTGTACTTACTTTAGTTTGAGGCTTAACAACTGGATATATACCATTTTCATCAGGAGTTCCTAGTGGAACCATTCTTTCATATTTATAGCTTGTATCATCGTAACTCTTTGTGTCATCATCATTATGACCAAATTGAACAAATAAATAATCTCCTTCTTGAATTGTTTCTTCGATTGATTTTCCACCATTTTCAGTAAATGGATATTTTGCACTATCAGTTGAAGTAAATAATCTATCTTCATTAATAAATGAACGAGAAGATCTACCGCCTCTAGCTGCGTTTACAACCTTAACATTATCATCTAAGAACCAACCTAAATATTGACCCCAACCACCAATATATTGTTCATCTGCGTATGTTTGTACAGTTGAATCACCTGCTAAATAAAGAGTTGGTGTTTTATTTGTATCATATGGAACACCTTTATATTCCTTCCATTTAGCATATAAAGTAATGTTATCAGTTAAAGTAGAACTGAAATCATATAATTCAGTTAATTCTTTATCCTTATACCATCCCTTAAACTTGTAACCTGTAGCTTCAGGATCTTTAGGAAGAGTAGCTTTAGCATCATCATTTTTTTCTACTTCCTCAGCTTGGATTGAGCTTCCATGTCCGTTCATATCAAAATTAACGACATAACAATCCTTACCTTCAGTGTTTCCTGGCTCATTTTCACCATTATCTTTTCCACATGAAGCGAGCATCACTCCACCTAAAACCAATCCTGCAATACTTAATAAAATTTTTTTCACATTTTCATCCCCTTTGGACTTATTTTTACATACAAAAACACTTATATAAAGCAATATATACGACTAATTTCTTTGTTTTTTGTCATATTTTCGAATATTTTTATGCATGTTTTTATCATATTCGAAAATGCGACAAAATTTGTTTAATCTTGTCATAGAAACCGCTTAATTTAATAAAATATTTATGTAATAATATTTTAAAAATGGAGGTTTTTTAAGATGAAAAAAGGAATAGTATTTGGAATGTCAATTTTAACTTTATTTGGTTTAGCTTCTTGTAATACACCTAAAGAAAATGAACCAGGTCCAAAAGACAACATAGCAGGTGAGCCTAGTGATAATAATCCAACTGATGGTGGTCAAGAAGGTGAAGGTGGAGGAACTCAAGCTAATGTCGAAAAACTAGTAGTTGAAGAAAATGATTATAACAAGGTAGCTACTAATGTTTATATGGTTGGAGATTCAACTATGTGTAATTATAATCCATTAGATAAATATTATTATCCTAGATATGGATATGGAACTCAAATGGATAAATATTTTGATTCTACTAAGGTTACTTTTAAAAATTTAGCTTTATCAGGTAGAAGTTCAAAAAGCTTCTTAACAGAATCTAATTATTCTACTTTAACATCAAGTATTAAATCAGGAGATTATTTAATTATTGGTTGGGGACATAATGATGAAAAATATGGTACTGCAACATATACAGGAGCTAACTATAGTTCAGTAGATGATGCACTTGCTGATAATACATCATTCCAATATCATTTATATGAAAAATATATTAAGATTGCCCAAAATAAAGGTGCTAACCCAATATTAGTATCACCAATCGTTAGATTATCAGAAACTGATGATTATTCTGGTTCTACTGCCCATGTAACTCAATATGGTGATTATAGAAAGGCAGTTGAGGATGTTGCTAAAAAATATTCAATTCCATTTGTTGATTTAACAACAATAACTAAAAACATGTATACAGAATTAAAATATGATGAAGCAAAAAAATTCCACGCTATTAAAAGTGGAACAGATGAATCAGAAGGAAAAGATGTAAATTGGAATGCTATCGATACTACGCACATTAATTATTATGGAGCTAATATGGTAGCGTATCAATTTGCTAAACATTTACAATCTACTTCTTCAAATTTAAAATATTATGCAATTAATGGTAAAGAAATACCAAATGAATCAATTCTAACAAAATATGATGGCTATGTTTGGTCAAGATACGCTTCACCAGATCTTTCAAGCTATAATCCTGGTGAAAACTTTAGAACTACTACACCAGGATGGTATGGAACTGCATTTGGTAATTTAAGTGGTGATAGTACTTCTAGCTTCTTTGCTAAAGAAACATCAACTGGAGTATTTGAGGTTAGTTCAACTAATGATAAAGGTAAGATGGCTAAAGATGGTGATGGTTTTGCTTTCTTATTCAAGCAAGTAGCAGCTAACCAAAACTTCAAAGTAAGTGCTAAAGTAACAGTTTTAACAAAACCAAAAGATAATTCTCAATCAGCATTTGGTTTAATGCTAAGAGATGATTGCTATATCAATGTATCTTTACAAAATACTTTATTAGCATCAACATTTGGTGCTTGTGGATATTTTAAGGATAAAGCATTCTTCAGTAGATATAATGGAAACTTAACAACTGCTGGCACAACGACAACAGCTTTATCTACTGTAGTTCCTGGAACAATTTATTATTTAACACTTGAACAAAATGGACAAAATCTAATTTGTACAGTTAAAATTGGCGATGGTGCCGAAATGACACAAACATTTACTGATTATGCATTTAATGCTGTAGATAAAGATTATATGTATGTTGGATTTATGGCAACTAGAAGTGCATCTATTAAAGTTGAAAATCTAACATATGAAGATAAAGGCACAAATACTGGTGCTTAAAAATTAACCTTTCTTTCCAAATTAAAAGAGCCTATTCAATAGGCTCTTTTGTTTCTTTTTTGTTTTTAATTCTATATTGATAAGGTGTTTCTTTAAAATATTCTTTAAAGGCAAATGAGAAATGTTCTGTAGTTGAATAACCAGTTTCTATTGCTAAATCAGATATTTTTATATCTGTATAAATTAATTTATTAGATGCATAACTCATTCTAGCATATGCCTTTAATTCTCTAAATGATTTATTGTAATTCTTTAATAAATATCTTTGCAATTCTCTTGGAGATAAATGTAATCTATTAGATATTTCAGTAATTGTAATAGTTGCGAATTCATTATACAATATGTTTTCAATTTCATATTGTAAACTTTCTGTATCCCAATGTGATAATCTATCACCTTTAGAATCTGCATTTCTTAAGATTTTAACAATTATATTTTTGAAATTTGAAACTACAATTTCATTATATCCAAATCTTCTATTTTTAAATTCATATAATAAATCATCAAATAAAACTCCTAAGTTATATTTATCTAAACCAACAAAATATTTAGATAAATATGGAATATATTCTTTATATCCTGATGTTTTATCAACTAATAAATAAATCGAATAGAAATCTAAAGTAGTCTCCGGTATTAATGAATAAGAAACAAATTCAGGAACTACTATATAAAAATTTTTATCTATTTCGTGAATTTCATCATTGATGATGATTTTACCTTTACCATTTTTAATAAACTTAATTTCAATTGTTAAGGCACCATGATAATGTAATGGTTCAACAGATGTAATACTATTAAAACTAAAATCAGCTAATGTAAAAAATATTTTTGCCATCATGAATTTAATAGAATCTTTAGTTGAAAACATCCAATCACTTCCTAACAAATATAATTATTCTTCATTGTTGTTCTTTTTTGATTCATTTACATATGATATAAATTCATCTTTAATTTTAATAACTATATCAATAATATCAGGATCAAAATGTGTTCCTCTTCCTTCAACAATTATATTGAAAGCTTCTTCTGCAGGAATTGCATTTTTATAACATCTTTCTGATGTTAAAGCATCATAAACATCAGCGATTGCCATTATTCTAGCACTTAAAGGTATTTCTTCACCCTTTAATCCCTTAGGATAACCTGAGCCATCCCATTTTTCATGATGGGCAATTGCGATATCATAAGCTGTTCTAAAGAATTCATCATCATCAAGGTTAGAGAAAATATTATTTATCATTTCTCCACCCTTTTCTGAATGCTTCTTCATTTCATCAAATTCTTCATCAGTTAATTTACCTGGCTTTAATAAAATAGCATCTCTAATTGATATTTTACCAACATCATGAAGCGGTGCAGAATTTTCTATTTGATTAATATATTCATCAGTTAATATATCCTTATATTTAGGATATTTTTTCATTTCTCTTGCGATCATACTAACATATGTTTTAGTTCTTATAATATGTCCGCCAGTTCCAGCATCACGAGTTTCAATTACTGCAGCCAAATCGCCAATAACACGATTTTGCATCTTCGTTCTTCTTTCCATCTCGTGCTTTACTTGCTCAGAAAGCTCCATTTGAGAATCTAACATACGAGCATTTCTTTGTGTAATACCAACAACTAAAACATCAATTAAGATAATACAAATCCATCTTGGTAAGATGTGATGATATAAAATGACAAACATTCTTTCAGCTGTTGCGGACTCAAATCTTTTTGGAACATCAATATTTTCAATATCCTCAACTTCAATAAGAACCAAATTCTTATCAACTAAACCAAAAAAATAAGAACCATAAATTGCTAAAGGCACAGATATAACTGTGGCAATTAAAACAATAATGAATAGCTTTCTTTTATTACGATACTGGGCAGCCATAATAGGAGGAACAGCTAACAATAATGTTGCATGAAATGATAATACCATTGCCGCAAGTCCAACACCAATATATGAAATAATGATAATTACTAATTTAAAACCACTCCATTCTAATATGGTTGGTTCCTTTTTTAATAATTTATCATGAATATAATATATTAATAAAGGAATTAAGAATAATCCTGCAATAGCTCCGACAGTTGGTCTCATTGACATTTTAGGAACTAAAAATATATCAAGCTCATTTAATACTTCACATACAACTAAAAGTATTAAAATTACAATCATTGCATATATATTATATTTATTAGCTTCTCTATTAGATTTTTTTAATAATTCTTCTCTAGTATTCATGCTAAGCTCCAAATTAAAAAATATATAATAATTTTAACATTATTATGGAAATTATTCAAAAGTAAATTTCATGCCCCAATTCATTCTAATATCATATAATAATTTCATTAGTCTAATTGATTTACAACTTGGATAATTAATTGATTCATTTAATTTCTTATTAATTGAATTTATTACTTCTTTTATTTGATATTCAAATCCATTTATTTCAAACGAATAAACATATTCAATTTCATTATCTTTTATTACTTTAAATCTTTGATTTTGTTGGAAATCAGGAATATATATTGTTCCAAATGAACCATAAATATAAGCTTCTCTTTTTATTTCTTGTCCAATAGATATGATAGATAAAGCTTCTATACCATTTTTATATTTTAGCTTTATTTCACTATAATCATCTGTATTATATTCGTTAATATTATATTTTGATTCAAAATCTAATACATCTTCATCTAAAATCATATCAATAAAGCCTAAATTATAAATACCAATATCAAGTAAAGCACCACCTGCAAGATTAGAATCAAATTTTCTTTTCTTTCTTTCAGGATTAGTATCAAATCCATAGCTTACTTTTATATTTTTAATATCCCCTATTACACCACTTTTTATTAATTCTTTTATCTTTTTATAAGCAGGTAAAAATTCTATCCATAAGGCTTCCATTATGAATAAATTCTTTTCTTTAGCTAAATCATATAATTCTTTAGCTTCTTCTGGATTAGTTGTGAATGGCTTTTCACAAATAACATTTTTACCATTTAATAAGGCTTCTTTAGAATTAATATAATGATAATTGTTAGGTGTAGCAACATAAATAATATCAATATTAGGATCTTTATATAATTCTTCATAGCTTCCATAACATTGTTTAGCGCTATATTTATTACCAAATTCTTTTGCTTTATTTATATCTCTTGAAGCTACTGCGTATAAACATTCATTCATTTCATTTAATGTTTTAGCAAATTTATTAGCTATATTACCTAAACCAATTATTCCAAATTTCATAATAAGACTCCTTAAATAGATTTATGAATCAAAAAAATTATTACCATCATCAGTTATTAATCTTTCAGTTTTTGGATATTCAAAGATTAAAGGATTATCTTTATTCTTCTTTAAATAATCACTAAATTCTTTTGCATACCATTTAGCCATATTTAAATTATGAAGTAAATAATTACCACAATTAATTTCAGTCGCACCTGGAACCTCATCATATTTTTCTACTTCTAAGAATGAATCTAATATTAGTTGATATATTTCCTTTGGCTTTCTATTACCTTTTAAAATTAAATAAAAGCCAGTTAAACATCCCATAGGACCCCAATAAATAATTTCATCTTGCCATTCTTTATTATTTCTTAAATAAGTAGCGATAATATGTTCAAGTGAATGCATCGCAGAAACATCTATTACAGGTTCTTGATTAGGTCTTTTTAATCTTATATCATATGTAGTTACATAATTATTATTAATATTATCAACACGGCTTGTAAATATTCCTGGAACTATATATCTATGATCTACTGAAAAACTTTCTATTAATTTCATAATTATTACCTCGCAAACAAATATACTTTGATTATATCTTAATATTAATAAAATTAAAATAAATTATAGATAATTTAAAAAAATAAAAAATAAGGATGCCCAATGACCCTTATCACCAGATCTGACATATTCTATATATTCGCATCTATTAATTATTCTTTGGACAGTCTTTATTGTTTTATTAATTGACATGGCCATCTCTTCTCTTGTCACATTCGAATTTTTCTTTATAAGTTCAATGATAATAGCTAAATCTCCGTGAGGGACACCGTGAGTGACATCGTGAGGGACATTCTCATTTATATTATTAGATTGCAATTGCGCCACTACATGTGGCATTTTTTTCTTTCATCTGATTTCCATTTTAACCGCGTCGAATTCGACTCCTTTAAAATTATGCTTGTATAAAATAAAAACAGGATCAAATCCTGCTTAATACTTGTTATCTATTTTCTGGCTTATATCCAGGCTTGATATATAATTTATCCATATTAGGCTCTATTTCTTTATCCCATACTTCATTTGCCCAATTAGCTTTTTCTACTTCATTAATCTCTAATGAAACATGAGAAATATCACAACCCATAATTTCAGATACAACCTTCGCTACTTCATTAGCACATCTTTTCTTTTGTTCTTCAGTTCTTCCTGGATAACACTTAATATTAATATGTGGCATTTAAATTTCTCCTTTCTATATTATTTTTTTCTATTAGAAATATTATATTTTCTTACTAAACTTTTTATTTTCATAGATAATCACCATAATACTTTGTTTATATTATAACAAATTAATAATAAAATAATATTCAAAATATGATTTTATTTTTATCCTGCTTAATATATTTATTTGACAAATAGCTCTAGTTAAAAATAAGATTTTTATATAATTTTTTTATGAAAATATTATGAAAATGAAAGCGTTTTTATTTTTTTCTATAAAAGCGTTTACATTGTATTTTATTTATGTTATTATTTGCTTGTCTTAGTTTTAAATTTCATTAAGGAGGAAAGGAAAAAGATGAATAAAATTAAGAAGTTAGTTGTAGGTTTAGTTATAACAGTTGCAATTACGTGTTTATTTTTAATTACAAACATCGCAAATGCTGCTTCTACTTCCTGGAACTTTAAAAACACAGGTTTTAAGTCTCTAGGAACAATTTCATCAACTGTTACAGTTGATAACTTAACTTTAAATGCAACATCTTCAAAGACAATGCAAGTAAAGGCAAATTCTGTTACTGTTAGTGGTACTAGTTACACTTATTGCTTAGCACTAGGTGGTTCTGGGACAACTAGCTATCGTAGTGTAAAAGTTCCTGTATCTGGTGCTTCTACAATTAAAGTAACATTAGATGCTGCAGCAGCTAGAACTCTAGTTGTTGCAAATTCAAGCGGTTCAAAACTAGGTACAGTTGATGCTGGTACATCAGCAGCAACAAAGAGCTTCGATTATAGTGGCTCAAGTGGTTATGTATATTTATATTCTTCTAATAGCAATATAAATCTATACAAAATTCAAGTAGATTCAAAAGATGGTAGCTCAAGCTCATCATCAAGTTCAGGTAGTTCAAGTAGTTCAGGCTCATCATCAAGTTCAGGTAGCTCAACTACAACAACTGTTACAGGTAAGAGTATTACTTTGAATGGTACAAAGTATTCAACTATTCAAGCAGCATTAAATGCGGCTACAAAATCAGGCAATTATACAATTAAGCTTGGTGAAGGCACTTATAATGAATGCTTATACTACAATGGTAGTGGTACAGTAAAAATTCAAGGTCAAACAACATCTTCTTATGGTTCTAAAGTAGTTATTTCTGCTGCAAATTCACAAACATTAAAGAAGTTAACACAAGCAAATACAACTCAAAAAGCTAGATGCTTATTTGAATTTGAAGGTTCTGGTAATCTTATATTAGAAAATATAACATTACAAAACACATTTGTTCGTCCTTCTTCTACTGCAACAGAAACACAAGCTGAAGCTATCGGCTTTGATTCAACTGGTACATTATCAGCTTATAACTGTTCATTTAAATCTCATCAAGATACAGTTAGAACAAGCAGCAAGTGTTGGTTCTATAAGTGCTATGTTGAAGGTGATGTTGATTTCATTTGGTCTGAAAGAACTGGTCGTGTTGCTTTATTCGAATCATGTAAGATTAAGTCTATTTATGATTCAAATACTTCATATCATCAATCATATATTTGTGCTCCAAGAATGGATGTTACATCAACAGCTTCAAAGGGTGTTGTATTCTTAAATTCTTCTATCGAGGCAGATAGTAAAAATCAAACATATCTTGCACGTACACCTTGGTCTTCAGGATATTATAATCAAGTAGCTTATATTAATTGTTCTATATCAAATGTTAAGAATGTTTGGTATGGATCACAAATTTCAACTAATTATGATGTAACAGACATTGGTTGGAAGTTAGATTCAAAGACAGCTTCAAATTTAGGTGTATCTGGTAAGTCATATATTATGAGTGATTCAAAGAAATCTTCTGAATATGGCGATAGAACGAAGATTATGAATAGATATTTTGATACTAATTCAAAATCTTATAAGAACGAATCAAATGGATGGGATTTAAATAGCTTTGCTTCAAATTTAGGATGGATTTCAGGTGGATCATCATCAAGTTCATCTTCTTCTGGTAGCTCTTCAAGTGGATCATCATCTTCAGGAAGTTCTTCAAGCACAACAAGTGGAAATACTATTACAGTAAAGAATGGTGGTACTTCTCTATCTTCAGCAATTTCAAGTGCTAAATCAGGTACTACAATTATCATTGATGGTACAGTTAAGTCAGGTGCAATTAAAGTTCCTTCAGGAGTTAATATTAAGGGTACTAACAATGCAACAATCGACTTCTCACAAACTTCTGGTTCAAGTGGTAGAGGTTTAACATTCAATGGTTCTGGTTCTACAGTTGAATATATAACTGTTAAGAATGCAGCTGATAATGGTATTTATATTGAAGGTTCTAATAATACATTCAGATATGTAAATGCAACAAGCAATCATGATGCTGGTTTCCAAATTTCAAATGGTGGAGCTTACAACAAGTTCTATAACTGTAAGTCTACTTACAATTATGATGCTAAAGGTGAAAACGCTGATGGTTTCGCATGTAAGCTACATTCTGGTGAAGGAAATTACTTCGAAAGCTGTATCGCTGAATACAATTCAGATGATGGTTGGGATTTATATGCAGCACATGGCGTTGTAACATTTGTAAATTGCCAAGCTAACTACAATGGTGAATGCAATGGTATCAAAGGTGATGGTAATGGCTTTAAGTTAGGTGGAGTTGATAACAAGACTTCTGGTCAAGCTGCTCACTTAGACCCATTAAATCATAAGTTAACAAATTGTTCAGCTAAGGGTAACCTAAAGAACGGTTTCGATAGAAATAATCAAAATGGCGTTGTTACAATGACTAAGTGTACTGGTGATTCTAACAAGGGTAAAAACTTCAACTGGCCAGCTTCTGGTAGTCCTTCTGCATTAGGATATAAAGTAACATTCGGTAAGGCTATTATTGATAGCTGTACTTCAAAGAATGGTAAAAACGATATTTCTGGTGCTACATTAAAGGGTAGTTGCTCAGGATTCTAGTCAATAGTTTATAAAAATAAAAAATAAGCTCTGTTCTGTATTGAACAGGGCTTTTTTAATAGTAAATTACATAATTCAAAAATTTTATTGTATAGACATCATTTCATCAATGGATATCAAATGCAAATTATCTTTCTTTAAATCGGTTA
>ODAI011232246.1_pt1 | contig 13287 bp, 10 predicted proteins | sample 1539321 | NCBI WGS metagenome assembly ODAI01 (sample SAMN02144231, study PRJEB22623) | gut metagenome | biome: sheep rumen | host: Ovis aries | place: New Zealand
AAGCGCACGGCTGTAAAAGAGATTATGCAGGAGCTGGTACTCTCCTGTGGAGTAACACTGCCTCAAGACCTGGCGGACAGCATACAGAGTCTGGACGATGAGCAACAAGAAGCACCGAGGGTGGTGGTGAACAATCCGACATTCAACGGAGCGATGTATGATATAAGTAATAATAAGGAAGTGAGGCTATGACAAGCATAGAGGAAAAGCTGAAAGAGAAGGTGGGAGTGACCTTCAATGGCAGCGTCACCTTCAACGGTCCGATGTTTGACATTCACGACAACCAGCAAGTGACGGTGGTCAGCGAATTGCCGAAGGGAGAAGAAGCAAAGAAAGCCTCGCAGACTTCGACAATCCCATCCGAGCTGGACAATGACAGGGCTCGCAACATATTGCAGAGGTTTGTTGATGCCGGCATGCTTGATGGGCAGTTTCAGCCACTTGTCTCTCGTGCACAGGCAGCCCTTATCGCTGATGCTGTCTCCATGCAACTTAACATTGTAAAGAAATGGAAGGTGTTTGAATCGTTGTGGAAACGAAAAAATATTCGTAATGACTACAACAAGGCATTTAGTCAAGCTACAGTCCATAAGTACTTAACAAAAATTAACTCTATTGTAAACGGCTAATTTATAAGGTTTTAGCCTTAACCCGTACCTCCTACGCGTACCTCCTCGCGTAGGAGGTTTTTTTTGTATATACCCATACCTTTGCGTCAGCCAAACGAGGAGAAGGGCCCCTCCGTTCGTGAGGCACACGAACATTAAATTTATAAGGAGTTACAAAATGAAAGATTTAATCAACAACACAGAGAGAATGACATCCATCGAGATTGCAGAGGTGACTGGTAAACAACACAAAGACGTGATGAGAGCTATCAGAAACATGGAGCCAGCATGGGAGAAAATATGTGGGCGCAAATTTGCGCTCAAGCAAAGAACCATCAGTCAGCATGGGAGAAAATATCTGGGCTGAAATTTCAGCTGAGATCGAGAACCATCAGTCAGCATGGGAGAAAATATGTGGGCGCAAATTTGCGCTGACATCGAGAACCATCAGTCTGCATGGGAGAAAATTACTCAGGGAAAATTTTACCTCAGTACATAAAATCTGTGAGAGACCTATGAACTACTACATTTCTGTGCTGCCATCAACGGCGGTGAGTGCAAGAGATTTGACCGACCTCGCATACAAAATCATAGACCTTCATGGCGAGGAGGAACTACAGGTGGACAAGTACGTCAGGGACATGATTCCCAAGGCGGAATTGGATTTTAACCCCATAGGGATATAAAGCGTCCAAAGCGTCCAACGTCCAACGTCCAATAAAACTAAAAAAATAGCAATCGAAAATCAAAAAAAAGAAGAGGGTACGTCAATCTGACCGTACCCTCTTCCTTTAGTAGTTGAGTAGCCTCCTCATCTCCTCTCTTACCTCATCCCGCACTTGATGCGGGATTTTATCTCCTCATCTCCTCATAAAGTATCATATTTTGCAATATAGATATGACAAAGTGATACTTTGTAGTCGAATTTGCATGAAATCCGACAAGAAAGTATCAGTATTTCTTACTTTGAAGTTTTCAGTTTGCGTATTTTTCTATACCTTTGCAAACAATTGCGTGAAAACTAATTGCTAATCAAAGAACTACGACAACTACAATAAAACCAAATATCAAGAACTCAAACAAAAAAGTATACAAATGAACTGTAAACTAACTAATCTAAAGACGTTGCACACAAATCGATGGCAACAGGATGACACCCCATGTTTCGTACCATTCCCTAATCAATCCCTAAAGTACTGGATAACTACGCTTATGCTCGCTATGATGAGTATCGTAGGGGCGTGGGGACAAATTAATGTTGAATATGACGTGGTAAATGACTATTTGGATTATCAACATAAAGTGACAGGCAAAACAGATTGGAGTAATTCTACATGTAATGTAACATTGAAAAATAGAACGTTTACAGGTGGGGAGTGGAATGGCATTTGTCTTCCATTCAGTGCCGATAAATCAGTTCTTGATGCTACATTCGGAGCTGGTAATTATGAAATACAACAATTAGTTAGTGAAACAGATGGAAATTTCGTTTTTGAAAAGATGACATCACCATCGATATCAGCCGCAACACCATATCTCATCAAAACCATAACCACTGTTGCAGAGCCCGTCTTTAATGGTGTAACTTCTGTCGAAAATTTCGATGACTCGAATTATTTCCAACATCCAAATAGCTCTAATGCGTTCTCTTTTAGAGGTTTTTACTTCAAAAAAGGTGTAACCAACATGTATGGAAGTAATGATGGTCACAATTGCTATTTAATAACAGCCTCTGGCACATTGAAAAGTCCTAAGGACAATTGGACTCAGGATACATATATGGGATCATTGGCATATATTTATGTTGATGATAAAAACAACATACCAACAATTCAGATAGAAGGAACGGGTGGTGGCGGCGACACTCCTGTTGATCCTTCCACAATGACATTACAGCAAAAGATAGAAGCTCGAATGCAGTTGACTGATGCTCCAACAATCTATATTGAACTACCAGATCAGGGGAGCACTTCACTAGATGATTATTTGTATAAAATCCGTGGTGATGCAACCACTGCAGCCGACGCACCTTACCGCAGAGCAAGCATAAAGGTTGTGGCTACGGACGATACTACAAGTCCACACTACATGGAGTCTTTCGAGGAAGATGCTGACCATTTGGAAATAAAAGTTCGAGGTAATTCTACAGCCCTACAGGGAGTAAGTGATGCAAAGCGTGCATATCGTCTTAAATTCGCTAAGAAAGATAAGATTACAGGTAAGAACTTCAAACATGATATGATTAATGGAGGCTATAGTAAACGCAACTGGACTTTGCTTGCTAATGCCTTTGACCACTCACTTATTCGTAATGCACTTACATGTGAGTTAGGTAAGATAGTTGGTATGCCATTCAATCCTGGATATAAGTTTGTAGATCTTGTTATAAACAATGAATACCGTGGGACCTATCAAGTCTCAGACCATTGTGAGGCTGACGCTGATCGTATCAACATAGATGAAGCTACCGGATGGTATTTGGAATTTCAAGGTAATCCAGGTATGTTAGATTACCCTATGTGCTTGCAACTTGCTGGTCCAACTATGTTAAATGTTAATAATCCCGAACCCGAGGACGAGACTGTCGAAGAACAAAGAAATGCGATCCTTAACGTTGTAGAAGATTGGATTACTAACAAATGGAAAAAAGGATTTGGTAAGGGCTTTACTAATCCTGAAAGTGGGTGGAGAGCATATAACGATGAGGAAACTTTGTTGAAATTCTGGATTATTACGGAAATTACGGGAGACTATGATGGTATGATGTCCGTAAAGGCATATCGTGAGGCTGACGGAAAACTCTGCTGGGGACCTATATGGGATAAAGATCTTGCATATGGAAACTTTTCTACTATGAAAGACCCAAAAGGCACGTTGGTTTCTAATTTAGGTGCAAATGGTTCAAGTGTTAGATATTACTTTACAGATATTTTTGGTAAGGATCCAGAGTTCACTAGCAAGTTGAAAGCTAAAATGGACGAATTGGTTTCTAATGGTATAGTTAGCACTTTGTGCTCAAAAATAGATCAGCTTTCCACATTAGTAAAGAATACAAACGTTTATAATTCTGAAAGATGGGGATATAAACAGCGTAGTATGGAAGAATACCATGGTGGTGTTTCTGGATATGACAATCTTGATAAATATAAACAACAGTTAAAAGATTGGATAACAGATAGAGTTGCTTTTGTTCAAGAAGAAATTGATAAACTTGCAGTTGCTGCAAACACTATAGTAGGTGATGTTGTATATGATGTTGCTGAGACACAGAGTGAAAATGCAGAAGGAACGGATGCGTTATATAAGGAAAGTAATTCTGATAAACTTCTTAATATTACATTGAAAAACAGATCTTTTGCTGCTAACGAATGGAGCTCAATCTCACTTCCGTTCTCAGTTGACGAAGAACAAATGAAGACGATTTTCGGAACAACATACGACATCAAGACCTTTACAGGTGTAACGGATGACGGAACAAAGATGATCTTTGAGACCCCTGAAGACAAATCCATAAAGGCAGGAATGCCATACATTATTAAGCCATCACAAGCAGTAGCAGATAATACCATATTTAATAAGGTCATCTTCTCTTGCTATCCAGACTATATTAGTACAGTAAATCCGAATGGCGAGAGTATTACTTTCGGAAACTATACTCTGACATCATCTATTTATAACGCATATCTCCCAAACAAAAACCTTATTGGTAATGATGGCAAAACCTTGACTGCAACTGATGGCAGTAAACCCTATAATGGCTCTATTGTGTACGTGACAGTTGCCGATGGTGCAGCAGCTCCAACTATACAGTTTGGCCGTACCGTTCGCACCCAACTCACTAACCTGCCAACCATCTACATAGACACAAAGGATGGTGCAGAGATACAACCGAGCACAGGTGATTATGTACAAGCGGCTATAGAAGTGATAGATGCTAATAACAACCTAACTCCATTTACTGAGACAGAAGAGTTTTTACAGGTACGCGGTCGAGGTAAAGCTGAATGGAAAGTAGCAAATGGTAAAAAATCATATAGGCTGAAGTTCGCCAAGAAACATAAGTATGACCTTACTGGTGCAGGCTATTCTAAGCGTAACTGGATTCTTGCTGCTAATGCTGCTGACGAGAGTATGATAAAGAACGCCTTGACAAAGAAATTAGGTGATGCAGTAGGACTGCCATTTACACCTAACACATGCTTTGTAGACCTTGTTGTCAACGGCAAGTATCTTGGAACATACACAGCAATGGACTATGTAGAGGCAGACCGTGAGAACGGAGTCTCCAAACGTGTTGATGCTGACGAGAAGACAGGATGGCTGATAGAAATGATGAATGAAGAGGGAGTAGACAAGACGGGTGATGTTTATGTTGCAGGAACAAACTATACTTCACCATGGGTTGTAATTAAGAATCCAGAACCAAGTTATGACGAAGCAACTGCGACTCCAGAAGAAATTGCGACAGCCAAGAATGCGGTAACAACTCCTGTACAAACCTTTATCAATAATCTTTGGACTTCGCCAGAGACTTATGTTGACAAGACAACACTCGTAAACTGGTATATCGCCAGCGAGATTCTTGGCGGTACTACGACATTAAGTAGCGTTTATGCATATAAGGATGCAGAAGATACGCAGTTGAAGTTCGGTCCGCTATGGGGTAATGAGCTTGCTTGGCAAAACTCTGCTATGACAGACTTAGATAATAATGAAACTAAGGATGGACTGATTGTCAATTCTGCTGCAGAGTCTGCTCTGCGAAATAAGCTGCAGAGTCTATGGAATGAGTCATGGTTTACTTCGCTTGTAGCATCTCGTTGGCTTGTTGTTAAGAACGGTCTTGCCGATGCTTTAAAGACAGAGGCAGACGAATTGAAAACAACAATCAGCGCCTCGTGGACTAAAAACTATACTACTACAGAGTCAGATGGCGCTGGGTGGACAGCAACAGGAACGCTCGAGAATGATGTAAATACAATCAAAACTTATATTGACAAACGTATAGCATATCTTGATAAGAAGTTCTTACTGGCTGCTTCTGATTTGGAATATGACGTAACCTTGGAGGATGCTTTGACTGCATACGCTGGATTTAACAATCGTACCGTAAACGTTACATTGAAGAATCGTGGTACTATTTGGGGTAATGAATGGAATGCTATCTGCCTGCCATTCAGCTTGACTGATGAACAACTAACTGCTGTTTTTGGTACAGGTTATCAGTTAAAATCATTTAAGGATGTAACAGAGGGCGAAACATTTAATACTTTTGACTTTAATGAAACGCAAACAACTCTTGACGCTGGTGTGCCTTATATCATCAAGCCAACAGCTAATGTTACAAATCTGACATTCAATAATGTCACGCTGAATCTTTCTGAAGATAAGAGTGTCGTAGAAAAGACAAGTGATTTGAGCAATACTTTCAAGTTCACTGGTACATTGCAACCTTACAAGATGGCTGATGACGGAACGGACTGGTTCATAGGTCGCAATAACAAAGCATATAAGAGTAATGGCACTCTGCATGCATGTCGTGCTTATTTCACCATGCCTTCAGTCTCTGCTGCGGCAAAGAAGTTCTCGTTTGACTTCGATGATATCACGGGTGTTGAACATGTGTTCATTGGTGATACCGTAGTAGGAAACGTAAAGATATACAATTTGAATGGTCAGGTGGTTGGTACAAACTTAGATGCTCTACCAAATGGAATATATGTTGTAAACGGAAAGAAGATTATTAAGTAAAAAAAAGACATAGCAATATTATGAAAGAACAATATATACGCCCCACAATATATGCGATAGAGATTGAACGTTTGATGGATGGCGAGATAACTCCTGGTGGCGGATCGATTCAATCCAACCCGAATACAGCAAAGGGATACGACATACCATTTGACAATACTTTTTTCGCGGATAATATAGAGGAGAGTGAGGACGAATTTGGAGGAACACTGAAGAAGGCAATAGAGAAAGCCCACTATAATGTGTGGGAGGAGGAATTTTAGTTCATAGTTCATAGTGCATAGTGCATAGTTCATAGTGCATAGTGCATAGTTCATAGTGCATAGTTCATAGTGCATAGTTCATAGTTCATAGTGCATAGTTCATAGTGCATAGTTCATAGTTCATAGTTCATAGTTCATAGTTTAAAGATTAAAAGGGGTGATATCTGTAGAGAATCTGAAAGTGGAGTTTGGCGTAAAGCCGCTGTTCGAGGATGCCAGCTTTGTCATTAACGACAAGGACAGGATTGCTCTTGTGGGTAAGAATGGAGCGGGAAAGTCGACAATGCTGAAGATCCTCTGCGGACAACAACGTCCTACGGCGGGTACGGTGGCAATACCTAATGAAGCCACAATAGGCTATCTGCCACAGGTGATGAAGCTGTCTGACGATACCACCGTAATCGAGGAGACACGCAAGGCTTTTGCCGACCGGACTCGACAGAAGGAACGACTCGACAGCATGGAGCGCGAGATGGGCGAGCGTACAGACTATGAAAGCGACGAATATATGGCGCTGGTGGAGCGGTTCACTCATGAACATGAACGCTACATGATGATGGGTGGCGAGAACTATGAGGCTGCTATCGAACGGACTCTTATAGGACTGGGATTTCTTCGTACAGATTTCGACCGGCCAACGAGCGAGTTCTCGGGTGGATGGCGTATGCGTATCGAGCTGGCAAAGATACTTCTCCAAAGTCCTGACGTGCTACTTCTTGATGAGCCTACCAACCATCTTGACATTGAGTCGATACAATGGTTGGAACAATTCCTCGCCCAGTCGGCTAAGGCGGTTGTGCTGGTAAGTCATGACCGTGCCTTTATAAATAATGTGACTAATCGTACTCTGGAGATTTCATGCGGAAGGGTGATCGACTATAAGGTGAACTATGACAAGTATGTGGTGCTGCGTGCAGAACGACGGGAGCAACAACTGCGTGCATACGAAAACCAGCAGAAGGAGATTGCCGACATGAAGGCATTCATAGAGCGTTTTCGCTATCAGGCAACAAAAGCTGTTCAGGTACAACAGAAGATAAAACAACTGGAGAAGATAGTCCCGATAGAGATTGACGAGGTAGACAACTCGGCTCTGCGACTGAAGTTTCCTCCTTGTCTGCGTAGTGGTGACTATCCCGTGATATGTGATGAGGTGGGGAAGACTTATGGAAGTCATACGGTTTTTTCACATGCGAACCTCACCATAAAGCGAGGAGAGAAGGTGGCGTTTGTCGGAAGAAACGGAGAGGGAAAGACCACTCTCGTTAAATGTATCATGGGCGAGATACCCTATGATGGCAGTCTGAAGATTGGACATAACGTTCAAATCGGCTATTTCGCCCAAAACCAAGCACAACTATTGGACGAGAACCTCACGGTATTCCAGACTATTGACAATGTGGCACGAGGCGAGATACGCTTGCGTATCAACGATATTCTCGGTGCATTTATGTTTGGTGGAGAAGAGTCAGAGAAGAAAGTGAAGGTGCTAAGTGGTGGCGAACGCAGCAGACTGGCGATGATACGTCTGCTACTCGAACCCGTAAACTTCCTAATTCTCGATGAGCCAACCAATCATCTTGATATGACTTCGAAGGATGTGTTGAAGGAGGCTATTCGTGCTTTTGACGGAACGGCAATTATCGTAAGTCACGACCGCGACTTTCTCGACGGCTTGGTGGATAAGGTATACGAGTTTGGAGGAGGAAAGGTGAGAGAATATATTGGAGGAATATATGACTGGATAGAGAGAGGAGACTCACCCCAACAAAATACTCAGAATATCAGGAACACACAAAGTAATCAGGAATCTCATACTCATATAGATTCTACAAAAGGTGCTACCTCGTATGCCGAACGTAAGGAACAGCAGAAGAAGCTACGCAAGGCTGAGAAGGCTGTCAAAGAGTGTGAGGAACGTATTACCAAGATGGAGGCTCGTATAAAGGAACTCGACACTCTCCTGTGCAAGCCCGAGCATGCTGCCGACATGGTGCTCATTACCGAATATACAGACATCAAGCGTAAACTTGACGAAGAAAACAACAATTGGATGCAGCTCTCGGAGCGGTTAGAGGAGCTCCATTTCTAAATTTTCTTTGACCAAAGGTGTAATAATCCTCTTGCTTGTCTGTCATATGAGCAGATATGGAAGATAGAGAACTTGTTCATGAAGTCTTGCAGAATGGCAACAAAAGGTATTTCGCCGAGATTGTCAGCCGATATTCGGGAAAGGTTTTCTCGAAAGCAATAGGCATAGTCAAGAACGAAGAACTGGCAAAGGAGGTTACACAGCAAACCTTCATAAAGGCATATTCCCGTCTGCAATATTGGCGATCCGACAAGTTGGGACCTTGGTTGATTACTATCGCCATGCATACAGCTCTTAGTGAACTGGAAAAAACGAAGAAAACAACCACACTACCTGAGATAGACATTTCTACAGAGAATGACGACTTCGCAGAGCGTGAGGCTCTTCTGCAGAGAATGGAACAGGCTTTGTCTATGCTATCAGAACAAGATCGCATCATTATACAGCTACATTATTATAAACAAATGAAAACAGACAAGATAGCACATTCAATGGGCATGTCTCAGGCGAATGTGTTAGTTCGTCTGCATCGTATTCGTGAACGCTTGAGAAAGGAGATTCAATATGGAAGAAATGAATAGTAGAATCACCGATCAAATGCTCGATGAATTGATAACCACTTCACTTCATCGTCAGCAAATAGTAGAAGACATCAGTCAAGACGTGATGAAGGAACTTGACAGCTCGACACATCGTGCCTGGCTGAGAAAGTGGGGTAGAATTGCTGCCTTTTCGTTTGGTATACCCATGGTGTTATTAACTTTTGGATGGCTGCTCTATTCTTTCTTGTCGCATCAAAGCAAAATGTCTGTCTATTACCTGTGTTTGATTATTCCTGTGGTAGTAATGATATATGTTGTTAAGAAAATTCTGGAAAAATTTTCTGTTGAACGAACGTAATAATCTGTCAAGGACAATGTCTTAAAGATGTAAATCAAAACGGACCGTTAAGATATAATGTATAACCTATAAAAAATGAAATGATATGATAGAAGAATTAACAGGCATGGTTGCAATAATTTGTTCACTTGGCATCCCAGTTATAGCCATTATCTGTGTAACGATTAAAAGCATTAAAAAACGTAATGCGGAGAAGGAAATTCGTAAACTAATAATCGAGAACAATACGGATATAGAGGTAGCTAAACAACTTATCGACGAACCTGAAAGAAAGACAAATAAATACGTGGCGTTGCGATGGTCATGCGTACTCATCGGTATGGGTTTTGGTGCACTGGCAAATTTCTTGCTTGGTGTGACACCAACAGACAACATTTATTTCTGGTTTATTGTTGCCTTTGGTGTAGGACTCGGCTTGCTCACTTCGTTTGTTGTCGAACTAAAGTTGCAGATGAATCAAAATAAAGGGCTAACAGATATAGAGGAAGACTAAATTTTCTCAACTCTTTATAATCCAGTAATAAGGAAGTTGTATGTGGGAAGAACAAAATAAATTAAAATTTGTTTTGTTCTTCCTTCTATTTGCACTACCTTTGCAAGATATTCTTTATAATAACATAACAATAAGTAGAAATATATGAAGATGAGACAAGTAATTCCGATGATGCTGATGGCTGCCGCACCTGTGGCAGGATTGGCACAAAACAAGTCGGGAATCAAGGTGGAGAACCTTGACAAGAGTGTGAAGCCACAAGAGGACTTCTACATGTTTGCTACTGGCGGATGGCAAAAACTTAACCCTCTGCCTGCGGCTTATTCACGCTTTGGCAGTTTCGACCAGTTGCAGGAAGATAACAACAAGCGCATCAACAGCATTCTGGACGAACTGAAGAAGAAGACCTTTAAGGACGGAACGACGGAGAGGAAACTATCTGACTTCTACAAACTGGCTATGGATAGCGCCCGTCGTAACAATGAGGGTATCGCTCCCGTGAAACCATATCTCGACGAGATAGAGGCTGCTAAAAGTAAAGTAGAACTGCAGAAGTTGCAGGAAAAATATGCTGTGTATGGATGGGGTGTACCTTTCGGCTCGTACTTTGGTGCCGATGAGAAGAATGTGACGATGAATATATATAACATCTCACAGGGAGGACTGACGCTGGGTCAAAAGGATTATTATCTGAATAACGACGAGGCAACGGTCGCCATACGCGAGGCATACAAGGAGTTTATTCCACGCATGTTCCAGTTGTTCGGCTTTACACAAGAACAGGCAGAGGCAAAGCGTGACGCAATCTTCCGTTTTGAAACAGCGTTAGCCCTTATCTCAAAGAGTCGTACCGAACTGCGCGACCCAGAAGCCAACTATAACAAAATGACCCTAAAGGAGTTTCAGTCAAATTATCCTAACATACCATTGGAGACGATGGCAAATGCCGAGGGTGTGAAGAGTGAATACATACAGGAGATGATCGTAGGTCAGCCTTCATTTATGGCAGGTGCTGACAAACTGATTGCCTCAATGACAGCCGACGATCTCAAGGCATATATAGAATGGGATCTGATCATGGGAGCATCAGGATATCTCACGGATGAGATACGGGAGGCTCGCTTCGACTTCTTCGGAAAGACCATGTCTGGCAGAAAAGAGGACTATCCACTTTGGCGACGTGCCACCAACCAGGTGCAGAGCGCAATGGGCGAGGCTCTCGGCAAGATGTATTGCGACCGTTATTTCCCGGCTACCTCAAAGAAGATTATGGAGCAGCTGGTAAAGAATCTGCAGATATCACTCGGTGAGCGTATCGACGCACAGACTTGGATGAGCGACTCTACTAAAGCCAATGCACACAAGAAACTCTCAACATTCTATGTAAAGATAGGCTATCCCAACAAATGGAAGGATTATTCTAAACTCAACATAGACCCAAAGAAGAGTTTCTTTGAAAACATTCTTGCTACTCGTCAATGGAAATCAGCTGTGCACATTGAGGAGAAAGCTGGCAAACCAGTAGACAGAGATGAGTGGTATATGACACCACAAACCGTGAATGCATACTACAATCCTACCACCAATGAGATATGTTTCCCTGCGGGCATTCTACAATATCCATTCTTCGACCCGAAGGCTGACGAGGCTTTCAACTATGGTGCGATAGGAGTAGTGATAGGTCATGAAATGACTCACGGATTCGACGATCAGGGCAGAAAGTATGATGCTGACGGAAATATGCACGACTGGTGGACTGCCGATGATGCTAAAGGTTTCGAAGAACGCGCCAACATGTATGCAGACTTCTTCAGCAATATCAACGTTTTGCCTGACCTGAAAGCCAATGGTAAACTAACTCTCGGTGAGAACCTTGCCGACCACGGAGGTTTGCAGGTAGCTTGGTATGCCTACAAGAATGCGACTGCAAATAAGAAAGCAAAGACCATAGACGGATTTACTCCCGATCAGCGATTCTTCCTGGCATATGCAGGAGTTTGGGGACAAAACATCACAGAGAAAGAGATACGTAATAGAGTGAAGAATGACCCGCACTCAACTGGTGAATGGAGAGTCAACGGAGCACTTCCACATGTCGATATGTGGTATGATGCGTTCGGAGTAAAAGAGGGTGATAAGATGTTTATCCCCAAGGAACAGCGACTCGAACTTTGGTAAGAACAAAACTCCTCAACTATTAAAGTTGGGGAGTTTTCTTTGTCATCTCAATCTATTTAGTTACTTTTGCACACAAAATATTCTGAAAAGAATTTGAGAGAAAGGAAAAATAATGCCATTAAGACTTCCAGATAAACTGCCAGCAATCGATTTGCTGAAAAAAGAGAACATCTTCGTGATGGATGCTACACGTGCTCACGCTCAGGACATCCGTCCGTTGAAGATTGCTATTCTCAATCTAATGCCATTGAAGATTACTACTGAGACTGACCTTATACGTCTGCTCTCAAATACTCCGTTACAGTTAGAGATAGACTTCATGAAGCTGAAGAGTCATACTCCAAAGAACACACCCATCGAGCACATGATGATGTTCTATCGTGACTTTGAGAACATGAAGAAGGAAAACTACGACGGAATGATAATAACAGGTGCTCCTGTTGAGACTCTGCAGTTTGAAGATGTGTCGTATTGGGAGGAGATAACCCAGATATTCGACTGGGCACACACACATGTCACCTCTACATTATATATATGTTGGGCTGCGCAGGCTGGACTCTATTATCATTATGGAGTACCAAAGTATCCGCTTGACAAGAAAATGTTTGGTATCTTCAAACAATATCCCACAGACCCAATGCTTCCAATCTTCCGTGGTTTTGACGATTGCTTTGCAATGCCACACAGTCGACATACGGAGTTGCATCGTAAGGATATTACCGACAGAAAAGGGCTTACACTTATTGCGGAGTCACCAGAAAGCGGTGTGGGCATCGTTATGGCGCGCGATGGTAGGGAGTTTTTTGTCACAGGACACATGGAGTACTCACCCGACACACTTGACAAAGAGTATCGACGCGACATAGGAAAGCGGAATGATGTGGACATGCCAAAAAACTATTATCTTGATGACGACCCATCAAATGGTCCGGTGGTGACTTGGCGAGGACATGCCAACTTGTTCTTTTCTAACTGGATAAACTACTACGTATACCAGACTAC
>ODAI014561147.1_pt1 | contig 13287 bp, 9 predicted proteins | sample 1539321 | NCBI WGS metagenome assembly ODAI01 (sample SAMN02144231, study PRJEB22623) | gut metagenome | biome: sheep rumen | host: Ovis aries | place: New Zealand
CCCTTACAGGGCGCAACTACATACAACATCAAAAACCCAGGGCGTTGCCCTGGGCTATAGGAAGGTTGCCCCTTCGGGGCGCACTTGCTAAAGTTGAATCGAGAATAATTGAACCTCAAAATCATAGATTCATCCGCAATTTCAATTCAATGATATGACAACATACAATTTTGACCAACCGACAGAACGTCGCCACACCAATTCCTACAAGTGGGACTCCCCTCAAGACGGGGTGTTGCCCATGTGGGTGGCCGACATGGATTTCAAGACGGCTCCAGCAGTGATAGAAGCCTTGCGCAAAAGAGTGGAACATGGTATTTTCGGTTATACCAAGGTGCCAGACGAGTTTTACCAAGCCATCATCTCATGGTTCTCGCGTCGTCATGAATGGACAATCGAGAAAGACTGGATTCTCTACACCAGCGGTGTCGTTCCAGCCGTTTCCGCCATCATCAAGGGGCTCACAAAGCCTGGTGATGCCGTGCTGATCCAGACACCTGTCTATAACTGCTTCTTCTCCTCCATCCGCAACAACGGCTGCACTGTGGCTGAGAACAAACTCATCTACCAGGACAATACCTACACCATTGACTTTGAGGATTTTGAGCGTCAGTGCGCACGCGAAGACGTGAAACTCTTCTTGCTCTGCAGTCCCCACAATCCCGCAGGCAGGATCTGGAGTCAGGCAGAATTGCAGAAGATGGGCAATATCTGCATCCGCCACAATGTGATGATTCTCAGCGACGAGATCCATTGTGAGTTGGCCATGCCAGGCAGTCATTTCATACCTATGGCTTCCGTCTCCGAGGAGATCCAGCACAACTGCGTCACTTGTGTCTCTCCCAGCAAGGCGTTCAATATCGCCGGACTGCAGATCTCCGTCATCGTCGCAGAAAATGCTGAATGGAAGGCCAAGATCGACAAGGCACTCAACATCAACGAGGTGTGCGATGTCAATCCCTTCGGCGTGCTGGCCCTTATCGCCGCTTACAACGAAGGTGAGCAATGGCTCGATGCCTTGTGTAGTTATATCTACGACAACTACAAGGCCCTCTGCGCCTTCTTCCATGAGCACATGCCTTATATTCCCATCACCAAACTCGAAGGCACCTACTTGGTGTGGGCGGATTGCAGCAGTCTGGGCACATCGGATGCCATCACCGAGTTGCTGGAGCGTGAGGGCAAAGTGCTGGTCAACTCTGGCACCATGTATGGCGCTGACGACAAGGACGGTTTCATCCGCATCAATATAGCCTGCCAGCGCGAGCGCATGATGGAAGGTCTGCGCCGCATTCATGCCGTTTTTAAAAGGGAGTAGAAATGGGAGTAGAATAGGGAGTTAAAATGGGAGTAGAATAGGGAGTTAAAAAGGGAGTAGAATAGGAAGTTAAAATGGGAGTTAAAAAGGGAGTAGAAGTGTGGGATGCGACGTTTTGCGTCCGCTATGATTTGGACGCGACACGTCGCGTCCCTACAAATTGATCATCTTTTTTATGTTGAAGCGGAAAGAATCCAATATGTTGTTGGCGATGATCCGCAGCGGTCAGTCCATGACCCTGCGGCAACAGATCACGCTGACCCTGCTCTTGAGCCTCCCCTCGATGCTTGCGCAGGTCACCCATATCCTCATGCAGTATATCGATGCGTCGATGGTGGGTGGGCTTGGGGCTCAGGCCACTGCCTCCATCGGACTGGTCTCCACCACGATATGGCTTTTTGGCGGCATGGTTTCCGCTTCATCCTCTGGTTTCTCCGTGCAAGTGGCCCACAGCATTGGCGCCAACGACTTGTCCAAGGCACGCGACATCTTCCGGCAGTCCATCTCCGCCACCATGATCTTCTGCCTCATGCTCACCTGCCTCGGCGCCGCCATCACCCCCTCCCTTCCCCATTGGCTTGGCGGAGGGGATGACATCGTGGCCGATGCTTCCCGCTATTTCCTCATCTTCATCTTGTGTATGCCTGCCTTGCAGATCGACCACCTCTGCGCGTCGATGCTGCGATGCAGTGGCAATATGTTCATCCCGAGCATGCTCAACATCATGATGTGTGTGCTCGACGTGATTTTCAATTTCCTTTTCATCTTCCCTACGCGCGACATCTCACTCTTAGGCTTGCAGTTCACCATGCCAGGAGCTGGACTCGGGGTGGTGGGTGCAGCCCTTGGCACCGCCGTGGCAGAGTGGATCACCGCACTGCTCATGGCTTATTTCGCCATCGTACGTTCGCCTGAACTGTCACTGACCCAGGAGAAAGGCTCTTTCCGTCCCACCTCGCGCATCATCAACAGAGCCCTGCATATAGGAGTGCCTATGGGTTGCCAGCACATCATCATGTGTGGAGCACAGATCACCAGCACCATCATTGTGGCACCTCTCGGTACATGTGCCATTGCCGCCAATTCCCTGGCTGTCACCGCCGAGAGCATCTGTTATATGCCGGGTTATGGCATCGGTGAGGCTGCCACCACGTTGGTGGGTCAGAGCATAGGTGCTGGTCGCAAGGAACTCACCTGGCGTTTCTCCAAGATTACCTTGGCCCTGGGAATGGGCATCATGACCTTGATGGGAGTGGTGATGTTCTTTGCCGCGCCCTACATGATGGCTATCATGACCCCTGTGGAGGAGGTGCGGCACTTGGGCACCATGGCTTTGCGCATCGAAGCCTTCGCCGAACCCATGTTCGCCGCCTCAATCGTGTGCTACGGTATCTTCGTGGGTGCTGGCGACACAATGATTCCAGCCGTGATGAACCTGAGCAGCATCTGGTTGGTGAGAATCTCTCTGGCAGCCCTTCTCACCCCCCGATTGGGATTGAACGGCGCCTGGATAGCCATGTGTGTGGAATTGTGTGTGCGAGGTGCTATTTTCCTCATCCGACTGAGGCGCGGAAAGTGGCTCAACCGACAAACGAGTCTCTAAGCACCAAAAGAGACTCAGGACCCATATTGAAAATCAAATCCACAATCGACAGATTGGGCAGAAAGCCATGTTTGTGTTGGAACACCTGGTAATAGGGTGTGGCCACAAACTCCTTGTCGGCTGAAAAGTCGTGCTTGGGATGGATGGAGGGGCGGAAGTCCATTGACCATTGGCCATTGAACATTGACCATTGGGCATTGATCATTGACCATTGGCTTCGCCTAAAATGCTCATGCTCGGCAGAGCTCAAGCAAGCTTGGCTCTGCTCTTGCGCAATCGCATTTTTGAGCATTGGACATTGGGCATTGGGTTGGTAGGATGGAGTGCGTTGGATGTTGGGTTGGAGGTCGATCAATTCACAGCATTTCTCCACCAACGCCTCGTTGAAGTCGATGAGGAACGACCATTTCCGCTCGTAGAAAGGACGGAAATCGTCTTGGTAGTATTCAAAGAAAGGGCTGGTCAGGTAGCTTGACTCCAGAGCGTGCCAATGGATGGTGCGCCAATGGTTGTGGTCGCTGATGCGGATGTCCTTCATCAGGCACTTGCCTTCCGTGGTTTTCTCCACGGGCAAAGACAAGGGAAGCGGACCGTTGGGCGAATCGATGATACATCGGTTGCGGTAGGTCTGCTTCTCGTAGTTGTCGTACTGCTCCACCCACACCCGTTCGTAGCCATAGAGTTTGGTGAACCACTCCACTGGCGGCAGGTAGCAAGAGGTGAGCAGACAGTCCATTTTTGGGTTTTTACTTGATGTTATCGACCATGCGGAAGAGTCGGCTCCATCGGATGCGGCTCTTGGGGTTGGCGTCGGGACTGATGGAGAGCCAGATGAAGATAGGTTTGCCCACGATGTGGTCCTCTGGCACGAAGCCCCAGTAGCGGCTGTCGGCGCTGTTGTGCCGGTTGTCGCCCTGCATCCAGTAATAATCCATCTTGAAGGTATATTGTGTGGTTTCTTTCCCGTTGATGTAGATTTTGCCGTTCTTCACCTCCAGGTCGTTGCCCTCATAGACTTTGATGGGGCGTTCGTAGATGGCGATGTTCTCCATGGTCAGGTCGAGTGTCTTTCCCTTGGCAGGAATCCATATCGGGCCGTAGTTGTCGCGTGTCCATCCCGTGTAGTAGTCCAGTGGATAGAGGTTGCCGTGCCAGCCGTCGATGACGGGGACAATGCTGTCGATGAGTTCAGTGTGGCTGACTAATGCGTTGTAGGCCGCTTGGGTCAGTGGCATACCGTCGTCGCGTCGCATGATGGCGTTGCGGTCCTCGTCGCTGATGCCCAGTTCATTGCAAAGGTCATCGGGAAGGATTTGACCGCCACGGGTATAGACGAAGTAGTTGTACTGCACGTTGTCGGGTTCCTTGTTGGCCTTGCCGTCGAGATAGATCACCTTGTTGCGGATCTGCAAGGTCTGTCCGGGAAGACCCACGCAGCGTTTCACGTAGTTCTCGCGACGATCCACGGGGCGTGAGGTGATGTCGCCGAATCGGAAGTTGTCGTTTGCCACCACTTGTTTGCCCTTCTGGTAGATTTTCTGCCAGAGGCGCATCTGGTCCTCGGTGGAGAGTCCCTGCAGGGAAGGCATCTCACCTGTTTCGTTGTAGATCATCTCGCTGCCGTAGCTGTAGCAGAGGTCGTAGAAGTCGTTGCCGTAGTTGGTAGCCACTGTGTCGCCAGCGGGGTAGTTGAACACCACGATGTCGTTCAGTTGCACGCTGCCCAGTCCCTTCACCCTGCGGTAGTCCCACTTGGGCCACTCGATATACGACTTGCAGCCAATCATGGGCAGTGTGTGCTGTGTCAGCGGCATGGTCAGTGGTGTCTGCGGTATGCGCGGTCCGTAGCTCACTTTGCTCACCAGCAGGTAGTCGCCAGTCAGGAGCGACTTCTCCAGCGATGAAGAGGGTATCTGGTAGTTCTGGAAGAAGAAGTTGTTGACGAAATACACAGCCACCAGTGCGAAGATGATGGCATCTACCCAACTCATGATGGTTCGTGAGACGGGCGACTCCAGGTTCTTCCACCAAGTCCATTTGATCTTCTTGGTGATGTAGGCATCGAAGATGAACGGCACAGCAATCAATCCCCACCAGCTCTTCACCCAGTAGAGGAAGAGCAGGTAAAGCACCAGCACTATAGCCAACCATGTCCACGATTTCCACGTGATTTGTTTCTCCTCGCTTTCTTTCTTGATCTTATTCGGATTCGTGTATTTTACCATTGTTGTTCTCGTTTTTTTTTTGCGCCTTTTGTGGATAGGGAGTAACTACTCAGCCAAACTCTGTTGGGGTCGTTACGCTCAAAATTAAAGGAAAATTTGAAGAAAAATCTTTTAATAATTTTGAATTAAATTGTGGCGGACGCGACACGTCGCGTCCCTACATGCGAACTGAGTAGGTACATTCCTATGATTAGAATTGGAAGAGGTCGTCGGTGCTGAGCAGTCCGGTGTGGGAGGCTGTGTATTCAGCTGCCAGGACGGCTCCCAGAGCGAAGCCCTTGCGGCTGTGGGCATCGTGAGTGATGGTGATGCAGTCGGCCTCGGAATCGTATTTGATGGTGTGGATGCCAGGCACCTCATCCCTGCGGATGCTGCTTACGGCTATCTCGTCGTCCTTGCAATCGTTGCTGCCACTGACGCTACCGTCGGGAGCGACAAAGGTGCCCTTCACCCACTTCGACTTGCGGTCGAGGTTTTCCAGGATACCTTCGGTCAGTGTGATGGCCGTGCCACTGGGCGCGTCGAGTTTGTGCACATGGTGCACCTCCTCCACTTCCACGTCATAGACCGGATAATTGTTCATGATCTTGGCCAAGTACTTGTTGACTGCTGAGAAGATCGCCACACCCAGACTGAAGTTCGATGCCCAGAACAGGGTCTTTCCTTCTTCCGCACAGGCTTTTCTTACGTCGGCCTCATGTTCCTGCAGCCAGCCAGTGCTGCCCGACACCACCTTCACACCCGCCTTCCAGGCCTTCAGGTAGTTGTCGTAAGCCACCATGGGGTTGGTGAACTCTATGGCTACATCGGCGCTTTTGAAAGCCTCCGATTCAAAGTCGTCTTGGTTGTCGATGTCGATCTTGCAGACAATCTCATGACCTCTTGCGATGGCAATTTGTTCTATCATTTTTCCCATCTTGCCATACCCTATCAATGCTATTTTCATACTTTTCGCAATTATTTTAAATGCAAAGTTAGTCATTATGTTGAAATTTCTTATATTTGAAACGAATTTTAATACAAACTCGCTCAATTACAACAAAAATTATGGAGGATTTAATCCATTATGTATGGAAACACAAGATATTTCCGCTTGAAGGACTGCACACGACCGATGGCCTGCAGGTGGAGGTCATCAACCCTGGACTGCACAATTTCGACGCCGGTCCAGACTTCTTCAATGCCAAGGTGAAAATCAACGGTCAGTTGTGGGTGGGCAACGTGGAGATCCACGACAACGCTTCCGACTGGTACCGTCATGGACACGACCACGACACCGCCTACGACAGCATCATCCTGCATGTGGTGGGTAAGGACGACAGCCAGGTCAGGCGCACTGACGGGACGCTCGTTCCACAGGTGGTGGTGCCAGTGCCAAGGTATGTGACCGACAACTACCAGCAGTTGCGATCCGCCGACATCACCCCCCGATGTGGCAAGGTGGTGGCCAAGCTGCCTAAACTGATCATCCACAGTTGGATGTCAACGCTCTATGTGGAGCGTTTGGAACAGCGCACCAACCAGATTATCGACCGTTGGCGCGACTGCGACAAGGACTGGGAGCAGACCCTCTTCATCACCCTTGCCCGCAATTTCGGTTTCGGTAAGAACGGCGATGCCTTTGAACGCTGGGCCAAGAGCATACCGCTTGGAGCAGTGGCCAAGCACCGCGACAATCTTTTACAGGTGGAGGCCATCTTCTTCGGTCAGGCAGGATTACTCGATGAACTATGCCCCAAGTCTGCACCCGACGACACGTATTTCCAGCAGTTGCAGAGGGAGTACCGCTATTTGCAGAAGAAGTTCCAGACCACCATGCCCTTGCATCCCATTGACTATACAGCTTGGCGGTTCCTGAGATTGCGTCCTCAGAATTTCCCCCATATCCGCATTGCCCAGCTCGCCATGCTCTATCATGAAGGAAGGCTCAACCTCTCGAGAATCGTGGAACAAGCCAATTCCCTTTCTGCCGACCGTTTCAACTTCGACATCGACCGCCAGAGTGGTGAAGCAGGGGAATATGGTGTCGATTTTGAGGGACTTGCCAACCTGCTCCAGACGCACGTGAGTGAGTATTGGCAGAGGAATTATTATTTCTCGGATGGGAATGATGGGAATAATGGGAGCAATGGGGATGATGGGCATACTCCGAGGGGCAGTGCCCATAGGTTGTCGAAAGCCTCTATAGACATCCTGATCATCAACACAGTGGCTCCTGTGCTGTTCGCTTACGGCCGGCAGAAGCAGATTGAGCATCTCACCGATGCCGCTATCGAGATGGTGGAACAGGTGAAGCCAGAGACGAACCGTATCATCAAGGACTGGGCGGCCTTCGGTGTTGTACCCGAGAACGCCGCCGATAGCCAAGGACTCATACAGCTTCACAACGAGTACTGCATCAAGCGCAACTGCCTCCGCTGCCGCTTCGGCTACGAATTCATCCGCAACACACCCGACCTCCTCTTCGAGGACAAGTAAAAAAAGGCGTACTATTCAGCCATACTCTTTTTGGGGTCGCTATGCTCAAAATTATAGGAAAATTATAAAGGAAAATTTGAGCGAAGCGACCATCAACTACTGAATCGCTGATAGTTACGAAAAAAGGCATTGGACCAGAGTCCAATGCCTTTTTTAATTCTGACCAAAGGTCAGGTTGTTGATCCGTGATTACTTCACGAGCACCTTAGAAACAGTCACTGTACCGTCGGCGTTCACCTTCTTCACGATGTTGATACCCTTCTGAGCTGCGTTAGCACGGGCACCACCCACTGTGAAGTACTGAACAGATACAGGTTCTGCAGTAGCGATGCTCTCAACACCTGAAGCGTCGCCGCTTGGAGTCAAAGCACTCTCAGTACCGTAGCAGATGAGCTCGAAGTCGTCAACGATGGTCCAGTTGCCACCTGGAGTTGCACCGCCGGCATTGCGCTTCACACCGAGACGCAGTTTCTGGTCGGCACCCACCTTGATGATGATGCTCACGTTGTAAGGATAGTACTCGTTGCCCTGCTCGTCCACTTTTGCAGTGTGGAAGTAAGTGTCGGCTGCAAGCATGGTGTTAGGAATGTATGCCTCAGACTCTACCTGAGACTCAGATTCGATGCCGTAAGGACTTGCCACCCATCCAGCAGAAGCGTGAGGCAGTGCTACAGAGTAGTCGCCTTCGCTTGTGTGGGCATAGAGGAATGCAGTCAGCGTAGGATCGATGTAGTTGGGATCCTCTGCCAGAGCTTCCTGCTGTGCCTTGTAAGCTGTCCAGTCAGCAGCGGCATCACCAGCGCGGTGGTAACCGTTCACGCTCAGTTTGTATGTACCGGCAGGAACAGAGATTTCCTGATAAGTGTCGAAGTCCATCTGGAAACGCTCAGCGCTTGGGCCAGTGGTACCACCAGCACCCCAGCTGCTACCCTTCCAACCAGTGAAGTCACCGATGGTGTCGAATGTTGGGTTCTCGATGTAGCTTGTGTAGTCAACAGGATTATCGTCGGTTGGAACGTCAGCAGGCTTCTTCAGTTCGGCGATGATGGACTCTGTCTCAGCAATCTTAGCAATCACCTCTTCGTTGGTCCAGCTGCCACTTTCGCGAGCCTCTTCGATGGCAGTACCCATCTCGTCGGCAGCTTCGAAAGCTTCAGGACTACCTGTACCTTGCTCGTTGGCAGTCTCAAGGGCTGTGAGGAGCTTGTCAAGCTCGTTGGAGAGATCCTCATACAGTTTCACTGACTCCTCTGCACCAGCGATAGCGGCGTCAACAGTCTGGATAGCTTTGAACATGGTATTGCCATCTCCGCTGCTGAGGGCGGTGTTACCAGTTGTGATAGCTGTGCTCAGTGCATCCTTGGAAGCAACTGCCATGCCACTTTCTGTCATTTCTTCGGCGTTGGCAATCTTCTCTTCAAGGATTTGGCTGAGGACTTCCTCGTCCATACCCATGTAGTAAACATGGAAGTTGTCGAACAATGTCCAGCGGTCGGAGATAGTGCCTTCGCTCTTGATACCCATACGCAGAGTGCCGTCGGTGACGATGCCATAAACTTCATTTTGGTAGTCACCGAGCTGGAAGAATGCTGATGCGGAGTTCTGTCCATTAGGTGTGTAAAGTGATTCACCCTCAGCGCCAGTCACGTCTGTGCGCAGGTAGCAGTTGCCGGTGATATCCTGACTCACAGCACCCATGAGCTCGTCTGCATTGCGTGTGAAGTCCATGATGTTGTGGATAGCCTTCTTGGTGCCGTTGATGTAGATCCACGCAAGAATCTCGTCGGTTTCGCGGCCGCTTTCAGCAGCAGCATTTGAACCAGTGCGGTAGAAAGCCTGTGCAGTCATTTTGTACACACCGTTTGGCAGACCATTAGCTGTCTGGTAGTAGTCGAAGTTGGCGTTCCAGCGCTCGCCGTTGGGGTTGATGGAAAGTCCAGCTATCTGAGGAGTTGAAGAAGTGGCATTGCTCACAGTTGTTTGATCCACATACCAACCTCCAGCACCACTGAAGTCTGTGTTGGTGAAGAGGTCAACTTCAGAACCTACAGGAGGATTCTGCAGAGCCTTCACGATGAGTTGTCCAAGCTCAATGGCATTATTCTTTGCTTCCTCTGTTGACAATTCGCCATCTTCAAGCATTTCCTCAACGTCCATCAAGTAGTCGGCCAATTCAGGTGACTCATAACCAGCGTCGATAACCTGATTTCCTTTTATCAGAGAATCGTTAAGTGCCTGGTAAGCATCGAGGTTGGCCTTGAATGTAGCCCAAGCGTCATTCAGTTGCTGCAGTTTTGCCACTGCGTCGTCTGCTCCGTTAGGTGCAGCTGTTGCATCCACAACGCCATCGTAAGCAGCCTTGGCGGCTTTCTGGTAGTAAGCATCGGTAGGAATTGTATTAAGAGCGGCCTTCTCAGCCATGAGGTAACGGAAAGAAGCGTTGCTGTTTCCATAGTAAGTAAGGTGGCAGTTGTCGATACCCACCCATCCAGCTGGTTTCACAACCTTGAGGCCGATCTCTACGGTATCAGTACCCTCAACGAGAGTGATGACTTCATATTTTTCTGGTGAGCCGTAAGTCACTTCTGTGCTGTCGCCATTCAGATAGATGTAAGAACCGTTGCCAGCAGTGGTGAAGGCAGCCAGTTCGAGGCGATACACACCCTGTGGCATCTGGGTCATCTCCTTGTAGAGTTTGCCAGTGAAGTCGTTGGGGTTCCAGTTCTCCCAGAATGTACCGGTGAAGTAGAAGTTGCCGTCGCGGCCAGCCTCTTCAGTCTTGTTCTTGGCAGTACCTGTGTTTTGGGCACCTGTGGTAGTGGTCCAGCCAGAAGTGTCATCGAACTTATAGTTCACCACGAAGTCATCATCCATGAAGTATGGATTAGTTGGGCTGTACTTGTTCTCGAGGTTGCCTGCAATCTTTTCTTTCACTGAAGTGGTAGCGGCTTCGAGTTGTTCAACAGTGCTGCTGGTGTTGTTGAAGACAGCCTTTTCAGCGCTGACGTCAATACCCTGAGCCTCTGCCTTGTCGATCTCTGTCTTCAGAGCCATAGCAGCCTGGTAAGCGGGAACGAGAGCCTGTTGCTTTTCATAGGCTTCTTTGGTGACGAAAGCCCAATCTACATGGTAAGCCTTGAATTGGGTTGCGTCGATGTCTTCGGGAACGAGCAGCGGGCTCATGGTTGCTGCGATATTTCCTTCAAGATCCTCAGTGATACCTACATAACCCTTGAAGCCCAAGGTTGCGGCATTGTAACCATTGGTCACACCTGGCAAGATGCGGAAAGTAGAGCCGTTGGTCTCCACAGAGAACATCCAGCAGTCGCTGCCTTGGCTTCCGTGGTCCACGTACATTTGCGTCTCGTTGTCGATGAAGAGGTTTCTCCATTCATTCTTAGCCAAGGAGAAGTCCCAAATCAGATAGGTTGAGCCGTCCCAGATAGAGTCGGCGCCCGCAAGGTCGGCGGGGATGTACTTGTTGAAGTAAACCTTCAGACCGGAAGTACCGGAGCTGGCTTGAGTTCCCCAAGCATTACCCTCGGTGAAGTAAGCTTTTGCGCCCACATTGTAGAGATACAGCGTGTCGGTAGAGTTGGTGCCCTCTACGATGCTGAAACCTGTGGTTTCTGGCTCGGGAAATGTCCACTGAGCCGAAGCGGTCAAGCTACCTCCAAGCAGCATGGCTGCTAAAAGTAATTTTTGCTTCATAAAAAACATTAGTTAAGTTAAACAAATTAGTAAACAATATTGTTGAAAAATCTTTTCCCTTGGAAGGCCTTTAGATACAATTAGCGTGCAATTTTACAATTTTTTAATGAAAACTGCAAGTGTTTTTTTAGTTTTTTTCAAGGCAAGCCGAATTTCATGTCATTTTTAACAAAATCAGAGCGTTATCACACATGTTGGGCGATAACGCTTTTGATAGGTGGGGGATATTAGATAGTTTTTAACCCCACCCCTGTGTGTTGGGTGAAGTGGATGACCCCACCCCTGCCCCTCCCCTCGAAGGGGAGGGGAGTTTTTAGGATGTCTTTCCCCTCGGAGGGGAGGGGAGTTTTAAAGGGCTTTGAAGGCCATGGCGTAGAGTTTCATTTGCTTGAGCATCGAGAGCAGGCCGTTGCTGCGGGGGGGGGATAGGTGTTCGCGCAGTCCGATGTCATCGATGAAGTGGAGGTCGGCATGGAGGATTTCTTCGGGTGTGTGGTCGTTGAGCACACGGATGAGCAGTGCCACGATACCCTTCACGATCAGTGCCTCGCTTTCTGCGCGATAGTGGATTTTGCCATCCACGAGGTCGGCTTGCAGCCACAGACGGCTCTGACAACCGTCGATCAGGTTGCTTTCAATTTTGTACTCCTCTGGCAGTGGCTCTTGGTCGTTGCCTAAGTCGATGAGCAGTTGGTAGCGATCCATCCAATCATCGTAGTCGCTGAACTCATCAATGATTTCTTGTTGGGTTTCTTCTATGGTCATTTTGTTTTCGTATTTTTCGTTTAATCGGCTAATCGTTTGAACGTTTAATCGAAGGATCGTTTAATCGACTAATCGATTGAACGTTTAATCGAAGGATCGTTTAATCGATTGATCGAAAAATCGTTAGCCTTGTTAGTTTTCGGTGTAGATGACTTCGAGGACGGTTTGTCCGACAGCCTTGAGGGTCTGGCGGTCGATGTTCTCGATATTGTCGTTGACGGTGTGCCAAGTGGCGGGGAATCCCTCCTTGTTTGCTGAGTTGGTGCCGATCACGTCGATGCAGGGTATGCCTGCAATACGGTTGACAGGCACATGGTCGTCGGTGACTGCTCCACCAATGGCGTTGGGGAAAAAGTCGGAGTAGCCCACCCGTTGTCCTGCCGACCATACCTTATCGACGATGCTGGGGGCGAAGTGCATCGACAGTTGCTCTTTGAGGAACAGACTCTGTTTGCCGCCCACCATGTCGAGTAGGATGCCGAAACGCGCGCTGTAGCCACTGGCACTCGCTTTGCGAGCCCAGTATTGCGACCCTAAGCACCATGTGTCTCCCGTGTCGCCTGGGTAGTCAGCCCATTCTGGCACGCCGCAGTCCTCAGCATCGAAACAGATGAGGTCGATGCCCACCGATGGCGCTTTCTGTTGGATCTGACGTGCAATCTCCAGCAGGATACCCACTCCGCTCGCTCCGTCGTTGGCACCGTCGATGGCCTTGTGGTGGTTGTTCTCGTCTGCATCGTGGTCGGCCCAAGGACGCGAGTCCCAGTGTGCGCATATCATCACACGGGCAGCGTTGGCAGTGTCGAATGATGCGATGATGTTGCGAGCATGAATGGGTGTGCCGTCGTAGAGCTGCAGTTCAGCCTCCTGATTGAAGACGTTGGCGCCCCGACGCTGGAACTCTCGTGCGATGTAGTTGCCGCAAGAGTCGTGGGCGGCACTGTTCATGGTGCGTGGTCCGAAGGCACATTGCTGTGCCACGTAGGCGTAGGCACTGTCGGCGTTGAATGTGGGTGCGATGCTCTCATAACTGCCGATGTTGCCTCCCTGGTTGTTGTTTCCATCGCCGCAGGAGGAACATGAGGAGAGTAGTGACACCATGGATAAGAGAAATATCGTTTTTTTCATCGTTTTTTTCTTGATTGAATTGATTCTTATAGATGCTATAGACGCTATAGACGCTATAG
>ODAI011493157.1_pt1 | contig 13286 bp, 12 predicted proteins | sample 1539321 | NCBI WGS metagenome assembly ODAI01 (sample SAMN02144231, study PRJEB22623) | gut metagenome | biome: sheep rumen | host: Ovis aries | place: New Zealand
GATAAAAGCCAACCCAGAGTCCGAACAAGGAGAGGAGAAAGTGGAGGCACCCAAAACCAAGAAGCGCGGACACCCCAAGAAAAACAAGAAGGAGAGCCCCACCCCGGCACCCGCCAAAGCGGAAGAAAACACCGCACCTGCCCTTCCTTCCAAAGAGGAAGAGAAAGAGGAGCCGCATAAGGAAGAACCGCATAAAGAGGAACCCCTCTTCGTGCTTCCCGACCTCGGCGAGAACGTCATCGCTATGGGTACTCTGGAGTGCGCGCCAGACGGCTACGGGTTCCTCCGCTCGGCGGATTATAACTACCTGCCCAGCCCCGATGATGTCTATGTCAGCAAAGACCAGGTACGTCTCTATGGGCTGAAACCCGGCGACACCGTGGAGTGTACCATACGCGTCAACCCACAACCGGATAAGTTCTTCCCCATGGACAAAGTAATCCGTATCAACGGTCTGGAACCGGAGATGGCAAAAAAACGCGTGGCGTTTGAGAACCTCACACCGCTCTTCCCGGATAAGAAATTCAAACTCTGTACGGGACATAACGACTCGCTGAGCGTCCGTATGATTGACCTCTTCTCGCCTATCGGTAAAGGTCAGCGCGGACTGATAGTAGCCCAGCCGAAAACAGGTAAGACGGTATTACTCAAGGAATTAGCCAATGCTATCCTCAAGAATAACCCCGAGGTCTATATGATAGTGCTGCTGATTGACGAGCGTCCGGAAGAGGTCACCGATATGCAACGCAGCGTCAATGCCGAAGTTATAGCCTCTACTTTCGATGAGCCGGCAGAGAACCACGTCCGCGTAGCCAATATCGTACATGAGAAAGCCAAACGCCTTGTCGAGAGCGGTCATGACGTAGTCATCCTACTCGACTCTATCACCCGTCTGGCACGTGCCTATAACACCGTGGCTCCTTCTTCCGGCAAAGTACTCTCCGGCGGTGTGGAAGCCCAGGCGCTGCATAAACCCAAACGCTTCTTCGGCGCCGCCCGTAACATCGAGAACGGCGGCAGTCTGACCATCATCGCTACCGCACTCACCGAGACCGGCAGTAAGATGGACGACCTTATCTTCGAGGAGTTCAAGGGAACCGGAAACATGGAGCTCCAGCTTGACCGTAAGTTAGCCAACCGCCGTATCTTCCCTGCGGTAGATATACCCGCCTCCAGCACACGGCGCGACGACCTGCTCCTTCCGCCGGACGTCCTCTCCCGTATGTGGCAGATACGTAAGATGCTCAGCGACATGAACGGCCAGGAGGCTATGGAGAAACTCAGAAACTATATGGAACGCACGGAGGATAACGACGAGTTCCTTTTGGCTGTCAACGGCGCACGTTAACAGCCAAAAGGGTTAAATAGTTAAAATGGTTTTCTTTGCAAGAAAACGTTGAACTGTTATGAAAATCCTCATTCTCAACGGTCCTAATCTGAATCGTCTGGGGCTGCGAAAGCCCGAGATATACGGTTCCAAGACAATGGCACAGATTTTGCTGGATATCCAGCAGAAATGGCCTGACGTGCACTTTGTGTACCGCCAATCGAACCATGAGGGCGACCTGATTGACTGGATACAAAACCCCTCCCCGACCCTCCCCACAAAGGAGGGAGATGAGCCAATAAAAGGCATCGTGCTGAACGCAGGCGGGTACAGCCACACATCCGTAGCGCTACGCGACGCCGTGGAGGAGAGCGAGGTGCCGGTCGTTGAGGTGCATATCAGCGATATACATGCGCGCGAACCTTTTAGAAATACAGATTTGCTCGCAGACGTGTGCGCGCAAAGTATAATAGGAAAAGGTACAGATGGATACATGCTCGGCGTCGAGTGGCTACTCGAAAAAAGACCGCTCCGCTCAAAGTAGAAAGACCGCGGCAGATCCGCTCAAGGTAGAAAGACATAATAGTTGAAAAATGAAAAAAGAAAGGGCTTTATATAGAATAGTAGTGATGTGGATGGTGTTCCTTTCACCTTTCATCTTTCACCTTTCACCTTCCTTTGCTGCGCAGGTGACAGGTAAGGTCGTGGACTTCGGTACCAAGCAAGCCATCGACTTTGCGAACGTCAGCGTCATGAGCGGCGAAAACCTCGTTACCGGTACCGTCACCGACGAGAAGGGAACCTTCGCGTTGGAGGTCAAGGACGGCAGTTATACGCTGGTCGTTTCGTTCATGGGCTACAGCGAGCAACGCAAAGACATCACCGTTGCCGGCAAGACGCTTAACGTAGGCCGCATATCCCTCAAAGAGGACACACAGGTGCTGCAGGATGTGGAGGTAGTCGGTCAGGGCTCCTCGATGCGCTTTGAGCTCGACAAGAAAGTCTTTACTGTGGACCAGAATATCGCTTCCGCCGGTGCGTCCGTCACAGACGTGTTAGAGAACATCCCTTCCGTCGATGTGGACCAGGAAGGTACTATCTCCCTCCGTAACTCCGAGGACGTAGAGATATGGATCAACGGCAAACCCGCCGGACTCAACTCCGAGAACCGCGGACAGGTACTGCAACAGATGCCTGCCGGGACTATCGAGAAAATCGAGATCATCACTAATCCTTCGGCAAAGTTCTCGCCCGAGGGTACTTCGGGCATCATCAACCTCGTCATGAAAAAAGACCGCTCGGCGGGCTACTACGGCTCCGTACAAGCGGGCTTGGACTACTCTCTGGCGGCACCGTGGAATGTGCCTCCCGGAGGAAACGTAGGTTTTAATATCAATTTCAATGCAGGACCCGTGGACGGTTATTTCAACGTGGGTTACCGTTATCACATCAGCAACGGCGGCAGCAAGACCGACCGGTATAACCTGAGCGGAGCAGGCAGCAAGACCTTGGACTCGACGCTCATCCAGAGCCATCTGGAGCAAGAAGGCTTGCAGACCCACCGTGGCGGAGGTCTCTTTGCCCGTGCGGGACTGAACTTCCGCGTAGCAGAAGGACATACCATCGGCGTAGCGGGGTTCGGTATGGTCAGTGACCCCAAGGTCTTCAAGATGAGCAACACCAACCATCGTACCTACCTTCTCACCGCGCCGGACGGCACCGTCTTGCGTGACTATACCCGTGACCAGAGCGGCTCCGGTTCACACCCCGGCGGTAACGCTACGCTCGACTATACCTTTGAAATGGACAACCATAAACTGTATGTCAGCGGTACCTATAATAACTTCGGGTTCAACCAATACACCGACTATACCCAGATTGACCATAACTTGGACCTCGACCGCTTTGATTCCACCTACCAGGACCAGAATAGCCGAAATAAAGACCAGAGTATTGAGGTGAAAGCGGATTATGAGTGGAAACCTACCACGCAAAGCCGTCTGGAGGCAGGTTATGACTACACCCGCTCCTGGAACAACAGTACCGCCGATGCACATAATATCAAAAGTGGTATTGCTACAGAACTTCCTACCTATTATGCGGATTTTCAGGGACTGACCCAAAACCACGCGCTTTATATCACGTATGGCAACCGTTTCTGGGACAAGCTCTCTATTCAGGTAGGTCTGCGCGGAGAGTATTATATGCGTCATCTGGAGTCGCACTACAAAGACGCCTCCGGCACGGTTCTGGACTCCTATGCCGCCTTCCCCAACAAGAAAGACACAGCCTATTTCCAACTCTTCCCGAGCGCGTATATCAGTTATGATTTCGGGAACGGGCATGAGTTGCAACTCAACTATACCCGTCGTGTGAACCGTCCTTGGGGACACCAGATCAACCCCCGTATGGACTTCTCCGACAGCACGAATATCAGTTACGGTAACGTGGACCTGTTACCGGCTTACAGCAATAACTTGGAGCTCAATTACCTCAAGACATGGGAACGCCATACGCTCTCCGCCGGCGTGTTCTGGAAATACAGGGAAGGTGCCGTGCAGAACATCAAATACATGGAAGGGAACGTCATGAAGAATACCTACCTCAATGTGGCTACCCGTCAGGACTTAGGTATTGAAGTGGTTGCCAAGAACAGACTCTTCGGCGAACTGCTCCAACTCACCACTTCGGCGAACTTCTACTGGAATAACGTAGCCAAGGTGGACCAGGACATGATGCACCGGGACACGATGATTCATGTGAGCCTGCCGGGACAGAATATCTTTGCCGGCTCGGTACGTATCAATGCCCAGTTCCTCTTTACCAAGAATTTCAGCGGACAGATCTCTGCCAAATACCGTTCCCCGCGCGTAGTGGCACAGGGTACGACGAGCCATAGTTACTCCATAGACATTGGTCTTCGCCATACTTTCCTCAACAAACAACTGGCTGTTGCACTCAACGTACGCGACCTCTTGGACAGCCGCGCAAGACGTAACACCACATGGGGAGACGGCTTCTGGCAGTTCTCCGAGAACAGATGGCATAGCCGTTCCGTCAGCCTGACCGTTACCTATAATTTCGGTAACCAGCAAGGCAAACGTCGCGGAAAAGACGGAGGTGACTTAGGCGGAGGAGGAAACGAGGATTTCGAGGACAGCGGAAACAGCAGCAGCGATTATTAAGGTAAAAAATGAAAGGTGAAAGGAATATAGGTAGAAGACTGTTAGGACTCATGGTCCTTTCAATGGTCAGTTTTCAATTTTCCACTTCTTGGGCGCAGCAGGCACAGAACAGACCGTACGTGGACGACAAACTCTTCCATTTCGGCTTTCAGTTAGGTGTCAATTTCGCCAGTTTCGGTGTGACGGACAGCGAACTGCCTATCGTCAATCCCATTACGGGCGAGACGGAAATATACCATGCACGCGTCAGTTCCCTCCTGCCGGGCTTTAACGTGGGATTTGTCAGCGACCTGAGGTTATGCAAATATCTCAACCTGCGCTTCTGCCCGGGAATGCAGTTCAGCAGCCGGACAATCAGTTATAAGACCGAGTCCGGACGTAAGGTACAAGGCACTCCCGGTAAACGCGGCGCGAATATCGACGTTCTTGCCATTCCCGTGACTATGCCGCTGTACCTGAAATGGTCTGCCGCCCGTGAAGGCAACTACCGCCCGTATGTAATAGGCGGAGGGGGCGTCAGTTTTAATGTCAGCCGCGACAGGGAGAAACCCGTTCTGATGAACCTCATGGACTATTTCTGCGAAGTCGGTTTTGGTGTGGACCTCTATTTCCGATGGTTCAAGTTCTGCCCGGAGATTACTTACCGTATAGGTTTTGCCAACCAACTCTACCCTTCCGCCAATCGTATGGAGTTAGCCCCGCAGGACGCCTTCTATACGGATGCGATCTCACGGTTGACTAATCATTGTATATGCCTTACCTTCAATTTCGAATAAGTGCGTAAAATACTTCTTATATTATTTGTTGCTTGCGCGATGTTCAGTTGCCGTGAATACCGTGTCAGCGAGGACCCGTCTCTCCGGTTGGAGTTCTCGGTAGACACGCTCCGGTTCGACACCGTCTTTACGGAGCAAGGCAGTTCCACCGCCCGGGTGATGGTATATAACCGCAACAAAAACGCTGTATTGATTGACCGCGTCTGGCTCGCAAACGGTACTGCTTTTCAAGTCAATATAGACGGAGAGCCGGAACTGAGCCGTCTGACCGACCTGCAGCTCAACGGCGGCGACAGTCTCTTTATGTTCGTCCGCGTGGACATAGACCCGACGAATGACAATAATCCGGTATTGCTGACAGACCGGCTCCATTTCCATCTGACCAATGACGTGACCCAGACGATGGAGATGGAGGCGTACGGACAGGACGTCATAAGGGTTGGTTATCCCGGCAAACAAAGGACGGACACGCTCAACGCTACTTTTACCGCCAATAAACCATACCTGATATTCGACACGCTGGTAGTCAATAAGACGCTGACTCTCCAGCCCGGCGCACAGTTATACATGCATTCCGGCGCATGCATCTATGCCTTGGGAGACGTCAAAGCCAAAGGCACACTCTCCCAACCCATACTGATACGCGGCGACCGGTTAGACAAACTCTTCGAGCATGTGCCGTACCTCTACGCCGGAGGCAGTTGGGACGGAATATACCTGCAGGCTGACAAGAAACAGAGCTATGAGTTATCATACGTAGATATTTTGTCCGGTAACGTAGGACTCTATTGTTTCAGTACCTATAACGGCTCCTTGCCATCCCTGCTGATGGACGGGTGCCGGATACATAACCATACCCAGTACGGATTGGCGTTACGGGGCATCAACGCCCGGGTTACCAATACGGAGATTAGTAACTGCGGTTCCTATTGTGTCTATTGCGAGGGAGGTACGCATCATTTTATCCATACTACCGTCGCTTCGTATTTCGGCAGTACGGATGTACGTATTCAATCGGCTTCCAAAGAAGACGTAGCCGCTGTATATATCAAGAATCTGAGTAAGAATGAGCCTAAAACGAAAACCTCTTTCTATAACTCAATCATCACCGGCTCGCGAACTCACCAATTAGTGCTCGCTACGCCAATAGACCGATATTACGAGGGTTCTTTTGTAGGTAATTATCTGAAGTCAGACAGTCTGGCTACTCCCAACGCCCGGGATAATATCTACTGGACGAAAGAGGACACCACTTCCGTATTCAGAAACACCTTCTTCAAATACAAGGAATATACCTATTATGATTTCCGGTTGGACAGTCTGAGTCCGGCCATAGAGGCAGGGGACAGTCTGACAGCCGTTCCTTATCCTACTGACAGAAACGGCGTGTCCCGTTCCGGGGTCAAGCCGGACGCAGGATGCTATCAATATCTTCCTTGATTTGAACTCGAAGAGCCTCCAGACTGTCAAACTTCCGCTCTTCGCGGATATACCTCGCGAACTTTAATTCTAACTGGGCGTCGTATAAATTGCCCTTGAAAGAGGGGATATGAACCTCTATCGAGAGCGAGTCATTGCCAATAGTAGGGTTCGTTCCTATATTCACAAACGAGGGGGCGAGATCCATGGTAGGCGTATTCACGTATGCCAGATAAACTCCGGTCTTAGGGATAATCTTCTGCGGGCTGTCCGGCTCGATATTCGCCGTAGGGAAACCTAACTTCTTACCTACCCCGTTCCCGTGTACCACTTTGCCGCGAAGCGTGTACGGCCGGCCTAATAACTCGTTCGCCAGAACGATGTTGCCGCTCTCAAGCGCGGCACGTATCTCGGTAGAGGACACATGGTATTCCCCGTCTATGAATTCTCCCAAGGTATAGACCTCCACTCCGCATTGGGCGCCTGCATGCTTGTAGTCCTGCGGATGAGCAAGCCGGTCGGAACCAAAACGGTGGTCATAGCCCATCAGTATAGCCGTGACATCATAATTGGTATGCAGCCATTCCATGAACTGGCGGGCGGTGAGAGACTGTATGTCCTCAAAAGGCAGCATAAGCACTTCGCCGTATTTGCAAAGCAGCGCGCGGCGTTCCTGTACCGTAGATAACAATCGCGGTATATAATCGGATTGTAACGCCTCGCGCGGATGGGTGGCAAAAGTGACGATTAAGGGTTCCAGACCTTTCTCCGCTGCCAGAGAACGGAGATGTTCGAACAAATATTGATGTCCTTTATGGACTCCGTCAAAAAATCCTATAGTAGCTATACGGTTCATTCGTCCTCCGAGTAATAACCATGGGCGATGCCGTATTGTAGTTCGGCATCTTGTATCAGTTGGACTTGTACGGCGCTTATCGTCCGTCCTTCCTCTTTCATGGCTTTCAGGACGTAGTTCAGCTGGTCCGTCTCATCCACCTCGCCGTCAATATATTCCATCTCGCCGGTTGCCGGGTCCTCACGTACCAAACCCTGCTCTTCCAAGTAATCATCCATGAGGTCCAATACCAGCAAGACGTCATCCGCCGTAAGCGAACCACGGTCTGCGTCAGGAATAGATTGGAGGATGTATTCCACTAATTCTTTTTCTTCCGGCTCCATAAGAGCCATTTCAATGCTGTTATTTTCCATAATTTCTCAAAATTGCTGCAAAGTTACATAAATATTTGCATATTTGCAAAAAAAGTAGTAATTTTGTGCAAAAATTAGTATTTATTATGTCAGAATTTGTAAAACGGACCCTCAGCGGGGCGGTATATGTAGGCGTAGTTGTGGCCTCAATATTGGTACACCCTGCGTTCTTCGGTCTGGTCTTTCTGTTGGTTTCAATGCTTGCCGTGAGAGAGTCTCATCATTTGATGCAAACGAATCGTACCACAGCTTTTATGTCGGTTATCGCTGCGGGACTTCTGTTTATGGTATGCTGGGCGCCTTTCGGTTTGTCAGATGTGCCTGTGTGTTACGGCGGACTGATGACTATAGGTCTCGTGCTTTACCTATTAACCGTGATAGCTGCGTTGTTAGCCGAGTTATGGCTCAAAGCGGAGAACCCTGTACGGAACTGGGGAAATACCCTGCAAGTACAATTCATGGTTGCCTTCCCCTTTGCGGTAATGCCTTGGCTGGCGTTCATTGACAAATACCTGTTATTGGCTGTGTTTGTCCTCATATGGGTGAATGACAGTTTTGCTTACTGCGTAGGCGTCCTGACCGCCAAGATGCCGGGAGGAAACCATAAGATGTTTCCGCGCGTGAGTCCGAAGAAGAGTTGGGAAGGCCTGATTGGAGGAATAGTCTTTACTATCGGAGCCGCTATGTTGCTGAATTATTTCGAATGGTTCGATACGATTACGAAAGAAAGCAACGGGTGGCTCATAGCCGGCTGTTTCGGCTTGGTAGTCAGTGGTTTTGGTACGCTGGGCGATTTGATGGAAAGCCTGTTCAAACGTACTATTGGGGTAAAAGACAGCGGTCGTTTCCTTCCCGGTCACGGAGGGGTATTGGACCGTTTTGACAGTATTCTGTTAGCGGCGCCGATGGCTTTCTTGTTCGCTTATTTGGTTAGTTAATGCTCAGAACACTTGTTTCCATATTAAGTCATATGCCCTTAGGGCTGCATTATTGGATTGCAGACTGGGTTATCTACCCGCTGATAACGCATATCATCCGTTACCGGAGGCGTTTGGTGGAACGGAACATCCGCAACTCTTTCCCTGAGAAGACAGAGCCGGAGAGGAAACGTATCGTCCGGGATTTTTACCATCAGTTGACCTATACGATTGTCGAGACCGTCTATGGTTTCAGGAAGACCAATGCGGAGCTGGTCAGCAAGCATGTACATTTCGAGAACAAAGAGATTATCGGTCAGTGCGCGCGTGAGTACGGCGGTTGCGTAGTGATGCTTTCGCATGTAGGCAACTGGGAATGGATGGCGTCTTTCCAGGAGTGGCTACAGCCCGATGTGACGCTTCTCTTTGTGTATCGCCAGCTGAAGAACGAAGCTATGGACCGTCTGATGCTTGCCATCCGCGGCAAGCGTGAGGGCGACAGCGTAGAGAAAAAACGTGTGCTGAGGGAGATGGTACGTTACCGCGCAGAGAAAAAACCGCTCGTATTGGGTCTTATCAGTGACCAGAAACCGAGGCCGGAGGTAACGCGTACATGGCTTGATTTCCTTCATCAGGACACGGGTTTCTTGGACGGAGGAGAAGTGTTAGCCAAGAAATTCGGTTATCCGGTGTTCTGCCTTACCGTCACCCGTCCGTCCCGCGGGCAATACAAGGCGCGTTTTAACCTCATCTCCATGAAGCCGAAAGAGACGGAGGAGGGAGAGATTACAACGATGTATGCACGCGCCCTGGAGGACAATATACGCCTACAGCCGGAGTTATGGCTCTGGACCCATAACAGGTGGAAATGGAAGAGAATTGAGAATTGAGATGAAGTGCAGCGTAATCATATTAAACTGGAACGGAGCGGAGATGCTTCGTACTTATCTGCCGTCCGTGGTGTCCTGTACGGACATAGAGGGTTGTGAGGTCATCGTAGCCGACAACGGCAGTACGGACTGTTCTTTGGAAGTTCTGTCCAAGGAGTTTCCTACGGTGAAGACTATTGTTCTGGACAAGAACTACGGTTTTGCGGAGGGCTATAACCGCGCCATAGCCCGGGTAGAGAGCGATTACATCGTTCTGCTCAATTCAGACGTAGAGGTCACTGACGGGTGGTTAAGTCCACTACTCGACTATATGGACGCTCATCCGGAAGTAGCGGCAGTGCAGCCCAAGATACGCAGCTGGCGTAACAAATCGTTCTTTGAGCACGCGGGCGCTGCCGGAGGATTTGTGAACGCGTTGGGTTATCCCTATTGCCGCGGGCGTGTCTTATGGCACGTAGAGGAAGACAAAGGCCAGTATGATTCGATAACAGATGTCGACTGGACGTCCGGAGCGTGCATGTGTGTCCGCACGAAGGTATATAAAGACTGCGGAGGTCTGGACGCTTCATTCTTCGCCCATATGGAGGAAATTGACCTTTGCTGGCGGATGCGTAATGCCGGCTGGCGGTTGGTATGTATTCCTTCGGCGGTGGTTTATCATCTCGGCGGCGGTTCGTTAGCCTACGAGAGCCCGCGTAAGACTTATCTCAACCATCGGAATAATCTTCTGATGATTTACAAAAACAAACAACACCCTTGGGGAGTGCTGTTTATTCGTTTCTTCTTGGATTATGCGGCAGCTTTTCTATACCTGTTGCAAGGTCGTCCGGCTGCTTGCAAAGCCGTCTATGAAGCCCGGCGTGACTACCGCCGGATGCGGAAAGCCTGTTAGAAGCCGAAACTCAGACCACAAGTAAAGGTAAAGTTCTTTCCTTGCAGGTACACGGGCGCGTATTGTTCAGCGTCCGTGGTATAGGCGCGCGCATTATTATAGGTACAGTCCACATGTGCGTAGCAGTTGTTGAAGACCTCATACACCGCGCGGAACTGAACCTCGTCATTACGCCATATTTTATTCTTGAACGGCTTCTCGGCAATGATTTTACCGATGTCTCCGCGTATATAATCAAAGGCAGTATATTTCGTATCCTGGGTATAGCTGAGCGTGAGGCGCAGGGAACGGACAGGACGGTAAGAGAGTTCCACAAAGATGGATTGCGAGTTAGCGCCCATGTAATGACCCATGTTATAACTGTTGGAGGTATAATCCAGCACTTTAATCGAGTGAACGTACGTAGCTATATACGCCCGCATGAACTCTCCGCGGAGACTGAGTCCGCGCACCGGCCATCCGCTCCAGTTGAAGCCCACGAGGTAAGAGACAGGGTTCTTTTGCGGGTCAGAGCGTTTGAGACGGGAGAATTTGAACTCGTCAAGGAAGAAAGAGCCGTACAGACGCAGATGGTCCGTAGGACGCACGGTAATCGTAGCAAAGGCTTGGGAGTTCTGGTTCTCGGTTCTTAATCCTTTCGTAAGGAGGTGGTCCAGCGATTTGTAGAAAGCGATAGGAATGAAATACGCCGCCTGCACATTACGCTCGGCGTAGATAATCGAGTTACCGAAAGAGAACTGAATATATTTAATCGGCATGAAGGTGAACATATTCGCCGCCATGAATTTGTTAGCCGGTCTGTACTCGCGTTCGGACACCCCTTCTTTCTGCTGCTCCGAATAGTAATAGGTGGAGTCTATGACGTTAGACGGAAGCCACGCATGGAAATAATCGAACTGGAACCATTTACAGGGCGTGAGCTGGAGCGTCACCATCGGAACGGCAGGATTATGAGCAGAAAGGATATTCGAGCAGTGCTGCGCGTCCCCCCAAGTGATACGCTCGCGCTGAACACCTATACTACCCCACCATGCATAGAGAGAGATACCCCCGCGCGAGTCCGAGAAATCGCCGCCGTAGTTAGCCTCTTTGTATTGCACACCGGGGAGGTTATTGAGGAACTGCGGCTGGGTGATACGGGAGCCCGAAATGCCTTGTCCGCTCCATGAGTTATCGCGAATAGACCCCCATATAGAGAGGTGGTGCGCGATATCCATTTGTATCTCCGCGCCGTACCAACGGTGCATCAGCAAGCCGTGTTTGTTATAACTCAAGTCCATACCCAGTATCGGGCGTACACGCATCTTAAAGATTTTGTCTTTCGTCAGGATATGCAGGCTCGGGTCCGCCAGAGAAAGATTGGAGACCGGAGTAATCCATTGGGTGACATGACGATGTCCGTAACTGCTGTACACAGGCAGTGTGTCCAGTTCCAGCGCATAGTCCTGAAGATAAAACTGCAGGTCGTCTTTCTGACGCTTTGAGAGCAAGGAGTCCTTGGACTGCGCCTCGGCTAAGAGCCTGGCGATGTGGTCTCTGGTATAAGGCTTGATGGCGGCATTGGAATGAATGACTCCGTCCGTAGTCAGTTCCTCCAGAAAATCATAGATCTCGCTGTATTCGATGGCTTCGGGAATACGTTGCGCACGCATCGTGAGGGGCAAGATGCTCAACGCCAACAGGCATAGTGCTATCCGTCGGATTGTCTTCATATCTTTCTACTTTGAGCAAAGCGCTCTTTCTTCTTTGAGCGAAGCGGTCTTTATTTCTTATATCGCTTGTTGAGTGCCTCAATCACATCATTGGTGATGTCATAACCGGCTACCTTGTTCATCAGCACAGCGTCATTGAGTACAAGATGGAAATGTCCGTCTGCGTTGTACTCGCGGAGGTATTGCTGTACGGAGTCCTGGAGTTGCTGGGTCAAGTCAGCCTGCTCTTGCATAAAGTCGGCACTGAGTTTCTGGCGGAGGTTCTCTAAATCCTGCTGCTTCGCCATGAGTTGCTGCTCTTTCTTCTGGAGTCGTGCCTGCTCGCTCTCCGCGCGTTCACGGCTGAGGAAAGCGTTGGCTTCCAGTTTGCGTTGGAAATCCATGACGTCACGTTGGAAGGTCTCTGCCTCTTTCTGGAGGGACTTAGCCTTGGTATCCAGTTTGACGGTAGACTCCTCATAGCTGGACATCAGTTTCTCAGAAGACTCGACAGCAAGGGTATAATGCTTGAGTATCGAATCGGTGTTAACAATAGCGATAGGAAGCAACTCGCCCTGCGCAACCGCTTCATTCTCAGAAGCTTTCGGCGTAGCGGGCTTGTTCACAAAGAATAACACAAAAAGGGCGATAACAGCAGCCCCCAAAATCGAGTCAACGATAATAGAAATTTTGTTCATAATTATAGTTTTTTAATATCAATTTTACGTTCTTGTTTCTTTTTCTCCTCCCTGTCGAGGGAAGTGGCACAATGAATATTGTCTTTTTTCATGCGTGCGTTCTGATGAATATGCTGCGATCGGAACGAATGGTCATCGCGGAATATTACGCCTATAGAGAGGAACAGCATTGCCGCCAGCAACACCAATACAGCCAGTATAATGGAAGCCATCATCATAAGTTATAAACCGAAATCGGCTACAAAAGTACTACAAAAATTGCACATATGCAAGCGTTCGGAA